>Ga0310690_10006826_pt1 | contig 14896 bp, 11 predicted proteins | sample AusTroGonzalo_MG_2_FD_207661 | JGI IMG/M metagenome (GOLD analysis project Ga0310690, IMG submission 207661) | Bovine rumen microbial communities from tropical cattle in Woodstock, Queensland, Australia - Gonzalo_04 (v2) (version 2) | ecosystem: Host-associated > Mammals > Digestive system >...
ACCATGGCGCATACGAAGATTCCGCACCATAATAATCCTTCATTTCGCCTGTGCCAGAGATTGTGAGTACACCCTTGGCGGTCAATTCCCATGTGAGGTTGTCGCCGTCTTTACCGCATACGCCGTTGGCGATGATGCCGGAAGGAATAGCGTATATCAAGCGGACGGAACTGCCGTCATACGCATCGCTCCATACCGTCTCGAGTTCGTCCTTATTGAACAGAAAGTAGTACGCGGAGGCAGTACCCATCTTCGTAGATGACCAGTATTGACCGTAAGTGCCGGCTGCATAGACATTCGTGCCTGAGCGCCTGCCCGCAGCGGGCAGGAAGACACACCCCTTTGTCTCCAAAGCCGTCCACTGCGCATCCGTACAGGTCGTAACATCATACGCTGCAGTAGCCTCATTCAGAGAAGCAACAGCCGTGAACTCACTCGCAGCAAAAGTTCCGCCGTCAGGGAACAAAATAACACCTGTGACGTTATGAACGGTTGCTTTCACGAAACGTACATCCGCCGTTCCTGCCACAGTAGAGGCTTCGTCTCCGGTGCGGGTGTTGAACAGATACAACCACTCAGCTTTGCTCAATGTGCTCCAACCGTTACCGATGACATCGCCCCAATCTTTAAAATTACCGCCAAAGTCGGAACCGTGCGTGCTTTTATTGATACCATAATAGGTAGCACCTGTACTCCAACAGAACAGATCTACCGTACCATTTTCAGTTACAGTAGAGCCGGAGCCGATAGTAGTATTGGCGACTGCTTTACCTACATAGTCCCACTGGTTATTGGCAAACGCCCAAGTCCAGTTTGCACCGAGGTCAGTGGTGGTAGCCTGCAAGTTGCCCTTTGAGAAGACGACTTGTTCTTCGTCGGCATTAATGGTGAAAAGACCGGAAAGGGCTCCCTCGGTGCCGCTCTCGGCAAACAATGTTCCCGCCCATGTTGTCAGGGGAAGGAGGAATGTAAAGAGTTTCTTCATGGTTTTATATTTTGATTTGTTAATAGTCAATAGGGTTTCTAAGGTTCTTAAGGTAGGTATAGCGGAAAGGTGTTTGTCATATTCTTGCGTTATTTGCTACGTTATGCGGCGAATAAGGTTGTTTATCTCCGCTTTTGTGCGGCGAATAAGACAGTCTTTCTCCGCAACAAATTCTCAAAAACTGCGTACAAAGGTACTGCTTTTTTTATAATTACGCAAATCATTTTCGCCAAATCGCATGAAAGCAGGAGTTTTTCATAAGAAACGACGTTTTAATATCTTACCTCAATGTTTTGCCCTTGTACATTGTACTATTGTTTGAATATTGTCATGTTGTTCGTACATTGTCCTATTGTTGGTACATCGTTTCGTTGCTTGTACATTGTCCTATTGCATAGGATGTAAGGCCTTATGGCTTTAAACATCCGATAGGGACTACATACACACCATCTTCGCGGCGGTAGGCGTATTGACCAATACTGGTGATGACCATCATGAACGATGGCGCTTTCATCTTTGTTGTGTCAATTTTGCCAGCCAGATTTTTCAGTGTTGCTGCACCTTTATCTATATTATCCACTCCTCCCAGTTTGATTTCTATCAAGCCATAAGAACCGTTTCTGCGATGCAGCACGGCATCACATTCCAAGCCTGCTTTGTCGCGATAATGAAAGACCTCGCCATCCAATGCATCGGCATACACGCGCAAGTCGCGTACGACAAGGGTCTCAAAATAGAAGCCGAAATCTATAAGATTGTTCATCAAGTCATTCGGTCCCAAACCTAAAGCCGCCGTTGCTATACTCGGGTCCACAAAATAGCGTGTATCAGCTGTCCGGATAGCCGTTTTGCTTCGCAGATTCGGATTCCACGCACGCATATCCTCCTCAAGGAATATGCTTTTGAGCACTTTGACGTAGTTTTCCACCGTGTCATCACTCAGTTGCACGTTCTCGTTTTTGATTACATCGGCCCGGATAGTGGTATAAGGTATCTGCTCTCCCTGGTTACGCGCCAGACTGCGGATGATACGCATCATCAATTCCGGGTCACGCCTGACATCATCCACACGCGATATATCCGACTCAACCACGGCTTTTAGATACGCCCGAGACACGCGCAAAGCGGCATTATCCGACAAGGTCAAAGCACCTGGCCAGCCGCCACGACATGTGAGATAGGCAATCCTGTCAATATCAATGTGCGACACACCATCCGGCATTGCACCTTCAAACAACGCACCGATACTGACATCACCTGTACTGTCGCCGGACTCCCACAGGCTCATCGTGCGCATGGTAATCCAATCAAACCGCCCGGTACCGCTATGGAAGATTTTCTTTTTGTCTTTCTCTTTAGGTACGGCCGAACCGGTGAAGATAAACTGACCGACATGCGTATCACGATGATCCACCTCAAAACGAGCGGCATCCCACAACTCCGGAGCCAACTCCCATTCATCAATCACCCGTGGTGTCTCGCCTTCCAAAAGACGTTTGATGTTAGTCTGTGCCAATGCGAGGTTCTGCGCCTTTTGATTCGGGTCATCCATATACAGCACGCTTTGTGCGCGATGAACGGATGTGGTGGTTTTTCCGCACCACTTGGCACCTTGCACCAAAACTGCGCCAAATGCCTCTAAACTTTCTGACAATAATTGGTCGACTATTCGTGGCTTGTAATCACTCATTTTTTCGTATATTTGAAATTCGGCGCAAAGGTACTAATAATAAATGATATACGCAAATATTTTTGCACTTTTTTTGTATTTCAATCACCGAGTTGGCAGGTTTTTGAACACCGAGTTGGCGGGTTTTTAATCACCGAGTTGGCAGAGTTACGAAGCGACGTTCTGTCGGCGGTTCTATGATGTTTTCACCGGCAGAGCGTCGATTCTTTGAGTCGGAGCTAATGTCCGTTTACGCTTATTTCATTTTGGCGGAACGGGTTCCGCTTATTTCACTTCCTGTCCTGTTACGGAGTAGGTCTTGCCGTCACGGATGATGTAAATCTTGCCGTCACGGATCACTTTCTGAATGTCCGTTGTCAGTTGTCCGTTGTCAATTGTTTCTATTCCTGTGGCTCCGCCGCCGACTTCCTTGATATTTTCGCCGCACGTACCGCTCTCGGCAAACAATGTTCCCGCGCTTGCAGCAAGCGCAAGGATGAAAAGAAAGATTCTTCTCATATTAACTTGTTTTTGGCTTGTTTGTATCTTGGTTTGTCTGTCAAAGAAAATCCTCTTTTTTTCAGAGTCTCTTCTTTTTCCTGTGACCCTTCCGGAAAGCAATCCCGCAGAGCCTAAGGGTAGCCTAAGGGTAGCTCAAGGGTAGCTCAAGGTCAGCAGCGTACTGCTGCCGTATGAAGCGTGGCGGGTGTTGATAGAGATATATCGGCCTACGGCATAGTATAACGCCAACACCTCGCTGTTGACGAGTCTGGCAGCCCTATAGCGGCTGACTTGAATCGCCTCTTTGATGGCTGATACAGCATCTATGTAATCCGCCCGATTGATTTGTCGTATCGTGTAATTCCGAATTTGGATACAAAAGTACAGGAAATTCTCACTCCATGCAAATACTTTATTTCCCCTCCTGCCCGGTGACGGTGTAGGTCCTGCCGTCGCGCAGGATGAGGAGTTGTCCGTTGTGGAGGATTTTCTGTGCGTTGTTTTCTGTAGTCTGTACTCCTTCAATGCCTGTGGCTGTACTTTTCTCCTCAATCGTGCCGAACTGCTTCCAGCAGGCAGCGTTTTTGTAGGCATCCAGTATGCTGTGATCCGCCGACCACGGCACAATCAGTTTTGCGTCCATGCCTGACGGGGAGGGATTATAGCCGTACCAATCAGAGGCTTCAGAGTCCTTCTGAGTCAACTTGACAACAGGAGGAGTCACAGCAAGTATCTTCACCGTCTTGAGATTGTTGTCACCATAAAAACTGCCACTGCTGACAAACTCCACATTCTCTCCTATCACCACGGATTCCAAATCATACATACTCCGCAGCGAGTTCAGGTTAAACTGCTTCACGGCCGGACCGGTGACCAATTCTTTGATAGAGGTATTACCCAACAACACATACTCTTCCAATGAGGTTACACCCCCCAATTCAACATCCGGCAGTTTGCAGTCACGGAAAGCCCATTCGCCCAATACGGAACAGGTGGACGGCAGGACCAGTTTGTTCGTTATTCCGGAGCAATCCTTGAACGCGGCAGCTTCGATAGCGGTTATGCCTTCCGGAACAGAAAGCGAGGTGATTTGCTTACAACCGCCAAAAGCAAGCGTGTCAATAGCCGTCACCGTATAGGTCTGGCTCTCATGCTCAATCGTGGTAGGAATGACGAGGTCGCCCTTAGGCTGCAAATCCGATGAGGCATACCATGCCCCGCCTCCGTCCTGCTCAATATAGGCATCCTGTGTGCGGCCCGCATAGCCTCTGCCCCCGGACTGGTTCACAATCTTCACCTTGCGGTTTACCGCATCGGTTATCGCAAAATAGAGCTTCTGTCCGCCCGTGACCACTTCCGCGAAGTCATACGGCTTTGCCGGCTGATACCATGCGGTATGCAGGGTGGCATCCCCAGTTATCGTCACATCCAGTTGGCCGCCCGCCACCTGGGAGGTGATATCCGCATCATTCAGCAGCACTTTCTCCAGCGCCCAGAATCTCTGCGGCTCGAAACGCAAACGGGTGGTTTCGCCCGACACCAGCTTGATACTGCCGCCGTTTTTGATATAATTGCCATCCGCGTCATACACGGAACAGTCATCATTGATGGCATAATCAGTATGGAGGTTGAAGTCCAGCTTTACCATCTTCACTTCCGTGCCGATAGCGAAGATGTGCTTGAACGCCCCCCATCTTTCATGGGCTTTATAGGCATCCACCGCCCCTGCCGGAACGAACAGAAAGGCCTGCTGGACAAGCGGGCTTGAGAAAGAACCCACCACCTCCGGAGGAGTCATGGTGTTCATGACAACAGTATCCAGCTTGTCACAGTAACCGATACTGCTGGCAGAAAACAGCTCTACGGCATCGCCGAATTCCATATAGGTCAATTCCGAATTCAAGGCAAAGACTTCCCTCTGAATGGATTTCAGGGTATTAGAAAGAACCACATGCGTCAAGCCGGTTTCCTTAAAGACCGCATTACAAAGAACAGAAACACCGTTCCCCAACTGAAGGGAGGTTATTTCATTATCCAGGAATGCCGTTCCGCCAATGAATGTGACGTTGTCCGGAATAACCAGTTCTCCGGTCAGGCCGCAATCGCGAATGGCATGGCTGTACTGGTCGTCTTTGCCGATATACGTAAATGTGGCCGCCGTAGGGAAGGTGATTCTGGTCATTGCCCTCGCCATGTAAAAAGCGTTATCCGCAATTCCCTGAACGGTGTAGGTCTTGCCGTCCATGTTGCTGACCACCTGCGCGTCAATCACCACTTCACCTTCCGGGAGCGCCAAGCCGGATACGACTTCGCAATACAGGTTCACATCATCCGTGATGTCAAAATACAGGGTCTGGCCGGAGGATACCTCGGCGGCAAAGTCCCATGTTTTTTGTGCCATGGCACTGGTCATGCAGCATACGAGTGCTGCCACGAAGAGAAATAACTTTTTCATAACTTTATTGGCATTAAAGATTGGTTACGCGAATCATTTTTCACCATGCACCTCCTGACCGGTGAGGGCGGTGTGTCCGATGTCAGGGATGTGACGGCATTTGTCAGAAGACCTTTGCGCCTGCAAAGGTACGACTTTTTTTCGTATAGTGCAATAGTTTGTGCGATAAAATCGGGAAGGAGGTTGTCCCGGTTGTCTCTTTGACGTGGTTTTCCGTTTTTTTTGAGAGACGGTACAGAGAGACGGTACACGTACCGTCTCTACGGGTGAGTTCTGATTCTTTGACGTGTTTTTCCGCAGCGGGAACACCTATCAATGATGCGCCGTGGCAAGGCCAAAGACACTGATACGGCATCCGCGGCAGACCTCCAGCGCCTCCATACAGGCGAGCAAGGTGCTGCCCGTTGTCACCACATCGTCCACCAGCAGGATATGCTTCCGGTACAGTTCCTCCGGATGCGTCACGGCAAACACTCCGCGGACATTCTCCCTGCGTTCCTCACCGTGCATAACCGCCTGTTGCGGATTGTTGCGTATGCGCCACAGATGCTCTGTATCCATCGGCACTTTCAGCACATCGGATAAGGCTCTTGCGATATACTCCGACTGGTTGTAACCGCGCCAGCGGAAGCGACGCCGGTGCAACGGCACCGGAATAATAACATCCACCTCCTCAAAGAAATCCGACTGCAGGAAATCCAACGCTGCCTCATGAGCCAGTTCGTAAGCCAGTTCCGGTTGCCTGTGGAACTTGAAGCGGTGCACCAGGTCCCTCACACACATACTGCCGCCCGCATCATTTGGTATCACCCCCTCGTAATCCAGGAACGCCGCTCCGCGGACAAACAAAGGATGCCGGTAAAACAGGTCCTCCGTGCTGTTTCCGCGCCGCGCGGCCTGTCCGGTACGCGGCAGACTGTTCATACACCGCCGGCAGAGAAAGACCTCCCGTCCCCCGTTTGCAAGTCCTTCGGTCCTCTCCCCGCAGACCGGACATGTCCGCACAAAAAGTACGGAAGCCAGACTGTCGCGCAACGTTTTCCACAAACGCCTCATGGCCTACAGATAGCGTCCTGTCAGGCTGTCCGGACAACGGCGCACCTCCTCCACGGTGCCCTGTACGACAACCCTTCCTCCTCCCCTTCCCCCTTCGGGTCCGAGGTCGATGATATGGTCGCACGCACAGATGACGTCCGGATTATGCTCAATGACAATCACGGTATTCCCCTTGTCCACCAGCCGGCGCAGCACGCCGAGCAGAATGCGTATGTCCTCGAAATGGAGGCCCGTAGTCGGCTCGTCGAGGATATAGAGGGTCTTCCCTGTGGACGGACGTGACAGTTCGGCCGCCAGTTTGATGCGCTGGCTCTCGCCTCCGCTCAAGGTCGTGGAGGACTGCCCCAGCCGGATATAGCCCAGCCCGACCTCCTGAATGGTCCGTATCTTGCGTAGTATCTGGGGCTGGTTGTCGAAGAACTCGACCGCCTGATTCACCGTCATATCCAGCACCTCGAAGATATTCTTCCCCTTGAAACGCACGTCCAGCGTCTCGCGGTTGTACCTCTGCCCGCCGCAGGCTTCGCACGGCACATAGACGTCCGGCAGGAAGTTCATCCGGATGGTCCGGTAGCCGTTTCCGGTACACTCCTCACAGCGCCCTCCTTTGGCGTTGAAGGAGAAGCGTCCCGCCTTCCATGCCCTGATGCGCGCCTCCGGCAGACGGGCGAAGAGTTCGCGTATGTCGCTGAAGACGTTGGTATAGGTGGCCGGATTAGACCTCGGCGTCCGTCCGATAGGCGCCTGGTCCACGGCAATGACCTTGTTGATATAGCCGATTCCCTCAATCCGGTCGTAAGGCAAGGGAACGGCCACGGAACGGTAGAAATGCCTTGTGAGCACCGGCAGCAGCGTGCGTGTCACCAGACTGGATTTGCCGCTTCCGGATACGCCTGTGACACATATCATCCTTCCGAGCGGGAAGGCGACATCTATATCCGCCAGGTTGTTGCCTTTGCATCCGTAGAGGACAAGGGCCTCGTCGGCGGGAGGCAGTTCCTTGTGTTCGCATACTACCGTCTGTGCCTCCCCTTTGAGGTAGCGCGCCGTGAGGGTGTCGGTCTCCAGCAACCGCTCGGGAGTGCCTTGGAACATGACCTGCCCACCCAGCCGTCCGGCCAACGGCCCGATATCGACGATATAGTCCGCCTGCCGCATAATCTGTCCGTCGTGCTCAACGACAAGCACGGAGTTCCCCATGTCGCGCAACTGCTTGAGCGAGTCGATAAGCCGCTGGTTGTCGCGCTGGTGCAGGCCGATACTGGGTTCGTCAAGTATGTAAAGGACATTGACGAGCCGCGAGCCGATCTGCGTAGCCAGACGTATTCTCTGGCTCTCGCCTCCGCTGAGGCTGTCGGACGGGCGCGAGAGGGTGAGGTAGTTCAGCCCGACGTTGAGCATGAAGCGCAGGCGGCTGCATATCTCCTTGCAAACAGGCTCGGCAATCCGGTAGCCCTGCGAGGGGAAGTCGCTCTCTTTCAGCCCCTCGAGGAAGTGCGTGAGGTCGTCCAGGTCCATGCCGCTCAATTCGGCAATGTTCTTTCCGGCAATGCGGAAACTGAGCGCTTCCCTGTTCAGGCGCTGCCCGTGGCACTCCGGACACTCCGTCTCCTCGACGGGTTCCGGCTCCTCGTCGTCCGACTGCGTATAGGCCACCATCCGCTCGAACCAGTCGTCTGAACGGATGATGTCGTCCAGTTCGTGCGGTGTTCCGTCTTCTCCGGAAAGGCGGCGTATCTTTCCAAGCCCCTTGCAGCATGGGCACCATCCTTGCGGCGTATTGAACGAGAAGGTATGCGGCGCCGGTTCCTGATAACTGAGGCCCGTGGAAGGGCACATGAGATGGCGGGAATAATAACGGGGCGCCGGTTGCGCGGTCTCCACCACCATGACCACGCCGTTGCCGCGCGTCATGGCCTTGTCCACCGACTGGCGAAGCCGCTTCACGTCCTCTTCAGAAACGCTGTTTTCATCGGCCACTTTCAGCCTGTCCACCACCACTTCGATGGTGTGGTTCCGGTAGCGGTCGAGTTTCATGCCGGCTGTCAGTTCTATTACTTCGCCGTCCACCCGCACATACATGAATCCGCTGCGGCGGACCGTTTCGAACAGTTCCTTGTAATGCCCCTTCCTGTTGTTCACCAGCGGCGCCAGAAGGAGGATGCGGCGTCCGGCATATTCCTGACGGATCAGGGAGACAATCTCCTCGTCCGTGAGGTGCACCATCTTCTCGCCGGTGAGGTAGGAGTAGGCCTCCGAGGCGCGGGCATAGAGCAGGCGGAGATAGTCGTACACTTCCGTGACCGTTCCGACCGTTGAACGCGGATTGCGGCTGGTGGTCTTCTGGTCGATGGAGATGACGGGACTCAGGCCGGTTATCTTGTCCACATCCGGCCGCTGCATGGTACCTATATACCCGCGCGCGTAGGAGGAGAAGGTTTCAAGATAACGGCGTTGCCCCTCGGCAAACAGTGTGTCGAAGGCCAGCGACGACTTCCCGCTGCCGCTCAGTCCGGTGATGACTGTCAGGCTGTGGCGCGGGATACGCACATCGATGTTCTTCAGATTATGGACGCGCGCGCCCGTCACCTCGATATATTCCTGCTTGTTCGGTTTGTCTGCCATAGCGGTTCGGTTTGCGGAAAGTCATTCCACCTGCAGCACCAGCCCCTTCAGGTATTCGCCTTCGGGATGGAAGATATTGACGGGATGGTCCTGCGGCTGGTGTAACTGATGGATGATGCGCACCCTCCTTCCCGTCTGCGCCGCGGCGGAGAAGACCGCCGTGCGGAACATCTCTTTGTCAATGGCCTGTGAGCAGGAGAAGGTGAACAGCAGTCCGCCGCTTCGTATCTGCTCCATGGCACGGGCGTTGATACGCCTGTAGCCGTACAGGGCGTTCCGGATGGCATCACGGTGCTTGGCGAAGGCGGGCGGGTCCAGGATAATCATGTCGTACTTGTCCTTTATGCCGGCCATGAAGTCGAACGCCTCCCGTGCATACGCCTCATGCGGGGCGCCGGACGGGAAATTGAGCGCCACATTGTCCTTCACCAGTTGCACGGCCTTGGCGCTGACGTCCACCGAATCGACCTTCCTCGCGCCGCCGCGGAGGGCATAGACGGAGAAGCCGCCCGTATAGCAGAACATGTTCAGCACCTCGCGGCCGGAAGCGTAACGCTCCACCAGGGCGCGGTTCTCGCGCTGGTCGATGAAGAAGCCTGTCTTCTGGCCTTCCTCCCAGTCGATACGGAACTGCAGTCCGTTCTCAAGAGCCGTACAGCCTCCTTCGCCGCTGCCTTTCAGCCAGCCGCTGAGCGGGCCGTCCGGGGCGTTCTTGTGCGGCAGCGTGTCTTCCGACTTGTAGTACACCCGCCTTATGCACGGCACGCAGGCCGTGAGAGCCTCGGCAATGTCCATGCGGCAACGGTGTATACCGGCCGAATGCGCCTGCAGGACCGCCGTCCCGCCGTACACGTCCACCACCAGCCCGGGCAGGAAGTCACCCTCCCCGTGCACCAGCCTCCAGATGGTGTTGTCGTCCCGAACCAGTCCGGCCGCTTCACGCAGCCTGTATGCCGCCGTGATGCGCTCCTGCCAGAAGCCTTCGTCAATCCTGTCGGTGCCGAAAGCCATGATGCGGACGGCTATCGCCCCGTCATGGAAATGGCCGACGCCGAGCGTCCGGCCGTCATCGGCCTGCACTTTCACCCACGCGCCCTCTTCAGGAGCTTCGTAAGGATAATCGTTGTCAAGCACCACCTTTTTGATGGCACCCGAGAAGACCCACGGATGGAACCGTTCGAGGGACTCTTCCTTATGCGGACGGAGAATTACTGTTGTCATTGTTCTGTTCTTTCTGGCGCGCGGCCAAGACCTCGCGCTGATGTTCCTGCTGCTGATGCAGGGCGTTCCTCCGCAGCTGCTCCGCTTCGGCGCGCGGCAAAGGCTCCGTTTCCTGCAGTTCCTTATATATCAACAAGGTGGCCCATGCGTCGGTGGAGGCATACCGTGCCTGCTCCGGAGTCAGGTGGCTGCTTTCCCAGTTGGTGAGCTGCTGCGATTTCGAAATCTTCCGCCCGAAGCAGATGGCAAAAATCTTCTGCAGGCCCAGATCCAGAATGCCATACGCCCCGACCAGCGACTGCACATCGACACAGCACTGGGGCTTGAAGTCGCACAGGCGCCTCAGTCCGGCCAGGTCGTCCCGGAAGGCCAGCCCCACCTTGCAAATCTGCGGACTGGCGAAGAGTGCGGCCACTTCACGAGGCAGCCCGATATGCGTCAGGCGGAACAGATAGCAGCGCTCTTCCGTTGCCATCTGCAGCAGCGCCGTCGGATAGTGCACTCCGCGCTTGAACGAAGGGCGGGACTCCGTATCCACTCCGATGCAGGTCTGCCGCGAGAGGTATTCCACCGCATCAGCCACCTGTTCAGGCTTGTCCACAACCACCACTTCCCCCTCGAAACGGGCCATCGGCAGCCAGTGAATCAGGTCCTTGGAGATACGGTGTGCAAATTGGTTTGGTTTCATTGTTTCCAGAACAGGACCGTGCCGGTCCCCGAAAATTTGTGCAAAGGTAATCTTTTTTTTGGAGATGTACAAATCTTTTTGTATCTTTGCGGCTTGAAATGGCACAGGGACCGTTCCCATATCTGAAAAAAAAACATAGTATCGCCCTGACCGTATTGGCCGTGCCGGTACTTGTCATCTTCTTTATCCTCGTCTTCACCCCTTTCCGTATTCATGATTGGGTGAACGCCTACCGTCTCTATCTGATGTGGGGCGAGATGCTGCTTCTGCTGGCGGTCATCGCCGTCCTGGCCGCCGAACTGAATACGGCAAGGCAGGAACTGCGACTCTGGGAACAGGGCACGGCCCAAGAAAAGAAAGAACAGGACGGCATGTACAAGTTCTATGACGAGAAAGGCGACCTCAAACTCCTTGTCCGTCCCGAGATGCTCTTCTATCTGGAAGCCGCTGACAATTATGTGCAGATTCATTACATGAACGCCGGAAAGATGGAGAAGATTATGATTCGCAACACCCTGAAGAATATCGAGTGGCGTTTCCGCGACCACGAACTGGTCCGCTGCCATCGCTCCTTCATCGTCAATCTGGCCAATGTGAAACTGCTCAAGCGTACCGAAGGCGACGTGCTGATTGATTTCGGGGACGAGCGGATTGCCCGTATTCCGGTCAGCAAAGGCTACGGAGACAAGGTTCTTGAGCGTTTTGCCCAATGATTCACCCTATCAGACTTGCAATATGAAAACCGTCAATCTCTCCGAGCAGCCCTCTCTGCTCAACCAGTTCCTCAAGGAAATCCGCAGTGTCCGTATTCAGAACGACCGCATGCGGTTCCGCCGTAACATAGAACGCATCGGCGAAGTGATGGCCGTCGAAATCAGTCGCACGCTCGACTACCGGATCGAGCAGGTGCAGACTCCTCTGGCCGTGGCCGACGTGCCCGTCATCACCGACCGGATTGTCCTTGCCACCATCCTGCGGGCCGGAATGCCTCTCCACCAGGGTTTCCTCAACTTCATGGACAATGCGGAGAATGCCTTTGTCAGCGCCTACCGCACCTATACCGACGAGGCGCATACGAAGATTGAGATTCACCGCGAGTATATGGCTTCTCCGCGGCTTGACGGGAAGACCCTTATTCTGGTGGACCCCATGCTTGCCACGGGCGGCAGCATGGAGGCGGCCTACATGGCCCTGCTCGCCAACGGAACCCCGAAATGTCTCCACATGGCCTGCACCATCGCCACCCCCGACGCCATCAGCCATCTCAACCAAGTGATGCCTGAAGACTCGACCCTCTGGTGTGCGGCCATCGACCCGCTGCTCAATGAGCACAAATATATCGTTCCCGGTCTCGGCGATGCCGGTGACCTCTGTTACGGCGAAAAATGCTGATGAAACCAAGGCTTCCCTATGTGCCGACCCTCGTGACGGCCGGAGTGATTCTTGGTCTCTCCGTCTGTCCGCAGCCGGTGCCGCCCATGCCTGCCATCCCTTATCTGGACAAGGCGGCTCATTTCGCCATGTACCTTGTGCTGGGCGCGGTCTTCTCCTTCGACTGCCTGCGCAACGGACAACGCCCCCGCACGGCATTCCTGCTGTCGGCTCCGGCCGCCGCAGCCTACGGAGGATTCATCGAACTGCTGCAGCAATGGTGCTTTCCGCCCCGGACAGGCGACTGGGCTGACTTCCTGGCTGATGCGGCGGGTGCGCTGGCGGGAACCTTCATCATGACTGTCTGCTTATGGCCTTTACGGAAGAAACACGCACCATGATGGCCTTCTCGTGGCTGTTCCGGAATCGGCTGCGCAAGGCGCACTCCTTGTTGGAGCAGTACGGTACGGCCACGGAAGTATGGAACCACCTTGACGAAGACGGGATGCAGCAGGCCCTCCGGCGGGCCGATGAAGAGGCCGCCTTTGCCGAGCGGCACCGTATCGAAGTCCTCACCTTGCGCGACGACACATATCCTTTCCGTCTCCGGCAGTGTCCGGACGCCCCTCTGCTGCTCTACAGCAAGGGCTGTCCTCGCCCGAACGAAGGGAGGATGGTCTCGGTGGTCGGAACGCGCGAATGCACCGAACGTGGCAAGGAACTCACGCGCCGGCTGGTGCTTGACCTCGCCGCCATGCTTCCCGATGTCACCATCATCAGCGGCCTCGCCTACGGCATTGACGTGGAGGCCCACAAGGCAGCGCTGGAAGCGGGCATCCCCACCCTCATCATCACCGGACACGGACTGGACCGCATCTATCCCGCCTATCACCGCAACATAGCCGTCCGCGCATTGGACAACGGAGGCATCCTGACCGAATACATGAGCGGCACAGACCCCGACCGCCAGAACTTCATCGCCCGCGACCGCATCATTGCAGGCCTGGCGGATGCCGTTGTGGTGGTTGAATCGAAAGAGAAAGGCGGGGCGCTCATCACCGCCCGCATGGCCCTGGACTACGACCGCAGCCTCTTCGCCTTCCCGGGCCGCGTGCAGGATGTCACCTCACAGGGCTGCAATCTCCTCATCCGCGACCAGAAGGCCGGCCTTATACAGGGAGCCGAAGACCTCATCGCGGCCATGATGTGGAAAACGGAGACGGACCGCCGTCCTCCCGTGCAGACCGAAATGACGGAACTGTTCGAGCCGCTGTCCGAACAGGAAGAACGGCTGCTTCATGCCATCCGTTCCCAGGAGGACGGAATCCACGTCAATTTCCTGCAGGCCGAATGCGGACTCCCGTATCCTGATACTGTCTCCACTCTGACCCTCATGGAGATGAAAGGCCTTGTCAAGGCTCTTCCCGGCGGCATCTACCGCGCCCTCCGGTAACTTCGCTTTATCTCACCTGCCTGTATCACACACGAATCCCCATCGGACTGGGTTAACTGCTTATGCGGCCGAAATCGGCTTTGTTGTATTCGCGGTGAAAAAATGGAAGTGCTCTTCTCTCGCTCATCTACAGCTCTTCTCTTGGTCATCGCTCGGTGGGAGGACTGGACGTACAAACCACGCATGAATGCGCAGTTTGTCTTCTGTCCTTGTGCCGCCTGCTTTGCGCTACCCTTAGGCTACCCTTAGGCTACCCTTAAGCTACCCTTAGGCTACCCTTAGACTACCCTTAGACAGGCAGGAGCCCTCTCAACATAACGGTTTGCCTTGTTCTTTGCCGATGGCTCCCCTGCGGCTGTCCTCCTGTTTGGTGTCCTTATAGGACGGCTGCCGCACGCGCTTATTTGGAGGCGCGCTTGCGCTCGAGCTCGTCGAGGATGATCTTGCGGATACGCATCTTGGTGGGTGTGACCTCCACATATTCGTCCTCCTTGATGTACTCCAACGCCTCTTCGAGGGAGAAAATGACAGGGGGCGGCAAGGTGGCCTTGTCGTCAGCCGACTTGCTTCGCATGTTGGTCAGTTTCTTCGACTTGGTGACGTTGATGACGATGTCGCCCTCCTTGGAGTTCTCGCCGACCACCTGACCGGCATAGACCTCCTCCTGCGGATAGATGAAGAAGCGTCCGCGATCCTGCAGCTTGTCAAGAGCATAGGCATAGGCGGTGCCTGTCTCCATAGCTATGAGGCTGCCGTTGATACGCTTGGCAATCTCACCCTTGTACGGCTGGAACTCGAGGAAACGGTGCGCCATGATAGCCTCACCCGCACTGACGTTCATCACGTACGTGCGCATACCTATTATACCGCGC
>Ga0310690_10006827_pt1 | contig 14895 bp, 16 predicted proteins | sample AusTroGonzalo_MG_2_FD_207661 | JGI IMG/M metagenome (GOLD analysis project Ga0310690, IMG submission 207661) | Bovine rumen microbial communities from tropical cattle in Woodstock, Queensland, Australia - Gonzalo_04 (v2) (version 2) | ecosystem: Host-associated > Mammals > Digestive system >...
CAAAACGGCGGCAATTAGGATGATTTGGTCACTCGTTATCGTCATCTTCTTCACCTTCTTCCACAAACGGAACAAAGAATCTAGCGAGTCTCTCTTTGACCCTCACTACAGAATGAAACTGATTAGTGCGAGTATCGATTACGTTATACAGTGTCACTATATTCATGACTGTGCCTCCCATGAAAGAGTAGTTGTGCCACTTGCTACTGTTGCCTTGAGAACGTAAGTACCATCCTCTGACGGATTGCTCGGAAGTTCATTCGGAATCACAAGCGGAACGTAAGCGTTCTGTCCGTCTGTCTGCCTCACAATGTAATCTCCTGCTCCGCTAGGACTGTCAGGAGCCATCTCTAACTTGGCTTTGAGATTTGCCGTGTACCTTGTGGTGTGTCCAATAAGCATCGCCACTCCACTCTGCTCTGCTATGACATATTCCTCTGTGCCCCAGTCATCTACCCATTGAGGAGAAGCATAGGGATCTGCGGATTCTGTCTGCACATCTGAAGTGATGTAGTGGACAGTTACGGGATTGCTCTGAAGCCATGTTTTCCAATCCGATACTGTATCAATCACGTTAGAATCTATATTGAAGCACAGCGAACCTGCCCCACTATAACAAGTGCCATATTGCCCTGCCCCGTCCGTTACACTTATGGACGGGAATTTATCGCATACAGTTTTTACACCACCATATGCAGTTGCTGACGATATGGCATCTGCAACATTATAATAAAACTGATGCACTTCAGCAGTAGCCTCATACAGAAGCCACGATTCTCCTGCACCACCATTGAACGTAATTGTCTTAACTCTTCTCGTCACAGTTCCGTCAGCCTGATAAATATCTCCATCGTAATAGAGTTTATTATCTGCATCTAGTTTCGGAATGCCACGCAGAGTCAGAGAGGAATCAAGAGGATAGGAGTGTTCGACATATTCTTCATATTCTCCTGCTCTTTCTCCATCCCAATAGAGAGAAATGCAGATATCGTTTTTGTATGTTGTGCCGTAGCCATAGCACGATGCCTTAAAAAAGACAGCCGTAGACGGTGCGGTTACAGTACTATTGTTTACAGGAGTTCTTGAGATAAAATTCTCGCCACCATCGTACCAACAGATATAAAGTGTGGGTGACGCCAAGAACTTAACATAATAGGTTGCGCCAGCAACGCACTTGCAGTAGTTTTTGCTCCTAATAGATGTGGTGCTTGCTGTCGGCTCTCCTGTCTGTGATAGATATCCATTCTCCCAAACCTCATCCCATTGGTTATACCCCACCATCTTATGAGCAGACAGTCCTGTTACGGAGATGCACTCACCCGCATTGTACGGATAGTACGGCTTAATGAGGTTGCCCCATTGTTTCGCAAGAGCGACTCCCGCTCCTGCTGTTCCCTGTTCTACAGAGTAGATGTAGTCGGCGATTGTGCTACCGAACATTTGGGTGAGGTCGATTGTATTAACTTCTTTAACTTCAACGACTTCACCCGTTGAAAGAGCATTGTCTCCGTACATACGCACGATGTTGAATCCCTTGTTGGTAACAGTATTCTTGAATACAACTTCTTGCCTTGCCCATGAAGAGCCTATCGCAAAACTCGATATTTCAAGGCTTGCACCCAACGAGAATTTGTTAAGTTTCGTTCCCGTAGTGCCTTTATATGTTGCTCCGGCAAAATATATGTGATTCTGTACGACGTCTATTGTTTGTGAAACAAATGCCGAACTATCGCTTGTTACTTCTATCCGCATCACATTATCGGAAACTGTTGCCGTAGCGTGATCTATCGTAAGACTCCAATTTGAAGAGTCTGCAAAATTGCCATTCTGAATCAACTGATTAAACGCAACAGTTCCGCCATGTATCTCATCAAATTCTCTATCCCCTATGTCTATACTTCCACCGCTAGTGCGGAATACATACGGAACAGAATCTTCCTCATAAGTGGAAGAGATAAGTTGCTCGGCTGAACCTACGCTCATCTCATCGTAGTAGCCATCGTCCTCTGCGAGTCCTGTGACAGCTCCCGTCCGTCCATTTACGCTTGTGACAGAACCGTTCGTTACCTCAAGTTCAAATTCGTTTGCCGTTCCGTCATCTTCCGTAATGGTCAGAGTATATGTATCCACCGCACCCACAGTCGCAGTCTTCTCGCAAGTGATAGATGCGATTCCGTTTCCGACTAGGTTAGAGAAAGCGAACGCAAACGTACGGTCAGTGGATGTACCGCCAGCGGTAACGCTGACAGCGGGAGTACCGTATGTTCCAGTAACGGTAGCCGTTGCGCCAGTGATTTCACCCGTATCGCCCTTGTCTCCCTTTTCTACAAGAACGAGCCAATACGTTGTATTGGACAGGGCAGTATTTGCAGGAACGTCTTGAAGGGCAAGGTACGCACCGCCGCCATTGGTAACGATGTCGAGTTTCTTGTAGGTGTTAGTACCGACCCATGCCCCTTTGGGGGTTACTGCGACTTTGCCAAGATTAGTTGTTGTTGCCATTAGATTATCACCTCTAAATATCCATCATTTGTCAGAGCGAAGTTAGCCCCGCTGTACGTGTCATCGTAGGTCATCGACAGGATTCCCGTTGTCGGATTGACCTCAAATGTTGCGTAGTTGACGTTACCCGTCTCTCCCTTTTCTCCTCGTATTGACGGGGGTGTGTACGACCCCTCGTTGAACGTAAGTGTCAACGTGTAGTCGGGATTGAGTTCGGCTTCGGTAATACCGTTGCCGTTCTTTATTACAAACGTGGACGAGATTCCGCTCTCAAAGAGAATCGTGTACGTGTCATACAGACCGCTCGATGATGTCTTTGTTACGGATTCAATCCCGTCCCCGTCATGTACCGTGAAATCGAAGTGACCCTCGTTCATGGTGATGCGGTAGGTCTTGTTTAGGCCGCTTGTGGAAATCAGTTCGATGCCCGTTATCCCGTTTCCCCTCAAGTTAGAGAAAGCGAAGTCTAGGTTAACGTGGTCATCAACAAGGGATTTGGTCACCTCAACGGCGGGTGTACCGAACTGGTCATCCACCGATGCCGTTGCCGACATATTCTCATTGGCTTCCCTTGCTTCCTCTGCGGCAACAGCGTCCGCATGAACAGCGTCAACATAAGCCTCCCACGGTTCGGGTACTTCTCCGATATCCATCATGGAATCGAATACCACCGTAGTGAACGATACGCTGATACGCTTCTGTGTCTCGCCATCGTTAACGTAAAATACTTCAAGTTTGCCGTGACCAGCGTATTGCAGTTCAGTCTCGGTTATCGTGATTGACGTTACGTTCCCGTCCTCATCGTGGGGCAATAAATAAGCGGAGGCATCTGTCGGACGTTTTATCGTCCACCCAACTGACCCCGCTCCGTATGCCTCCACCCAATCGGTGAAATCGTATTCAAAACCATAACCGTACTCTCCCTGCTTCCCCAGCACAACGGCTGACCCGTACGTTACGGGGGGCTTACCGCCCGAAGTCAGTTTGTTCATCTATCTTGCTCCTGTTAAGTTGATAACGAAATCCATTCCAGTCCAGTTCCGTCTGCTTTCATTGCCAGAACCTTACCCGCTTCATCGGGGTCGGGTATCGTTACGCCCCCTATCGTTAACGTCCAGTCGCTCGCTATCTCAAGGGACTCCACAATCTCTGCGACCTTACCGAACGCCGCCGAGGGTAGGTTAACGTTAAGGTTAAACGGAACGGATACGGACGATACCATCAATGTCGCCATTGCGACTGTGCCAACGCTGTCCGTTATCGTTGCCGTAAACATATACGACAAGTCGGGGGACGTGCCGTGCCAGTAATAATAGTTGCCCGAACTGGCTGTCGGCGGTGTATCCGTTCCGCTGATGTCGCACGTTACCACCACCGTTAGGGCGTTGCCCTGCTGTGAAAGGGAACGTGAACCCGTCAGCGTGATTCTGATGTCTCCCGCACTCTCGTTGTTCGTCCACGTACCGCTCTCATATGTTCCTCTCTGTGACTGGAACGTAGTGATACTGGGTGCGGAATAGTACAGAAACGCCTGTGTGACGCTTATCGTTACGGAGCGTCCTCTGCTGTCCGTAACAACGATACGGAACGTCTTGTTTCCGCTGTAAGTGATTACTTCCGTGCGGTATGTGTACGTTCCCGTAGTGGTGTAGTTCACGTTCTCCAGTACCACGGACGTAACCGATGCGCCGCTACCAGCGGAGGGCGTTACCGCCACATCTATTGCGGAGAATCCTGCCACGTACAGGGCGTTCGTGTTAATCCACGTATTGGTGGAATACGGCGTAAGCGTGTACGTTGCTGACGGGTTATAGGTTGCCGTATCGGGAACAGTCAACGTGAACGTTGCAATGTCCCGTCCGATTTCGGTTGTATAGGCTGACGATGAATACGTTATCAGTTCAGCCGTTATTGAACCGCTTGTCGCATTGGGTAGCAACGAAGCGGGGAATACGTAAGTGGACGTGTAGGTCTGCGTAGTGAGTGAATCTACAAGTCCTATTGTCTCGGTAGCAAGTACCGTTGTTCCCTGCAAGAATCTAATCTTGCAATAATATTCCGTCACGAACGCATGGTACGTAACGGTAATAGTATTCGCCACGTCTATATTGGGGACGGAATCGAATACCGAGAACCCCAACGTGGACACGGATGTAGTAGCCGTACCCGCAATCCCGTTGTACGAACGTGTGACCCTTGTTGTCAGAGCGTACGTGCTTGCGGGTGTGAGTCCCGTAATGGTTACGCTTGCGGATGTTCCCTCTGTAGTGGAGAACGTTGTCCAAGTAGAACCGCTGTCGAACGAATACTCAAACTTCTCGCAAGTCTCGCTCGCCACTACTGTGACCGTGAACGATGTCGCCCCAAGATTGGTTATCGTTACGGTCTGTGTAGCCGCCGACCTGTCTATTGACGGCAGTCCACTGATGTATCCAGTAGTTGACCTACTGTTGAAGTGGAACGAGTCGGCGTACAGCGATATGCCCGTGGACGGGAACGTACCATCGGGATTGTGGGTGACAAGGATGTCCTTTGTGCCAAGAGTGGTAGACCCGTAATACTGGCGGTAACTGCCCGTCTTGACCGTAGTGCCGTCAATCTTAAAGGTTGACCAGTCTGAACCGTAGCCGCCCGACCAGTCGGGGTTGCTGTCGTTCAGTATTGCGTAGAGGCGAATCTTTGTTTTGTTGTCACGAGGATACGACTCAATGCGGTCATACTGACCGATGTAGTGCATCGCTTCGGGATAGTTGTTACTGTTAATTCTCGCAAACTCTGTTGCCATCTATCCCTCCGTTAACTCATTGCCGCCACGAACGATAGCGAACCGTTGGCTTGCGGTTTGATAAGCGTAGAACCTATCCTCATCTGCGAGGTGAGGTCGGTAAGAATGAACTCGTTGTTCGTCCAGTAAGCAATCTCATTCCCCTGCGTGTCGCAGAACGAGATCTTGCCACCCGACTGTTTGAGTATCATCCCCGAACCCTGTGTCCTGTCGCCCAACGTGAGCGTCACGACTCCGTTTTCTTCCCCTACGGTGAAGTACGAGGACAGTTCCTTGTTATCCCCTATGGAGATATACTGGGCGTCTACGTGACCCGCTTTAATCAAGTCACCGTTCAGCGTGCCGACCTTAATAAAGTCCGCTACAATCTCGCCGTTGTTTGTCATGGCAAGACCGTACGTGCCGTTGTATCCCGTAGAGGAATACCCCAAGCCCGAAGCATTGAAACGCCAAACCTTATTAGCCAGTGCGTAGTTCTCGTTGTCTCCGAGAATCAGCAACTCATCGGGTTTGCCGTCTCCGTTAACATCCCTCAAGACGATATACCCGCCGAAGTTACCCGTAATGGTTTGGGTGGCGTTGTCTATCGCCGCAAGAGTCGCCGACTGTCGCAACGGCATTTCAATCTGCCGTGCCTGTTGTGCTATCGTATCTGATATAGATGTCCTTGCCTGTCCGACATCTATGTTGGTGTATCTGTCCAATATGACATCGTACTCGATGCCGACTATCTTCGCTTTGCGTGTTACGCCCAAGCGTTTGAAATTGACGGTTATCGTGTCACACAGCATTATCTTTTCCATCAATGCCAGTTCACGGTATTCTTCCGTCATATCCAGTGTAACGAAGTCCACAGACAAAGAGCGGTACGGATTCGCAATGTCGTTCTCGACAATGAACCGTTCCGCTCTCTCCCGTAATTCTTCTACCGTAGGCTTTGTCTCAAACTTGTCCGTGAAATCTATCGCACGTACTGTCGTGTGTTCCACGCCCTCGGCATACAGTATCTTTTCGGGAAGTACCAGTAACTCACCGTCATCACCTTTCCAGTAGGGATATATTCCCGATGACGTGGATTCGATTATCGTGTTGTCTGTGAGTTTGGTTAAGTTCTTCCCGTACTCTATCGTTACGCCGTTGTCTCTGCCTCGTGCCGTCAGCAACGAGCAAGTCCAACCGTCAAACAGCCACTCACCGCCGTAACGGTCTACGATTGAACCGTCACGCCCTGCAAGTAATGACCTCATGGATGACGGAGCAGAGTTGGTGAGCCAGTTGTTGCTCTGCTTGTCCGTATAGAATGTAAAAGGGCAGGGCGTCTCGATATATGATGACCCGTCACCGTTCAAGACCTTGAATGTCTCATAGATATTAGAGGCATGGAAAGGGGATATGGGGATAAACGACAAGTCGTACGATACGTGCTGGCAATTTACTTTTACCACGCCGTTTATCGGACGGCTTATCTTATAGATTCTAAACGGTTGCTCATCCTCGTACGGATTATGCTTGCTCATGACTATCATCCGTACTTCAAGGTTAGAGTAGTTAATGCCCGTCATCGGGTACGTAAACTCAAGTTCAAATATCCCGTTTCTATCCTCACGGACTCTGGCAGTAACTACGTCCGACAGTATCCCTAACCCCAGCGAATCAAAGTTAGTCGCATCTGGGGGAAACAGTCTCATAACTTCCACCACCTCGGAGTAATCGTGACTGACGTGACGTTACCCGTCCACGCTATCGTGTTCTCTCCCTTTTCCAAGACAGGGAACTTCTTTGTTGTGCCAAGCGATACCTGCGTATTGAGATTGGTAGCGAATATCAGATTGCCAGCGTCATCCACGTAATACATGACCGCAGGAGTTGATTCCACGTACGTAACCACCAGTTCGCCCGTCAGCGGGTCGAGTGCCAACGTACCAATCTGCTCCTCCTCAACGCCCTCCGTATTGATTATCTCTATGGTGTTGTTGAGATTCAGCGCACCCTTGTAGCAGTTCTGTGTCTCTGCATCAAGTGTTATCGTATCTTCCAAATCAGCGATGCTTAACGTGTTATTGTTGATGGCGAACGTGATGTCGCCCGTGCCCTCGATAACTATTAACGGGAGCGCAACTTCCCATTCGTTAATCAGAGTGTCTCCGCTGTTGGCTATCTCAATAGGTGTTTCTCCCTCTTTGAGGTATCTTTGCGGCTTGGCGTTAAATTCTATCGTAGCCTGTCCGAACTGTGCCATGATATTGTCGGCGGTCAGTTCGTCCTCATACATCGCCTTGCGGAACACCGTGGGGTCGTATGTATCTTCAAGTCGCAAATAACCGACTTGAGACTTCAGCCAGTTGACAAATGCGGAAACTTGATTATGAGGTACGAATACGTCATACGGGAGCACGACATTACTGTATGCTCCCGTATCAATAATCAAGTCACCCGAACGTCCTCTGACGTTGAAACGCTCAACAACCTTTTGAGGTGCGATGTAGTTTGTCCTGTGCTCAATCACGCACCCGAAATCCGTGCTGTCCGTTCCGTTATATGTGAAGTAATCTCTCACGCCCAAACAGCCTCCTTGCGTTTCGTTGCGTCATCTATGCGGTACATAATCTCCTGTGCCAGCGAATCGACATCCTGCCCCTGCTGGGCGTAGACATTAAGCGTAACACCGCCATAGTTGCGGTTATTATTTGTGACAACGCTCTGCCCGTGGGTGTGGGCATCTCTATAGGCACGAGCCTCTGCTTTGGTAAGTACCATTTCGCCCTCGTGCAGTAGTGCGGCGTAATCATCATACGGTACGTATTCAAGACCTTGTGCGTGTCCAGTCCCAGTCGGGGGAGTACCGTAACTTCTGTAGTAAGTATTGACGTACACGTTGTACGTGCCCGACAGGTCGTTGAGTTCGTCTTGATACTTCTGTATCTTCTTCGTGGATTGCGTCAGCAGGTCAGCCTGTTCGCCAGCCGCTATCTTTTGTGCGTCCTTAACTCTGTTCCACGCATTAACGATGTCCGTTAATCCCTCGTCACTGCGACCAGCCAACGTTGCGACCATGTCCGCAGTAAGAGTTCCCTCGTCCTGCATCTGTTGCAACATGTCCTGCAATCCGTCAATGTTGCGGTTGTTGAGGTTTTGGAGATTGTCTGCGTAGTTGGTGTAGAACTCCTGTTGCGATGACAAGTTCCGCATAATGGTTTCGTATTCCATCGTGGACGCTTCTGCCACATAATCAAATCCCGATACAAGGGATTGCATATGCGACAGTGCGGATTTCTCTGCATCGTTAAACAGTTCTCTCTGCTGTTGGATGCTGTTGTTAAGCCTGTCTATTTCAGATATCGCTTCTGTTTCAGTGGCCTCTGCCGCCGAACCGAGAGCGGCTTCGTAATCGGTTATCTTGCCCGTGACCGCATCGTACTCGCCTTGCAGTATCCTTACCGCCGCTGCAAGGTCGTTAACAGTCGCCTCGTAATAGTTCGCCGCTTCTGTATCCGTGGCAAGCAGTTCCGTATATTTCTGCTCGGCTTCAGACAGTTCGTTCTTCTTCGCAGTTAACTGCTCGTTCAGTTGTATCTGCTCAACGTACAGTTCTGATAGACCACGTATCTTTTCTTCCTGTACCGCCTGTTCTGCCATAGCCATCGCCATAGCTCGCAAACCCTCGGCAGTCATCTGTGCGCCAGTCGCTACGTTAGTTAGAGCATCGGCTTCTGCATCGTAAGAAAGATTAAGACTGGGTATCGCTTGGTTGAGTTCGTCAACCATGTTCTTAATGACCGCCATGTCCGTGGCAGTCTTATTTTCTTTTTCAACAAGATTAGAGAGTACAAAGATTTGCGACTCCCATGCGGCGTTTTGTTTGGTGACCGACTCAACGCTTTCCTCGACGGCTTCTCTTGTATCTCTCGCCTGTTTAGCCAAATCCCTAGCGGCTTCAACGTCAGTCTCTATCTTGCTCCCTGCAATAAGAGCCGCCGTTCCAAGAGCGGCGATAACCACGGTTAACGCTGTGAATCCGTTAAGCACGGCGGGGGAGGTCGCTATCTCGATAACCTTTTCTATCGCACCCGACACGGCAGGGAGGTTAAGCGTTACGACAGAAGCAAACGCACCAGCCGCCGCCGTTAATGCAGAGACTGCGGTAACGACATCGGGGTTCTTCTCAACGAACTCGGTCAGTACATTAATGGCGTTAGTACCAGTCTCTGCCGCCAGCCCGATAACAGGAAGCAACTGGTCGCCGACCGCTATCTTAAGAGCGTCCACGGAGTTTTTGAACATAAGAATCTTTGACTCTGTAGTCTCAAACGCCTTGTTCGCTTCTTCTTGCAGGGCGTTGTTTGCATCCCACGCTTCGGTGGAAGTCTGTAACGCACGGGTCAGCAATTCAGTCTCGCTCTCTGCGTTAGCCAGCAGGGACACGACTTTGGTCAACCTCTGCTCGCTTATGCCTACGCTCTTAAGGTTAATAGCAAGAGAACTCTCTGCTTCTCCGAGAGATTTAATCAGCAACTGGAGTGCGCCAGTCGCATCGTCTTTCCACTTCTTCGTTAGTTCGTCAGTGGACAGACCCATAAGGTTAGCCCACTTCTGTAGTCCCTCGCCTGTGGATACAGCGGTATCAAGTTTATTGATAAGAGTCTGTAACGCAGTACCACCCATATCAGCGGCAACACCGAGGGAGGATACGGCTGTTGCCAGTCCGACCATCTGTGCTTCAGTCATTCCGACACTAGCACCAGTAGCCGCAAACCTTTGGGTCAGCAACGTTACGTTCTTTTCTGTTGTAGCAAAGTTGTTGCCCACCGCAACGATTGACGAGCCTAGTCTTGAATACTCGTCAGAGGTCATGCCCGTAACGGACGCCAACTGCGCCAGTGACGTAGCGGCTTCTTCTGCGGAGAAGTTTGTCGTTACGCCCATCATCGCCATAACTTCAGTAAACGCTTCAATGTCATCAGACGCAACGCCCAACTGTCCAGCGGCTTCGGCTATTTTGGTCAGTTCCTCTGTGGTAATCGGAATCGTGGTGCTCAACCGTTTCAGTCTAGTACCAAACGCCTCAATCTCGTCCGCTGTCATGTTGGTGGTCTTTTGAACTTTGGTGAGGTTGGCTTCAAAGGCTATGGAACTCTGTGCGCTTTGCTTCAGTACATCATACAGTTTCTCAAATGCTTGATTAACTTTGTCCTGCACCAACTGCGCCATAATTTTCAACTCATCACTTACATCTTCAAGTGACAGTTGCATGGCTGACAGCGGGTCTTGCATAACACGAACGCTGTTCGTCAGTTTTTGAAGTTCGTCATCAGTTTTAACGATTTGGGCAGAGACGTTATTGTAGTCTTTTTGCGCTTTATCTAACTGTATTCCGTGGTTCTTCTGTGCTTCTGTGCCAGCCGCCAAGTCATCATTGAACTGGTCAAGTACCGCCTGTAATTCCTCGAGCGTTACTTTAGACTTGGACTGTCCAGAAGCAAGCAGTTTGTATGCATCGTTTAGTTCGTCAAGGACTTCCTCGCTCTCGGCGTTAGCCTTTGACTGGTCTTGCATAGCCTTATTGATATCTTCAATACGGTCAGCATACAGTTTTTGCTCTTTAATGAGCGTATCGAGAATCCCTTGCTGTGCCTTTTCTTTTTTCATCAAGGCTTCTAGTGTATAGCCTTGATTATTGTACTGGGTATTAAGCAGGTTAATCTCTGACCTATACTCGGCTAACGAGGCTTTGCACGCATCAATAGACCGCCGCCATTCCTGTTCCCCGTGTAGGCTTATATAGGTATCAATGGTTCTGTCTGCCATTGCGCTTCTCCGTGCGATTCATAAGTGTGTTGTTGATTTCCAGTACCTCACCAACAGGCAACAGCAACGCCTCTTTAACGCTCATGCCCATGCTCAAAGCCACGCCTAGAAATCTTGCTCTGTTGATTCGGTTTCCCTTTTTGTTTTTTTTTGGAGTTCCATCAACACTTCATCTATTTCTTCATCCTCATCCGTTTCCACTTCCAGCCCTTTCTTGATAGTCTCAACCACTATCTTGATAACATCGGGCAGTTGCTTTATGGACAGGAGATGTCTCACTCGTTCTTCAGTTAAGTAGTTTTTCTTGTCCTCGCCCATGTATCTTCTGACGAGTTCTCCCTGTAGGGAAAGTTCCGCCAAAAACCACACGGCGGTATCAAATGCATCTTTAGACCCACTCAACAGCAAGGAAAAATATCCATCGGGGAACTTCTCCATCGCCTTGAAATGGGCGTCTGCATTATATAAATATGTATAATCATTAAGGTTAATCATGCCCATTAACTCCTAACCTAATATGCCTGTAAGGGGAGCAGTCCATTACGGATTGCTCCCCTTTTTACGTTATGAAAAGATGATTGCGATTTCGTGGTCTGCGGCGAGGGAAGCAAGTGAATACTTGTTGTTCGCAACAGAAGACTTCTTCTCCGTTCCGTTATCATACAGAGCGGTAAGAGTACCAGTGATAGCAATCTCAAATGTCTCACCAGCAGGTGCGGCGATGACGCCAACAGGGGAAGCGACCTTAGTAGTGCCGTTAGCACCCTGCACCATGATGCTGATGTTGTAGGTGGACGCTGTTCCTATCTTTGCGTCTACCCAAGCCTTTGCCGCCGCTTCATTGTCGAACTCCTTAATGAGATACCATTTGCCATAAGCGGGAGCGGCGATGCGGAGGTTAAGAGGCTGTGTTCCAAACGAAATGGAACTGCCCTTTGTCGTGCCAGTCCAATCGGGTAGGGACGCTTTCGCTTTTGGGAAAAAGTATGCACGATACTTTCTCTCGCCATGCACCATAAGGACTTGATAGCCACCGATTCCTCCGTAGGGAGCGGTATCTTCCGAGCCAACGGACATTTCGCCGCTGTCATAAACCGCACCGTAAAGAGTCGCTTGATTCTGAAGCGAGATGTTATCGACTTCCATTGTGAGTTCAGCCGAAACAAACTCCGCTACATACTCTGCAAGCATATCGTTGGCATACAGTTCTGCCTCTGCGTTCGTTACTGTGAGGTTAGCAGATACCGCCTTACCGAGTTCGATACCCGTACTGTAGGTCGGGATTGCATCGGACGGTTCAGAACTCATCTGTGCCCACGCAACGTATTTCAGACCAATACTTGCCATGTTTGTCTCCTTGTTAGTATTTATTTATGAAATCTTCAAAGAATATTTTTTCTGCGGCACGGACGGCTTCGCCCGATGCTCTGTTAATTGCAGTCTTGATGAACGGACGTGGCTTTTGTATCCACGGCTTTCCGTTCAAACTGCCCCTCCTCATGTGTAATGCACCGTACTCGTTGTAGAACGCTATAGCACCAAGCCGCACACCGTGTTGCGAGCCTTTAAATATAACGTTCGTGTGCCACATGTTCTCATTGCGGTTTTTCTTCATGCGTCCAACCGCAATCGCTTGTGCTACACCAGTAGCCTCGTCATAGTAGTTACCAGTATTGACAGACAGCATAGAACGTGCCGTCTGCCTTTCTGCTTCTGCTATGATTTCTGCTTCTGCTTGCAACATCTTTTTCTGCACGTCAGCGGGTATCTGCATTATCTTATCCAAATACGGAGTAATGTTGTCCGTGTAGGAAAAAGCAATGTTCCTAGATAATTTCGGCATCTAAATATTCCTCTACCTCAAACTCAAACACAATGTGTTGCATGTGCTCGTCAGACACGTCCAACTCCGTTGGGTATGTGAATCCTGCGGACTGCAACGCCGCCTTGATTTGCTTACGTAACTTAACGGTGTTTTGAGTAACAGGGCAGTAGAAGTGAAGCGAGATGTCGTTGATTCCGTACTGTGCAAAATCATTTGCGAACATATCGGGAAGCACATCAATCAAGAACACAAAGTATGCTTGTTCATCGCTGGTAAAAGTGTTAGCGTACACGGGGTATCCCGTAAAGGCAAGGGCATCAACTATCCTCTTGTTAACGGAATCGCTCATGCCTCAACCACCCGCCTAACCTTAAGTTCCAAAAACTTCCTTTGGTTCTTCGCATTGTTAACGTTGATGATTTCAAATGCGTGTTCGTCATCGAACGGGTCACCGTAAAGCCAAACCCTGTCACGCACCGAAATCTTGTTGGTGTAACGCATCGTAATCGTTGCGTTCTCCTTAACGTCAATGCTGTCGTACTGATTCACTTCCGCTCCTGCGGCATTTATCCAGTAGCACCACACATAATCGGGGAAAATGTCATTCCATGTCTTAACGGAATAACCCTCTGAATCTACACTCTCCACCAGCCGCTTAACGCGAACTTTAGAGGACATATTTCCAGTCGTACTTGAAAGTGCCATTAGAACCACCACTCCTTGTACTGCTTGATTAGGTTATCAAAGGCGTGCTGGGCGGCTACCTCATTGATACGGCTTCCTATCTGTACCGCTTCACGGTTGTTGTACCAGTGACCGATAAGCATCAGAATAGCCTGTCTCAATGCAAACGGTAGCATCGTGTAACCCGCCTCGTAAGTAACAGCAATCGGGTCAGTGCTGTTCAGTTCCTCAACGGACGGAATGTTTGAGAAGGTGACTATGGCGTCTCTCGACAACCGCATATCGCTTGCGGGTATCTCGTGTTCTGTTCCGTTCTTGTCCGTATAGGACGCCGACACCAGCCTTATGATTGGGGTTCTCGGCAGTCTTGCAGGCTCAAAGGTTCTCGGGTAGGCGGTAACGGTTTGCACCGCCAACGCCCGCCCTGTAGCGTTTTCGCAGAACTCACGAGCCGCAGTTATCATCGGAATAATAACAGCATCATCTTCCGAATCATCGCCCACTATTGTACGCAGGTAAACCTTTGCATCGTTAAGTGAGACGGGTTCAAAGATTGGCTGTGTAGTTACTGCGAAATCCATTACTCTACCTTTTTACCTTTCTTCTTGGGAGCGGGTTTTTCTTCCGCTGGCTCGGCTTCGGGTTTTTCCTCAACGAGTTCGGCATATCCAGCATCAACGAGGGGCTTTGCGAAGTCCTTATCGAACTCCGCAACGTCACCTACGCCGAAAACGCCTTTGGCACTAGCGGACACCGCTTTAAACTTAATCCTCATGGCAACCTCCGTTAAGAGGCAGATGCCATGATTCCAGCCGCTACGAGAGCGTCAATCAGAGCGTCAAACTCTGCTTTGGTGGGGGCGGTGGAAGCCGCCTTTGCCACGTTAGCCGCCATCTTGACTATTCCAGCCGCCTCTGTGGTAGCGGCGGGGAATGTGACGGACGCTCCGTCTGCGACCTCAAGAGTACCGCCGATGTGGAGAGTATCTCCACCATCGGTCATGTAGTTCTTACCGTTATACTGTGCCATGATGTACCTCCTTAAACTGCAACGATTTTTGCAACGGAGGAATCCTGCACCACGGGAACGACATCAGTGGAGTAGAAATCAAGGGTGATTCCGTCCAGTTCGATGTTGGCGGTCTTTCTCTTATAGTTGACCTTGATAAATTCAGCACCATTACCGAGGGGGCAGTCGAGGATTATCGTGCCCTCGGACTTGCCAGTGGCGGTGTAGCCGCTGTCGCCGAGAGAAACGATGTCCACGAAATCTCCGCTCGCTGTGGCACAACCAG
>Ga0310690_10006829_pt1 | contig 14891 bp, 11 predicted proteins | sample AusTroGonzalo_MG_2_FD_207661 | JGI IMG/M metagenome (GOLD analysis project Ga0310690, IMG submission 207661) | Bovine rumen microbial communities from tropical cattle in Woodstock, Queensland, Australia - Gonzalo_04 (v2) (version 2) | ecosystem: Host-associated > Mammals > Digestive system >...
CGGGAAGAAGGACTACGACTGTTTCCGCGCGGATCTCGGCTTGACGTTTGTCTTCTAAGCGTGTCTAGAGGGCCGTGATTCGCCTTCTCCTCACGAAATACTGGGTGCTTGCCCACCTTTTGGTGACGGCAGGCACCCTCTGTTTTTTCCCCGATGCTCCGTTGTGCGCCGGGATTTGGCTGGCGGCATCGTTACTGCTGCTGGTGCTCTGCTTGCCGCCGGTCCTCAAGGGCGAAAGTTTCTGGATGGCGCGGATGCGCACGGGGCGGGCGTTGCGGGGCGATGTGGTGCTCTGGTCGGGGCTTGTGGCGGTGGTCTATGTGTTGACCCAGTGCTTCAACGGCCCGCGCAGCCTCCAGTATGTCGCGGAGCTTCGCCGCTGGTCTTTTACGCCGCCCCCGCTGGCGGCGCTGCCGTCAAGCATTCATCCTGGCGCGGCGGTGCCGTTCGCGGTGGGATTGCTGGGGGCTTTGGCCTGCGCGGTGGCGATTCGGTGCGCCCTGCCGCGCAAGCAACGCCTTTTCGCGCTGATTGGCGTGGGGTTGCTCTCCGGCGCGGCGGCGATTGCCGGCGCGGTGACGCTCTTTGTCACGGGCGCAGCGCCGGACTTTGCGGCGCTGGGCGGCGCATATGACGCCTCGTTCTTGTGGACGCTGATGCTCTGCGTGTCGCTCGGCATCATGGGCGAGACCTTTTTGGAGCATCGTTTCGCGACATTTGCCTGGGCGACGGGGGCGGCGTGCACCAACGCCTTGGGCGTGGCGGCCTTCGGCCATATGGCGGCGGTCGGCGTGGCGGCGCTCGTGCTGGCGTGCTGGCTGGCGTTTGCGCCCTTCGCAGTGCGGGCGAGCGGAAAACGCCCGAGGATTTTGTGGTATGTCGCGATGCTGGCGCCGCTGCTGTTCGCGGTGGGCGTCGGGCTTTCGGTTGCGCCAGCGACGCAGACGCCCCACGCGGGCCTGAACATGGAGCAGGCGTCGGAGGCGTTGAACGAATTTGGCTCGCAGTGGCCCTTCCGCGCGGGGCTTTCGTGGCAGGTGCTGGGCGACAATCCGATGCTGGGCATCGGGCCGGACGGTTTTGAGCAGATGGCGCGGTTCCACTTGAAGGGCAGCCACGCGTGGGGGCTTTGGAAGCGCGGCGGCACGGCATTGCCGTGCGACTTCTTGCGTCTGCTGGTCGAGCGTGGTATGATAGGCGCGCTTTTGCTGTTGCTCCCGGGCGCGGCGATGCTGGGGCGTTGCCTCATGCGCTGGATCGAGTTCCGCCAGGACACGCGCCATCGCTACAGTTGGCGCTATGTCTTCGTCTTGGCGGGGTCGCTCGTCGGGGTCGTGGCGATGCTGCTGGCTTCGCTGGCGGGCACGCCGCTGCACACGCCGGCGGTGCTGTGCGCGTTTTTGACGGTTTGCGCCTGTCTGGGCGGATGGATGCCGAGGCCTCGATAGCTTAGGCGAGAAAGGATTTGCGAGTTATGGCCGACGAATCGAAGAGTGGTCAACAGAAGGGGCGCAGCCTCTATTATCATCGTTTTACGCCGCAGCAAATGGGGTCGGGCGGAGGTTCGACCTATGGGACGCCGCCGGTTTACGGCGGCGCGTATGGCGGCACTTACGGCGGCGCCTATGGCGGCGGCGCCTATGGCGGCGGCGCCTATGGAAGCGCTTACGGCGCGCCGTCCGGCGGCGGCGAAGAGGGGGCGGGCGCACTGAGCCTCGGGCGCATCATCCGCGTCTGCGCCAACCACTGGATGACGATTTTCGTCTTCCTCATCTTGGGGCTTCTGGCGGCCTTCATCATCTTCCAGCTGCTCCCGACAAAGTGGAAAGGCGAGGCCTACTACGAGATGAGCATCCGCGGGCCGACGATGGTCGAGGGCCGCATCTACGCCGATGACGGGTTGGGCAACAACAGCGTCACCTTCCGCGAAGTCTTCAATACCCGCCGCGAGCAGTTCAACACGCCCATTGTGCAGCGGCGCGTCATCGACCTCTACCGCACCGAGCACAGCGGCTCGACCGTGACGACCGAAGAGCTGCTCGAATGCCTGAAGAAGGACACCACCATGGAGATGGTGGCCAACTCGCGGCTCATCAAGGTGGTTGTGACGGCGCGCGACCCCGCGCTGGCCGCCGACCTCGCCAACGCCTATGTCAGCGTCTGCAAAACCTTTATGGACGAGCAGAACAAGGCGACCTCCGAAGCGGCCGTCGCCTGGCTCACCGCCATGCTCGGCAACGAAGAGCACGTGCTCTCGCTCATGGATTCCGAACTGCTCGACCTCCGCAAGAGCCGCCGTATCGAATCTCTCAAGCGCGACCGCGAAAACACCCAGGCGCGCCTCACCTCGCTGGACGCGCGCGTCCTGGATCTCGAAGGGAAGATCACCACGAACCGGGAACTCCTCGCGGCGCTGACCGACGTCCAGGACGATCCGACCAAGTTCGGCTCGCTCCCCGAAGGCATTCCGCGCTCCTCCGACGTCTCCACCGCATTCAAGGAGTGGCAGAAGTCCGCCGCCGCCCGCAAGGCGCTCCTCACCCGCTTCACGGAAAACCACCCCGACGTCAAGCTCAAGGCCCGCGAAGAGGAGCTCAACCGCGACCAGTTCGTCGAGGCCGCCAAGCGGGCGCTCGAAACGGCGCAGGCGCAGCTCGCCCTCTTGGAGCGCCAGCTGGAGCCCGTCTCCGAGGAAGCCGCGCAGCTGCGCGCCAAGCTCGTCACGCTCGACACCGAGCTCATCAGCGCGGAAATGTCCATCCAGCAGCAGGAGCGCACCCGCGAAATCGAGGTCGAAAAGGCCACGAGCCTCCGCGAGCGCGTCCGCGTCGCCGAGCTCAAGGCCGACGAAAACGCCGCGACCATCAAGCCGGTGCGCGAAGCCATCCTTCCCGAAAAGCCCGCTTCGCCGAACCCCTACATCATCTTTGCGGCCGGCATCCTGATCGGCACGGCCGTCGGCGTTCTCTTCGTGCTGCTCATCGACCACATGGAAGACAAGCTCGTCGGCGTGGCGGACATCGAACAGCGCCTCCGCCTCCGCGCGCTGGGCGTCTTCCCCCACCTGCGCCGCAAGCAGCGCCAGCAGGTCGCTCTCACCACCCACGACGACCCCTTCTCGCAATACGCCGAGTCTATGGCGGGCCTGCGCAACCTCCTCGACTCGCCGAAGTACCACGACTTCACGCGCGTCATCCTCTGCATGTCCACCCAGCCTGCCGAGGGCAAGACCTGCACCTCCACGAACCTGGCCGTCGCCTACGCCCAGGCCGGCCAGCGCACCCTCCTCGTGGACTTCGACATGCGCCGCCCCCGTCTGGCGGGCATCTTCAACCGCGACGCCAACTCCTTCCCCTCCCTCCCGCACATCCTTGCGCGCAACGACGCGACGCTCTTCGACCAGCTCCCGCAGGAAACGCAGGTGCCGCACCTCCACGTCGTCTTCTCCCGCGCCTCCAGCTCCATCAGCCCCTCCGTGCTCATGGGCACGAACATCATCACCGAATTCTTTGCCTGGGCGCGCGAAAATTACGACCACATCATCGTCGACTCCCCGCCCTTCGGTCTCGTCGGCGACGTCATCGTGCTGGCCAACCTCGTGGACTCCGTCCTGCTCGTGGCGACGCCCGACAAGACCCGCTTCGGGCCGATCCGCTTCGCCACCCGCCGCCTCTCCGAGGTGGGCGCGCGCATCCTCGGCGTCGTGGTCAACAACGTGGACTTCGGCCGCTGGGCGGGCTTCGGCAAGTACGAAACGCGCTATGGCTACGCCTCCTCCACCTACGTGCCCCGCGCCAAGGGGCCGGAGAACCCCGAGGAGATCGCCAAGGCCGCGTTCACGGTCGACCCCAACGCGGTCCCGACCGCCGCGGCCGACATCTCGCCGGACGACGTCCCGGTGGACGATGCGCTTGCGTCGGACGATGACTGAGTTTGGCAAAAGCTCCGCAAAAAGCGCCCCGGCCGGGGCGCTTTTTTGTGCCGTTTCGGCGTTGCCAATCCAGCGGAAGCCTTGTCGTTTTGCGGTCTTAAACGAAAACGGCCGCAGGACGTGCGGCCGCTGGAGCGGGCGGAGGGCGCTTGGCGTGGGGGCTTAGAGGGCGTCGCCGGTGGCCGGGTCGAAGAGGACGATGCGGTCGGCCGCGAAACGGAGGCGGCAGGGTTGGCCGGGACGCAGGGCGGTATCGGGCGGGGTGCGCACGATGAGGCGGGCGGGGCCGGCGGTCACATGGACATAGGCTTCGGCGCCCATCTGCTCGATGAGTTCGACGGCACCGGCGAGGGTTCCAGGCGCGGGGTCGCCGTGTTCGGCGGCGATGTGTTCGGGGCGGATGCCCAGAACGCAGGCGCGTCCGTCGGCGAGGGCCGGGGCGCTTTCGGGGAGGGGGAGGTCGCCGGTCGGGCAACGGAGGGTGCGCCCGGGGGCGACGCGCGCGTCGAGGAAGTTCATGGGCGGGGTGCCGATGAAGCCGGCGACAAAGCGGTTGCGCGGGGCGTTGTAGAGGGGGATGGGGGGATCCACCTGGCGGATGCGGCCGTTTTCCATGACGACGATGCGGTCGCCGAGGGTCATGGCTTCGGTCTGGTCGTGGGTGACGTAGAGGATGGTGGCCTGGAGGCGGAGGTGGAGGCGGTGGATCTCTTCGCGCATTTCCACGCGCATCTTGGCGTCGAGGTTGGAGAGGGGTTCGTCGAAGAGGAAGACTTTGGGCTGGCGGACGATGGCGCGGCCAAGGGCGACGCGCTGGCGCTGGCCGCCGCTGAGTTGTTTGGGGAGGCGGTCGAGGAGGCTGCCCAGGCCGAGGGTTTCGGAGGCGTCGGCGATGCGGCGGGCGATTTCGTCCTTGGGGGTATGGCGGAGGCGCAGGCCGAAGGCCATGTTCTCGCGGACGGTCATGTGGGGGTAGAGCGCGTAGTTCTGGAAGACCATCGCGATGTCGCGGTCTTTCGGCGGCAGGGCGTTGACGACGCGGCCGTCGATGGCGATGGTGCCGGCGGTCATTTCTTCCAGACCGGCGACCATGCGCAGGGTGGTGCTCTTGCCGCACCCGGAGGGGCCGACGAGGACGATGAACTCCCGGTCGCGCACGGCAAGCGAGAAGTCTTCGACGGCGAGGGCGCCGTTGGGGTAGACTTTTCGGACGTGGGAGAGTTCGAGGGTGCTCATGGGGTGCGGGTCGCTTCGCCGCCGGCAATCCCGTCGGAACTAACCTCGCCGTAGGCAAGCGGTTTATTCATGCTCATGGGGCGCTTTTCCGGCGCAGGCAAGAGGGTGGGCGTGTTCATGGGGCGCGCTGCAGGGGCCGGCGGGATGCGCTGCTCTGCGGCTGCGCGGCGGGCGTCCGGGCGTTGCACGCCGGAAGGGGCCGCCGCGGCGCACAGGGGGGCGGCAGGGCGTTACGAGCCGGGGTGGACGAAGGGTTCGTGCGCGGCGCAGAGGGGGCATTCGGCCGGTTCCCAGACTTGGGGCTCGATGTGCAGAAGCGCGAAGGTGGGGTAGGCGAAGGAGGCTTTGCCGCCGGAGCGGTCGACCAGCACGAGGACGGCCGCGACTTCGCCGCCGGCCTGCGTCACGATGTCGATGGTCTCCTGGACGCGGCCGCCGCGGGTGATGACGTCTTCGGCGACGACGTAGCGCTGGCCGGGGACGATCTTGAAGCGGCGCATGGCCAGCATGCCTTCGGCGTTCTTTTCGGCGAAGATGCACTGGGTGTCGAGGGCTTTGGCGACTTCGTGGCCGACGAGGATGCCGCCGAGGGCGGGCGAGATGACGCCGTCCACGCGCCCGATGTCGGCTTCGGCCTTCATGCGGCGGACGAGTTCGGCGCAGAGGGTCTGGGCGTGGCGGGGCCAGCGCAGGACTTCGGCGCACTGGAAGTAGCGGTTGGAGTGGAGTTTGGAGCGGAGCTCGAAGTGACCTTCAAGGAGGGCTTTGGTTTCCTTGAAGATATTGAGGACGTCGTCGTCGGTCATGGCTGGGGCCTTTCGTCTTGGGAGGGGGGGAGAAGGGGCTGGAGGGCGCGCGCGCCGGTGTTCTGCCCCCGGAAGTCTTCGCCGGAGGGGATTTTCCAGAGGAGGGTTCCCGGGCCTTCGGCGGTGACGACCTGGGGGGCCCAGAAGTCGCCGGGGCGGAAGAAGAGTTTGCGCTTGGAGGGGGAGGTTTCTGCGTCGGAGCCGAGGTCGAGCTCCACCTTTTCGCCGGGGCGGCGCCAGAGGGAGAAGGCGTAGCGATGGCCGCCCAGCGAGCGCAGGAGGACGGCGTTGACGTCGGCGCGCAGGGTGCGCATCCGCAACATGGTCTCCAGGCCGATGCCGATGGCGACGCTTTCGGATTGGCGGATGTCGCCGGGCAGGACGGCCGCCCCGGTCCAGTCGAGGTAGAGCATGGCGGCGAACATGGCGGCGACGGGGCTGGAGGGCAGCGCGCCGTCGTAGACTTGCTGGCCGGGGAATTGGCGCCGCCATTCGGCGAGGGCGAGGGGGAAGGGCATCCAGGCGGGGTTGCCGCCGTCGGCCGCGAGGATTTCCGGGAGGTGGCGCAGCTCTTCGTCGCCGGAATCGTCCCGGAAGGCGGGGCGGGTGTAGAGGCGGGCGTTGGCGGCGTGGGGCGCGGGGCGGACGGTGCGGAAGAGGCCGGGAAGGCCGGTTTCGATCTCCGTGTCGGCGGTGTAGTGGAGGGTCAGCGTGCGGCCGTCGGCTTCGGCGAAGCGCTGGAGCCATTCGCCGAGGGCGTGCTCGAAGGCGCCGTCGTAGAGGAGGGCGGCGAAGGCGTTTCCGGTGCGCAAGGGGTAGGGCGGGGCGGCGCGGCGTTCGGCGGCGAAGAGGACGTCGTCGCGCTTGGCGAAGCCCTTGCGGATGGAGCGGTCGAGGGCTTTGGCGACGTCTTCGTGGACGCCGGGGAGGGGGGCGAGGGGCGTCTCGTCGCCTTGGAGGGCGAGGAGGAGGCCGGAGGCGAAGACGTAGGCTTCGGTGCGGGGGCCTTTCTGGATGCGCCCGTCATAAAAGGCGTCGTCGGTGTAGACTTGCTGCCAGATTTTGGGGAGGGGCGCCAGAACGCAGCCGGAGCCTGCCGCAAGGCGGGCGGTGCGCTGGAGGCGCCCGGCGTCGCACAGGCCGTGCATCTTGTAGACGGGCGTTTGCGAGGCGACGACGAGGGGCGGGGGGAGGTGGCGGCCGCGCCGGACGCGGAGCGAGCAGAGCGCCAGGAAGGCGCGCCCTTCGGGCTCGTCGGGCGAGGGCGAAATCAGGAGGCGGTCGGCCTGGAGGGCCGCTTCGCGCTCTTCCTCGAAGCGCGGCGAACAGGTCCAGGCGGCGAGGTTGTCCACGGGCAGGGTTTGCACGGGTTCGCCGAGCAGGACGCCCAGCGTTTCGGCCGTTTCGGCCAGGGGCCCCGGCGCGCCGCTTCCGACGACCCAGAGGGTCTTGGCGAAGCCGGGGGCGGCGCAGGCGAGGAGGGCGGCGAGGGCTGCGGCGCGGAGGGGATGGGCGGATGCTCGGGCCATGGGGGCGCTCCTTCAGCGGAAATCGGGGAGGGCGGCGAAGTCCAGCGTGGCGAAGTAGTCCTCGACGGTTTCCGCGCGGCGGATTTGCACGACGGAGCCGTCTTCGCGGAGGAGGAGTTCGGCGGAGCGGAGCTTGCCGTTGTAGTTGAAGCCCATGGCGTGGCCGTGGGCGCCGGCGTCGTGGAAGACGAGCAAATCGCCGGGGACGATTTCGGGCAAGTCGCGCTGGATGGCGAACTTGTCGTTGTTTTCGCAGAGCGACCCGGTGACGTCGTAGCGGCGGGTCGGCGGGAGGCCTTGCTTGCCGACGACGGTGATGTGGTGGTAGGCGCCGTAGAGCGCCGGGCGCATGAGGTTGGCCATGCAGGCGTCCATGCCCACGTAGTCGCGGTAGGTGTGCTTGAGGTGGAGCACGGTGCTGACGAGGAACCCGGCCGGCCCGCTGACGCAACGCCCGCACTCCAGGCAGAGGCGCGTGTCGGGGTGGCCGCCGCCGAGGAGCCGTTCGCGATAGGCGCGCTCGATGCCGGCGCCGACGGCTTCCAGATCGACCGCGTCCTGCTCGGGGCGGTAGGGAATGCCGATGCCGCCGCCGAGGTTGATGAATTCGAAGGCGATGCCCAGCTCGCGCCGGAGCTCGGCGGCGAGGTCGAAGAGCAGGATGGCGGTGTCGACAAAGTATTGCGGGTTCAACTCGTTGCTGGCGACCATCGTGTGCAGGCCGAAGCGGCGGACGCCCTTGTCCCGGAGCAGGCGGTAGCCCTCGAAGAGCTGCTCCCGGGTCAGGCCGTATTTCGCCTCTTCGGGCTTGCCGATGATGGCATTGCCGCCCTTGAGCGGGCCGGGGTTCCAGCGCAGGCAGACGAGCTCGGGCAGGCCGCCGCAGGCCGCTTCCAGGAAGGGAATGTGGCTGATGTCGTCGAGGTTGACGTTCGCCCCCAGCGCGACGGCCTTGCGGAACTCCCCGGCGGGGGTGTCGTTCGAGGTGAACATGATGGCCTCGCCGGGCAGCCCCACGGCCTCGGAAAGCAGCAGCTCGGGCAGCGACGAGCAGTCCGCCCCGAAGCCCTCCTCCTGGAGAATGCGCATCAGGTAAGGGTTGGGCGCGGCCTTGACGGCGAAGAAGTTGCGGAAGCCGGGGTTCCAGGCGAAGGCGGCCTTCAGGCGGCGGGCGTTGGCGCGCAGCGTCCGCTCGTCATAGAGATGGAAGGGGGTGGGGAACTGCGCGGCGATGTCGCGCAGCCGCGCGTCGGAACAGGGGAGGGTTTTGGCGGTCATGGCGCGGCCTCGGCAGGGGCGAGGGGGAGCTCTTTGGCGTTCGCCCAGAGCGTCTCGATGTCGTAGTATTCGCGCGCCTCGGGCACGAAGAGGTGCACGACCACCGAAAAGGCGTCCAGCAGCACCCAGCCGCTGTCGGGCTCACCGGACTGGCGCGTGCGGGGCGCGTTTTCCTGCTCGCGCAGCCAGCCCTGCACGGCCTTCAGGAGCGCCTTGAGGTGGGGGGCGGACGTGCCCGTCGCCACGACGCACCAATCGGTGACGGTGGAAACGCCGCGCACGTCGAAGACGCGGATCTCCTCCGCCTGCTTGTCGTCCAGCGCGCGGGCGATGCCGAGCGCCAAGGCCTCACTGTCCGGTTTCATGGCTCTTTCCGTCCTCCTGATATCCTCTAATAGAGGCGCCTGCGCGCGAGATAGCGCAACGCCTCTTTCCCGATAGCATAGCAAACCGGCGCGTTCCCGGCGAGCGCCTCCCGCGCCTCCGTGCTGGAAACGGCCATCATCGGCCCCCTCAGCCGGTGCGCCAGCAAGCGCGGGTCGAAGGGGGTTTCCGGCGCCTCCACGCCCGGCCGGTCGAAGGCGACCGCCTCGCAGCGCTCCAGAATCTCCCGCGCGCGGAACCACTGCCCGAACGCGCAAACCGAATCCATCCCGAGGAGGAGCCACAACGTCGCGCCGGGATGCTCCGCGCGCAGTTCGTCCAGCGTGTCAATGGTATAAGTGACGCCGCCTCGGAAGAGCTCCCGGCAATCCAGCGTCAGCCACGGGCGGCGCGCCAGCTCCAGGCGCAAGAGGGCGCACCGGTCTTCCGCCGCCGAGAGCTTCCGGGCCTTCAGGCGGTGGCCGGCGCAGGGCATGAAACGCACCTCGTCCAGCGCGAACGCCTCCCGCGCGGCGTCGGCGAGCGCCAAATGCCCGCGGTGCACCGGGTCGAACGAGCCGCCGAGAATGCCGATTCGCCGCGCCACGGGCAGACCCTAGCCGAGCAATTCGCGCAACCGTTCGGCGGAATGCCGGGCGACGCGCTCGTAAAGACTGTTGCCGTGGGCGTCCATCGCGACCGTGGCGGCGAAACCCTTGACGCGCAGATGCCACATCGCCTCCGCCGCGCCGAACGCCTCCAGAAAGTCCACCCCCTCCACGCGCTCGACGGCTTGGGCGGCCAGCGCCGCCGCCCCGCCGGGCGCCTGCAGGTAAACGCAGCCGAACGCCCTGCACGCCGCCAGCGTCCTCGGCCCCATGCCGCCCTTCCCGATGAGGAGCCGCAGGCCGAACCGCTCGATGAGCGCCGCCTCGTAAGGCTCTTCGCGGGAAGAGGTGGTGGGGCCGCCGGCGACCATCCGCCACGCGCCCGACGCCCCCCGCACCATCACCGGCCCGCAATGGTAGAGCGCGGAAGTGCGGAAATCGACGCCGGCAGGCAGCGCCCCCCCCTCGAAGAGATGCTTGTGGAGGCGATCGCGCCCGGTGTGCACCAGCCCGTCCAGCGACACGGCCTCGCCGAGGCGCAGAGAACGGACGTCCAGCGCGGCGATGTCCACGGGGCGGCTCACGCGATGGAGCCGCCGGCGTTGGCGGCGGCGAGGGTCGCGGCGTTGACCGTCATGCGCTGCTCCTCCTCCAGCAACCCGTTGAGGGCGTGGACGTAAGCGCGGATGGCCGCCTCGATGATGTCCTGCGCCACGCCGCGCCCGAGGTAGACCTTCTGGTGATGGCGGACGCGCAAATCGCACTCCCCCTGCGCGTCCACGTTGGACGTGACGGCCGAGACGGCGAAATTCTCCACCGAGACGTGGAGATTGAGCATCTTGTTGATGGCGTTGAACGACGCCTCGATCGGGCCGCTGCCCATGGCCACCTCCTCCAGCGCCTGCCCGTCCACCTTGAGCCGCACGGTCGAGACGTTGGCGTTGGTGTTGCCGGTGGTGGCGAGGAAACGGTCGAAGACCAGCTTCTGGCGGGCGTCGTTGCGCTGCTCCAGGCCGCGCGCGAGCGCCTCGATGTCCGCGTCGGTGACGACCTTCTTGGCGTCGGCCAGCTCCTTGAAGCGCCCGAAGAGCTCCTGGAGCTGGTCGTCGGAGAGCGAGATGCCCAGCTGGACGAGCCGGTCGCGCAGCGCATGCTTGCCCGAATGCTTGCCCAGCACCATCTGGCTCTGGGAGAGGCCGACCGACTCCGGCGTCATGATTTCGTAAGTCTCGCGGTTGGAAAGCATGCCGTGCTGGTGGATGCCCGACTCGTGCGCAAAGGCGTTCTGGCCGACGATGGCCTTGTTGTTCTGCACGCGGCTGCCCGTCACCGAGCAGACGCACCGGCTGGCGGCGAAAATCTTCGTGGCGTCCACGCGGCAGGAAAGCCCGCTGAAGAAATCGCGGCGCGTGCGCAGCGCCATGACAATCTCCTCCAGCGCGGCGTTGCCCGCCCGCTCGCCGATGCCGTTGACCGTGCACTCGGCCTGGGTGGCGCCCGCCTGGAGAGCGGCGAGCGTGTTGGCCACCGCCAGCCCGAGGTCGTTGTGGCAATGGACGGCGATCGCCGCCTTGCCCGCATTCGGCACGTGCTCCAGCACCCGCGCGATGCGCCCGCCGAACTCGCCGGGAATCGCATACCCCACCGTGTCGGGGAGATTGACCACCGTCGCGCCCGCCGCGATGGCCGCCTCGATGACGCGCCAAGAGAACTCCTCTTCCGTGCGCGTGTAATCCTCCAGCGAGAACTGCACGTCCGGGCAAAGGCTTCTGGCATAGCGCACCATGTGCGCCGCCTGCTCCAGCACCTGCTCCGGCGTCATGCGCAATTTGAACTGCATATGCACCGGGCTGGTGGCGAGGAACGTGTGGATGCGCGGACGCGCCGCGCCGCGCACCGCCGCCCACGCCTGGTCGATGTCGCCCTTCAGGCAGCGGGCGAGCGAAGCCACCGTGCAGCCCTTCACCTGCCCGGCGATGGCCTGCACGCTCTCGAAGTCGCCCGGCGAGGCGATGGCGAAGCCCGCCTCGATGACGTCCACCTTGAGCGCCTCCAAATGCTTGGCCACCAAGAGCTTGTCGTGCAGCTTCATGCTGCAGCCGGGGCTTTGCTCGCCGTCGCGGAGCGTCGTGTCGAAGATGGAAACCGTGCGCGTGGTCATGATGGAAACTCCATTGTTGGGGCGCAACCGCGCCAAACGTGTCGGAAAACCGCATCATACCAAAAATGCCGCCCCCTGTGCAGAAAACGTCCCCCCGCCGCCCTGCAGCGCAAGCCCGTTTGTGCTATGCTATGAAACAGAATGAAATGCAGAGGGTCCCTCTTCGAGCCGGGCCCCGCCCTTCGCGGGAGGAAGCCATGAGCAAGATGATTGTCGGCGCCGGATTTACGGGCGTCCAGCTGGCGCGCCGCCTGATCGCCGAGGGCGACGAGGTCGTCTTGCTGGACAACGCCCCGGAACGCGTCCGGCAGGCGCAGGATCTGCTGGACTGCACGGTGGCGCTCGCCGACGGCAACAGCCTGGAGGCGCTGGAGGCTTACGGGCTGGCCAAGGCCGAGGCCCTCGTCGCCCTGACGCGGGACGACGAACGGAACATGATCGCCTGCTCCCTCGTGGACGCCGTCTACCCCAAAGTCTTCAAGGTCGCCCGCGTGCGCAACTACGCCTATTACACGCGCTTGGCGGACGCCCGCCGCCGAAGCGCCCGCCCCCTCTTCGGCATCGACCAGATGCTCCACCCCGAAGTGGAAGCCGCGCAGGCCCTCTGGCGCGCCGTGGAACATGGCGCGGTGGGCAACGTCATCGCGCTGGAGGCGGGCTTCAGCATCGCCGCGATCCCGGTGTCGCCGGAAAGCCCCCTGGCGGAGCGCCCGCTCTGGCGGCTGTCCGAGATTCCCGGGTGGCGCAGCCTCGTCGTCTACGTGGAGACGCCAGAGGGCGCCTTCCTGCCGAACGGGGCGACCGTGCTGCACGCGGGCGACCGCATCGGCTTGCTGGCCACGAATGCGGAGATGGCCGAGATGCTGAAGACGGCGCTTCCGCAAGTCCAGCCGCCCCCGGAGCGCATGGTCGTCGCGGGAGCGGGGCGGACGGGGCTGCTGCTGGCGGAGATGGCCGCCCGCCGCGGGGGCGACGTCGTGCTGGTCGACGGCGACGAGGGGCGCTGCCGCGAGGCGGTCGCCCGCGACCTCGGAGTGCGGGTGCTGTGCGGGGACGTGGCCGACAGCGCCTTGATCGGCGAAGAGGCGCTGGACGCCTGCGGGCTGCTGGTGGCGGCTTCGGAGAATTTCGACCGCAACCTCGTGGCGGCGGCCTACCTCAAGTCGCGCGGCGTCAAAAAGACCATCGCCCTGACGGAGAGCGCGAAGTTCGACGACATCGCCACGAAATTCGGCATTGACGTGGCCGTGCCGATGCGCGGCACGGTCGTGGACTGCATCATGAGCCATCTGCGCGGCGCGGGCGTCCGGTCGGTGCACCGGGTCTGCGGGAGCCGCTTCGAGGTGGTGGAATGCGACATCCCGCCGGAGAGCCGCGTCGTCGGCAAGGCGCTGAAGGAGATTTCCCGCCCGGGCGAGTTCCTGCTGCTGCTGATCCGCCCGCCGGACGCCGGGGCGTTTGCCGTGCCGAACGGCGACACGGTGATGGAGGCGGGGGCCCGCGTGGCGCTCGTGCTGCGCTCCGGCAACGGCACGATTGCGCGCCTCTTCGGGAGCCGGGGCGGATGATCCGGATCCTCTCCGCCATCGCGGCGGCCTCCCTGCTTCTTCCCTTCCTCGTCGCGCTGGCGCAGGGCGAAACGCGCGCCATGGCCGCCTTTGGCGCGCCGATGGCCGCCGCCGGGGCGCTGGCGCTCCTCTGCGAGCTTCTCCGCCGGAAGGCCGCCAAGCCGCCGTTGACCGCCGCCCGCGCCTTTACGGTCGTGGGGTGCGTCTGGGCGGCGACGGGCCTCTTCGGGGCGCTCCCGCTTTGGCTGAGCGGAGCCTTCGGGAGCGCCGTCGATGCGCTCTTCGAGAGCGTGAGCGGCTTCACGACCACGGGGGCGACCGTCCTGGCCGATGTGGAATCCCTGCCGCGCAGCGTCAATCTCTGGCGTTGCCAGACCCACTGGCTCGGCGGGATGGGGGTGATCGCCTTGGCCGTGGCGCTCCTGCCCTTCCTGGGCAGCGGCGGCTTCCGCCTCGTCAAGGCCGAGACCACCGGCCCCGAAAAGGGCAAAATCACGCCGCGCATCGCCGACACCGCCAAGGCGCTCTGGCTCGTCTACCTCGCGTTGACGCTCCTGCAGACGCTTCTGCTGCGCCTCGCCGGCATGGGGTGGCTCGACGCGCTCTGCCACGCCTTCTCCACCATCGGCACGGGCGGCTTCTCCACCCGCAACGCCAGCGTCGGCGCTTTCGGGAGCGTCGCCGTCGAGGCCGTCGTCACCCTCTTCATGCTCCTGGCCTCCGTCAATTTCGCCCTCTACTGCCGCCTGTTGGCCGGGCGCGCCGCCGACGTCTGGCGGGACAGCGAATTCCGCGTTTTCCTCGGCATCGTGGCCGCCGCCATCGCCCTGACGGCGCTGGCGCGCCTCCCCGAGGGCGTCTCCGCCGGCCACTCCCTGCGCACGGCCTCCTTCCAGGTGGCGTCCCTCCTCTCCACCACCGGCTTCATGACCTCCGACTACACCCTTTGGCCTCCCGCCGCGCAAATCGTGCTGCTGACGCTCTTTTTGGTGGGGGGCTGTTCCGGCTCCACCGCCGGCGGCGTCAAAGTCGTCCGCTGGACGCTGCTCGGCAAGCAACTCCGCAACGAAATCCGGCACCTCCTCCACCCCCACGAGCAGTTGACCCTCCGCCTCAACGGCCAGCCCGGCCGCGAAGACCTCGTCCGGGCCGCCGCCGCCTTCCTCTTCGCCTACCTCCTTCTCGTCCTGGCGACGACCTTCGCCGGCGCGTGGGCGGGGCTCGACCCGCTCAGCGCCTTCACCGGCGCCCTGAGCATGGTCGGGAACGTCGGCCCCGCCTTTGGCAGCCTTGGCCCGACGGCGAACTGCGGCGCCCTTCCCGCCGCGCTGAAAGGGTGGTATTGCCTGGCGATGCTGGCCGGCCGCCTGGAGATCTACACCCTGCTCATCCTCTTCCTCCGCGCCTGCCG
>Ga0310690_10006830_pt1 | contig 14886 bp, 9 predicted proteins | sample AusTroGonzalo_MG_2_FD_207661 | JGI IMG/M metagenome (GOLD analysis project Ga0310690, IMG submission 207661) | Bovine rumen microbial communities from tropical cattle in Woodstock, Queensland, Australia - Gonzalo_04 (v2) (version 2) | ecosystem: Host-associated > Mammals > Digestive system >...
ATTCTACGGGGCCGTCGTCCATATTCGACTTCAGCGCCCGCTGCGGCAAGCAGTTCATATGGATCCTGACGGCTTTCGGCCTTGCGGGGCTCATTTTGTTCGTGATTCCGGCGCATTGGTGGGAGGGGTTGGCCGTCCCGATATTCATTGGGGTGCTATTGCTACTGATAGCGGTAATCTTTTTGGGAGTTGAGGTGAAAGGCTCCCGCTCCTGGTTCGAATTCGGCTCCATACGCTTCCAGCCCGCGGAAATATCCAAGATATCCACCTCGCTGATGCTGGCGGTGGTGCTGAGCCAGAACGGCTACAAGATGAGCCGTCCGAAGGATTTGCTGCTCACCCTCGCCGTCATCGGCCTTCCTATGCTGGTGATTCTGGCGGAAAGTGAAACCGGTTCCGCCCTGGTGTATATCGGCTTCATCTTCGTGCTATACCGGGAGGGCCTGAACGGCTGGTGGCTCGGGCTCATCGGCCTTGTGATTCTGTTGTTTGTAACTACTCTTTCCATCAGCCCTTATGGGTCGATACTGATTCTTATAGGTATCCTCACGATATGTGCGGTGGCTTTCGCTCCGCGCGGGGAGGGCTGGAAACGGTTCCTGATCGGTGCCGGTTTCGTGCTGGTGATGGCACTGCTGCCCCGGCTTTGGAGTGCTATGCAGGCTAATATTCAGGCCAAGGTGGACTGGATGGCGAACGTCACGTATGTGCCGCGCGCCCACGAGAGCGGCAAATATTTCTGGCGCTTCCTGCTGAAGATCAAGCCCATGTACATCCTGCTGGTTCTCAGCTTTGCCGCAGTGCCCCTGCTGGCCGTGTACTCGTACAACAAGCGGGACCAGGTGCTGGGGCTCTCGCTCGCGGCGTTTGTCATAGGTATTGTACTCGTGTTCTCCACGGACTTCATCTTTGAGAAAGTCCTCCAGGACCATCAGCGGAAACGTATAGAGGTGCTCCTTGGAATCAAGGACGACCCCACCGGCGTGGGCTATAACGTTAACCAGTCCAAGATCGCCATTGGCTCCGGAGGCTTCTTTGGAAAAGGCTTCCTTAACGGCACACAAACCACCTTCGGCTTCGTCCCGGAACAAACCACGGACTTCATCTTCTGCACGGTGGGCGAGGAATGGGGCTTCGTGGGCAGCCTGTTCGTGATACTCCTGTATGTATTTATGATCGCCCGGATCATCCTGGATTCCGAGCGATGTCGAACGCCCTTCTCGCGAATTTACGGCTACTGCGTTGCCTCCTGCATCTTCATGCACCTGTTCATCAACATCGGCATGACCATCGGCCTTATGCCCGTCATCGGCATCCCCCTGCCCCTCCTCTCCTACGGCGGCTCCTCCCTCTGGGCCTTCACCGTGCTCATCTTCATCTTCATCGCCCTTTACCGCCTGGAGAAGAAGTATTATTAGGCTTTTGCGTCATTTTATGGCCGTTCATCCACGATTTTGGCCGTTTTTATGGATGAGTCTCTCCCATCCAAAAAAAATTTGTATCTTTGCATCCCCAACCCCCGCCTTGGTGGTGGAATGGTAGACACGAGGGACTTAGACACATTTGAGTGCACTCTCTGAAAAGAGAGATGTAGAATGTCGTAAATTCAAGGAAGCCTTAACAGGTAATGCTGATGGTAATCTTGAGCCAAGCCTTTGAAAAAAGGAAGGTGCAGAGACTAGACACGACACACCTAAAGAGCCCCGCTCCACGGTGAAGGAATAGTCCGGACCACAAACAGCAATGGTGGCGAAAGCCATAGTGGCACGAAAATCCCTTGGCCCGAAAAGGCCGTGCGGGTTCGATTCCCGCCCGGGGCACGAGCGTAACTAATTGAACATCAATTAGTTACGCTTGTTTTTGCCCTCGAGAATTCGTCAGTAAAGTCGCAGGTGATGGAAACGAAGGGTGTCTCCCAACTCAATGATGCCGGCATCTTGACCATCGTCTTCATAGTACAATAATATAGACTGGCCAATGTGGTACGCATTATAGGGTTTTCCCAAGTTGACAATTCGCTTTAGTCCATTGGTGGTCACTTGCGCAATCCACGAAGTTTCAGGATCCGTAACAATTTGATACAAGGATCCTTTGGCGAGGAAAGAAGCATTGAAAACTGTATCGGAAGGTGGATGCGGAGAACCCTCGCATCCATACCAACCGTCATCTCCCTCTAAGAAAGCATAGATGCTTCCTATTAGCTTCATCTCACCTAGGTGCGATTGGAGGGCCCTGGGCATCATACCGGAAGGCTCGGCCAGTGCGGCCTCATAATCAGATAAGCTATCACACAGGAAACCGACTTCCGGATCGGCCAGACCACGGAAGCGTTCAGAATCCGTAAAGTAAAAATATCCATTGAACCTAAGAACCTGGCCCGTGGCAACCGGAAAGAAATACTGCCCACCGGTCCTTTTATCCATAAACCAAGTATGGTATGGCGAGTAACGCATCTTCTTGCAATAGACACGATAATCATTGTCCTCATAAACCACATCTATTTCCGAAGACGCATCTTCCCAAATCTCCCTTTCGGGGACGAAACGCCACATAGTATCGCACCATTCGGGATACCTCATATAAACCTTCCCGTTCCTTTTCTTAAAGCTCCAGGAAGGAAGATCTTTGTGAGGGAAATCAATACTATGGGTTTGACCCGTTTTCGAGCTTGCCAAAAGCAGATATCTCTGCGGCCACTGACCTTTTTGTTCAAATGCGCACAAATATCCGCCATCCAAAGGCAACGCAAATTGGAGACGTAACGATTTATCCAAACCGATTACCTTGCTGACATTTACGTTCAGCGTATCGTAGATGAGCGTAAAACCTTCTTTCTGAATTACACGAGGTCGATTCTGACCACAAGCGGTCAGCAGAAGCAGGAGTGCCTGAAAGATGATGATTCGCAAAGACTTCACGAACAATTGACCTACAAAAATCACACCTATTTTATTCAACTCCAGCGTCTATCCAAATGGGATCTAACTACTCAGGGGATTCAACTCGTGAGAATCACTCACGACTTTAAGGTGACAATTAACGCCATAGAAAGACACAGACTGACGGAAATGTTTCAGTATAGTTTCAGTAAAATCAAATTATGATTTTGTATTTTATTGTCTGTCAGTTATTTCCACCGAAAAGTTAGTGTTCCCGCCAGAGGCATAAATTATAATTCGGCAATCTGGTGGAGATAGCCGGAGAACTCCTCCGAACGCGATTCAAGGAGGCCGTGGGTGGCGTTTTTCATCACGAACATCTGCTTTCTGGGAGCGTTAACCTGTTCGAAGTATTCGCAGGCAAGAGAGAAATTGGTCTGATAGTCGATGTCTCCGTTGATGTTATAATAGGGCACGGCGTAGTCGTACTTTCCAAGGAGAGACATATCTAGGAATCCGTCTGACAGAAAGAACGACATGTATCCCGCACTCAATTGCTCGCGTTTCAGATAATCCAGTATCTCCTTTAACGAATAATATGGATTGAACAGCACGGCGGCGAAAAGAGAATAATCAGTGCCGTCCTTCATCATTCCATAGCCGTATCGATCCATTATTTTGCTTCTCAAGTACACGTCCTCCGCTTCCGTCAGGGATGCGCCCCATTTTTCCACCATCTCGCGGCCTTCCGGATCGTTTTCCGACCAGGTCGATGCGGCGTCGTACAGCCTGCGTTCATTTTCATCCCTGTCGATGAACTGTCCTGCGCCGATAAAGGCCTCATAGTACTCTGGGTGGGCAAGCGCCAGGTTGGCGCCGAAATACGAACCCCATGAATGCCCGAGAAGAGTAATCCTATCGACCTGCAAATAATCTCGCAGGAACTCGGTCATGGCCTTTCCGTCCTGCATCATGATATCGGCCGTGATTGTCTTGGGATGTGACTTGTCATAGCTCTTTCCGCAGCCGCGCTGATCCCAGGTGACGACTGTATAGACATCGCTCCATTTCCGCGTAAAAGCGTAATCATATAGACTCGTGGATGCTCCCGGACCACCATGTAAATAAAGAAGTACGGGATTGTCTTGATCCTGCCCGTAGATGCTTATCCACTGCTTTGACCCGTCGATATCGACATACAGCGACTCGTTGATACCACCATCAGGTGTATGCCGATTTACGCCCTGACCTATCCATTTGGCCAGGAAAAAGAGCACAATGAGCGAAAGCAGGCTGATCCCTACCCATTTCAGAATCCTTGGTAGGAAACGGTTCATCTCTTTATCCTTTCGCGTCAGTTCTGTAATTCCAGGATTACCAGATGGTCTCCGGCTTGGAGGATGGTGTCGTCGTCGGGGATGATGCTTGCATCGTCCCGTTTCACGAGGAGGATCTTGCTTCTGCCGGGGTGGTCCTTGATGGGACGCCCCACGCGGCGGCTGTCGGCCTTCACAACCTTTTCCTTTATCATCGCGCCGACTTCATCGAAAGGCCTGGTGAGGGTTATGACAGTGTCTCCCTGATCCAGGACAAGGTCTGAATGGGGTACGAGGGTTTCGTTACCCCTTATGATCATGGCGATGGAAAGGCCTTCCGGCAGACCGGCCTCGCTGACTGTGCGGCCCAGCCACTTGCTGTTTTCCGTTATTTCAAACTTGCCGAACTGCATCTGGTCTTCCTCCGCGAATTCATTGAACGACAGCATATTGGACGATGTCTTGTCGATGAGGTCCAATTTCCTGGCGCAAAGCGGCAGGAAGGATCCCTGGATTGACATCGACAAAACCACTATGCAGAAAACGATATTGATCAGGTCGATTTCCGGCGAAAGGTTATTCATCGCCACAACGGCAAACACGATGGCGGCGGCTCCTCGAAGCCCGGCGAAGGACACGAGGGTCCGGTGTGCAAGGCCATATTTCCGCATCGGGTGGAGGAGAAGGTTGACTGCGGCAGGACGGGCGATCAGGAGAAGGCAGGCGAAAAGGGCCAGTGCGGGCAGTATGGAGTGCACAAGCGAAGCCGGGCGTGCCAGTGCGCCGATGACGAAGAACAGCATCATCTCCATAATGCTGGTGATGCCTTCGAAGAAGTGGACGATTGCCTTTTTTCCGGAAAACGATTCTTTTCCGAGAAGCAGTCCCACCACATAGACGCTCAGGAAGCCATTTCCGCCAATGGCATCGGGAATTGCATAAGCCAGGATGGCAATTGCAAAAAACAGCATCGATATGAGCCCTTCGCTGAACGATAGATGTCTCAGGGCAAAGGCGGTTCCCTTCGCTATCAGTATGCCAAATCCCAGCCCCAGGACAATCTCCAGGAAGATGTGAAGTACGGCCGATCCGGGGCTGGCCGTACCGCTGATCACGGAAATCACTATGATCGTGAGCATATGGGAGATGGGGTCGTTACTACCGCTCTCCACCTCGATGAGCGAAGTAAGATTGTCCTTGAGATTCAGCCTCTTGGCCTTGAGGATGGTATAGACCGAAGCGGCATCGGTCGATGACAGGATGGCGCCCATAATGCAGCTCTCCGCCCAGGCCCACCTTATTACGTAGTGGCAGAAAAGGGCGATGAGTGCCGCAGTGACCACCACGCCCAGGGTGGCCAGCAGGCTGGCCTCCGCCAGTACCTTCTTTGCCGATCGCCACCTTGTGTCGAAGCCGCCGTAAAACATAATGAAAATCAGGGCCGCTTCGCAGGAGCGTTGTGCAAAGGGGTATCCGATGTATCCAATAGGTATGACGCCATAATTGCCGCAAAGGAGTCCGACGGCAAGAAGCGCCAGCAGGGACGGAGCACCAAGGGATAAAGAGAGCTTCTGGAGCACCATACTCACGAGTATGATGATTGCAATCTGAATAAGCAGTACGGTGTTCATCCTTAATAACGGTTCGTCGAATTTTCAAAGATAATCATTTCTGGTGGATTTATTTGTTTTTTTGCTAATTTTGCAAGAAATATGATTATTTAAATGAAGTTACGTGTGTTACCTGTGCTTGCTATTTTTGCAAGCGTGCTATTTTCCTGCGACTTGTTCACGGACGGCCCCGGGAAGGACGATCCCGAGGTGGAAAATTTTCATGTTTTCTCCATAACCCCCGATGCCGTTACCGTGCCCGCGCGGGGCGGCGAGTTTGAAATCACCGTCGTTTCCACCCAGTCGGAATTTGACATCACCATAGTCGACAACTGGATAACCGAAATTACCCGCAGCGGCGACCGTATGAAGGGCGAGACCTTCCGTTTCAGCGCCTCCGCGAACGAGGGCGAATCGGCCCGCACCGGAATTGTATCCGTATGCACCAATGAGGGCGTCTGCGTCCCCGTAGTGATAACCCAGCCCTCATCAGCGTCGTCCACCGGAAGCAAGTCCTTCGTCCACAGGAACATCGGCTTCCGCTTCACGGCCACGTGGTGCGGCTGGTGCCCCTATATGGACGAGGCTTTCCATACCGTTGCCGATGATTCTTCCGCCAGCTTCGATTTCGTTACCTTCCATGCCTCTGCCGGATATCCCCTTTACCTTTCCGACGGAGCAAATCTCTCCAGTTATTACAAAGTGCAAGGCTACCCTACAGGTGTGCTGAACGGATGGAAGGAAATCCAAAACTATTCTACCACTTCGGTGACGGTTACGAATATCAAGAATGCCATCACGGAGTTCGAAGGGGCATTTCCTTGCGAAGCAGGCATCGGCATAAGTTCCACTCTCAACGGCAACGCGCTTGAGATAACGGCTACGGTCGATGCTGTTCCCGGCGATTATCTCATATCGGCCTTCCTGCTGGAAAGCGGCATTGTGGAGGCCCAGGCCCGTTATTTTACAACCGGTGGCGGAGAAACCGTCAGCGACTTCGTACACGACAACGTAGCGCGTAAGACCATTACTTCAAGTCCTCGCGGAGTTGCCTTCGAGGCAACTCAAGAAGAGAAAGTCTTTGAGTGGGTGGTCCTGTTGAACTCGGCCTGGTCCAAGACAAATCTCTCGATCGCAGTCCTTGTCCTGAAGCCCTATGGCACACTTTCTGGTAACAAGACAAATACGGCTTATCCGGACAACTACGTCGTTAATGCCGTGATAGTGCCCGCGGGTACCACAAAAGAAATCGAGTATGCGCAGTAGAATCATCGGCCTTGTATTGGCCACCTTTATGGCTACGGGGCTTTTCGCCCAGAAACTCCCTGACGTGAAAGTGGAAGACGCTTCCGGAAAAACCGTAGGCACACTGTCGATGATAGACGGTGAAAACCCCTTCATCGTCACCTTCTGGGCTTCCTGGTGCAAACCCTGCCAGATGGAGCTTGCCGCCCTGGAAGAGGTGGCTCCGGACTGGAACGGGGGTTTCCCCCTCCGGATCTTTGCCGTGAGCATCGACGACAGCCGTAGCATTGCCGATGCAAAGGCCCTTGCCGCGGCAAGTGACTGGCCGGTAACCGTGCTGTTCGACAACAAACAGCGTCTCGCGCAGGCCTTCGGCGTTTCCAGCATTCCCCAGGTATTCATTTTCGATAAAGACGGGAACCAGGTCTATACCCACGTGGGGTATGTCCCGGGAAGTGAGAGAAAGCTTCTGAAAAGACTGAAGAAAGCCAAATGATTTCCCGGTGGAAAGCGGCCGTGGCTGCACTTGCCCTGCTGCTTCCCGTAGCAGCCCGCTCCCAGGGACACCTTGACGGCAGCCTGGAGAGCAATACCATCTTCGACGACGACAAGGAGTCGGCCTGGTACGGTTTCCACTCAAACAACTACCTTAAACTAGACTATCAGAACGGCCGATTCGGCGCCGGGCTGCAGGGGGAATGGTATCCATCCCCCCTTCCTGGTTACGATCTTGCCCTCAAGGGCATCGGCCTGCCGATCAAATATGTGCGCTGGAAAGGGGACACCTGGAGTATTACCGGCGGCGATTTCTACGAGCAGTTCGGCTCCGGCCTTGTCCTGCGAAGCTGGGAAGACAGGAATCTCGGGATCGCCAACTCCATCGGCGGAATAAGGTTTACCTCGTCATTCCTTGACGATGCCCTCTCCGTCACAGTGCTGTCCGGAGTTCCCCGCCAGGGGCTCGGATATGCCAAATCGCTAGTGAGCGGGGCCGATGTAAACCTGTCCCTCGGGGCTTTTGCCTTCGGCGCATCCGTTGTTGACCGCACGGAATGGGCCCAGGAGGAAGATATGTCACTGCTACTGGGCGATGCCGCCCCGGCCAACGTCCTTATGTATTCCGGCCGGGCCCGGTGGGCTGCGAACGGCTTCCAGGCCGATGCCGAATACGTCCTGCGCAGCCGCGATTTCACCGCCGTGCACAATGCCAACACGGGCGATTCATATACGCTTGACGGCGGGCAGGCTTTCCTGGGTAACCTGCTGTATTTCAATAACAAGTTCTCCGCCCGGCTGTCCTATCGTTACCTGTACAATATGGACTTTGCGCTCCGCCGTACACTGGGGACCAAGGTCTTGTCCAATACACTCAATTACCTTCCCGCTTTATGTAAGCAGCAGACATATATGCTGGCCTGCCTGAACCCCTATGAGACTTATTCGGAGGGCGAATCGGGCTTTGCGGGAGAAGTCTATTATCATCCCGTCAAGGCTCTTACCCTGCGCGTTGGCGGCAGCTGGATCGACGGCCTTGGCCGCGTCCTGCCGCTCCGGGATAAGAACCATCTTGCCTACAGGGACATCTACGCCAGTGCCGATTACCGCTGGTCCAAAAAGCTGAAAACGACCCTCTACGTTTCCATCCAGGAGAGCTCTCCCACCCACGGAAACCGCAAGGCCACAAATGCCCAGAATGTATTTGTGCTGGACGGAACGTATAAGTTTTCTCCGGATTTCACTATGCGTGGGGAACTGCAGTACCTGTACTCGCAGGAACTCACCAAGGACTGGATGGCCGCCCTTCTGGAATTCGGCATCGCCCAGGACTGGAGCGTTTCCCTCAGCGATATGTACAATCACGGAAGCACGAAAGAGCATTACTGGAGCGTCAATGCGGCGTATACCGCACCCGGATTCCGGATAATGGCCGGCTACGGCCACAACCGCGAGGGTATGGTATGCTCCGGCGGCGTATGCCGGTATCAGCCTGAATACAAGGGTGCCTTCATCAAACTACAATGGTTTTTTAACACGTGAGAAAGTACCTTATTATATTAATGTGCGCCCTGGCCTCCTGTGTGGGCCAGAAAGAGGATCCCGATGATCCGGGGTTTTCTGGCGGTGTCGATGCCGCCCCCGGAATCGTGATGGACTTCACCGCCACCTGGTGCGTGAACTGCCCGCGTATGACCACGGCCATCGAGGAAGCATCGACCCAGAGTGCTTTCATTCCCATCTGCGTCCATTTTCAGGACGATATGGCCTGCGACGACGGTAAGGCCCTGGTGAGCCATTTCGGCGTCCAAGCATATCCCACCGCGGTGATGAATATGGATGCATCCACCTTGATCACCGCAACGTCGAAGGAACTGATTCTGGCCAAACTGAGCGCATCGCCCTCCGGCAAGGCTCCCTGCCTTCTGGATGTCTCTTTCGGTGCCGATGGAAAAGTCTCCGTCAAGGTTACAGCCGCAGAAGCGGGAGAATACACCCTTTCCGTCGCCCTTCTGGAAGACGGCATCGTCGCTCCGCAGACCGGAGGCTCGGACAGCTATGTCCACAACGCGGTTTTCCGCGGCTTCCTTCAGGAGAACCTCCTTGGGGCCCCCCTCGGCGAGCTTGCAAAAGACGCCTCCATCGAACGTACCTTCGATCCCGGCGCATTAACCGGCAACTACCGCGTCGTAGCCTTCGTCTGCCACGACGGCATCGTCAATTCGGCAAAATCGACCCGGATAGATTCCTAATAGAGCTTTTTGTCCAACCCCAGTTATCCTGGCTTCTTTAGACTTTCGTTGTGGCGTGCAAGGTCGGACAAACCCAGGGGGACCTTGTACACCAGAGTGCGCAGGAGGCCTAAATGCGTACAAGGTGTCCGGCAATCTGTCCGACCTTGTACAACGAAACCACGAAGAATTCTTATAAAGAAAAATTTTTACGTTTTTTAACATTATAAAGAAAAAGTGGCGATTTCTATTAAAAAACGTAAATAGTTGCACCCCGAAGGCCATTTTATGAACAATTTCGTCTTGTCCATTGCTATGTTTGAGGCATTGTTTAACGCTCAAAAACTTAGTAATTATGTCAGACGAAACACACAACCTTGGCACTTTCGCCAACATTCGCAGGGACCGATGGTTCAAAAGGACCTTTGGGGTAAAGAAAAGAATCCATCTCCTTCGCAGGCTCCTGACCGAGATTATCCCGGAACACGACTTCGCAGAGGTCACACTGGTAAAGGAAGAGTTTATCAATGTGAACCCAGATGACTACAAGAGCATCCGCGTGGACCTGAGCGCAATCGACTCAGACGGCACGCGCGTTATTATTGAGATGCAGGTGGCTGAGCAGGACAACTACTACGAACGAATCGCCTTCAACTCCGCCTTTCCAATTCAGGAACAAAAAGAAATCGGCTCTCAGGAAAACGATTTCCCTACCGTGTATATGGTGAGCCTGATGGACTTCTCATATCACGAAGACAGCGACCAGGTGTTGTTCCGCGGCAGATTCCGTTGGGACGATAGCCATGAGGCCATCACCGACAGGGTTCAACTAATCTTCCTTGAATTACCCAACTGCAAGAAGGCACTCACAAAAGATGCCGGGTTCGTCGACAACTTCTGCTATGTAATGCACAACATTGAGAAGTTTGACTCTATCCCGCCACAACTGTCTGAAGACAAATTCTTTGTGGATTTGTTCAACTCGGCAAAAATTGCTAATTTTACGCCCAGAGAGAAACAGCTTTACAAATCAGATATGTTGGACGAACAGAGCATAGCAATGCGCGAGCGCTTTATTGAACGCAAGGCGCGGGAAGGAGGACGCGACGAGCGGAGTCTTGAAATCGCCCGTAATTTAATTGCAATGAACTATCCAGTCCAAGATATAGCAAAGGCTACCGGATTGTCTCCGGATGTCGTTGAATCCCTCATTCAATCAAAGTAGTATTCAATTATCCTCCCGGTTACCTCTCAAACCACCTGAGAATTTTCAGTTTGGTTTCTCCCGCCTTGCCGGTGTAGGGGTGCAGGCGGAGGGGGAGATTGAAGTGAAGGTTGCCCTTCAGGACCGTCTGGGGGTGGGTGAATTCACGGAAACCCCATTCGCCGTGATAGGCGCCCATGCCGGAGTGGCCGGTGCCGTTGAACGGAACGCCCTTCACCATCAGGTGGATGCACACCTCGTTGATGCAACCGCCACCGTACTGCTGGGTGCGCATGGTGCGGTTGGCCCATTTGATATTCCTGGTGAACAGGTACATCGCCAGAGGGTGCTCCCTGTCGGCAATGGTTTCCATAAGAGAGTCGATCTCGGCATCCTTGAAAGGCACTATGGGCAGCAGCGGGCAGAAGAGTTCATGCATGACGATGTTCTCGTCGATGCCCACGGGATAGATTATGGTAGGTGAATAGCGCCTGGTCTCGGGAACGCCCGTTCCGCCGAAACTGATCCTGTCGCGGTACTCGTCGGCAAGGGCTGCGCACTTGTTGTATGCGCCCTTGGTGATGAGCCAGGGATATTCTTCATTCAGTTCAGGATGCTCGCCGATCTGGGCGATGAACGCGCGCTTGAGTTCTTCGATGAACTCCTCGGCAACCTCCTCGGCCACTGCAATCTGGTTGATGTTGATGCAGATTTGGCCGGCATTGGTAAGCTTGAAAAAGGCAATCTTGCAGGCGGCGTCCTTGAGGTCGGCATCCTTGCGCACGACGCACCAGTTGCCGGTCTCTCCGCCAAGCTCCAGGGCAACCGGAGTAAGGTTCTTTGCGGCCTCGGCCATCACGTGCTTGCCCACGGACGGGGAGCCCGTGTAGAAAATCTTGTCCCAGCGCTGTGCAAGGCACATATCGGCAACGTCGTGACCACCGTCGATGAGAGTGACGAACTCCGGCGGGAATACCTCTGCGCAGAAGCGTTTCAGGGCTGCCGTGCAAGCGGCCGATTTGCTCGAAGACTTGATCACCACAGTGTTTCCGCCGCAAATGGCCGCCGCCACCACACCCAGGGTGAGAAGGATGGGGAAGTTGAAGGGGCTTATGACCAGTGAAACGCCATAGGGCATCTTGTAAACCTTTGTTACAATGCTGGGGAAGCACATCAGGCCGCTGAAATGGCGCTCCGGACGGCTCCATCGGCGCAGGCCCACGAGCATTTCATTGATTTCAGTGACAACAGGGCCGATGTCGCAGAGATATGCCTCCGCCTTGGTGCGGCCCAGGTCTTCGGCCAGGGCGGCTTCGAACTCGGCCTCGTGGGCGATGACTTCGTCCCTGAGCTTGCGGAGCTGCTTGAGGCGCCAGCTCACCGGCAGGGTGGTTCCGGTGCGGAAGAATCTGCGCTGCGCTTCCACGATCTCGCGGATACTCCCTTCCGTATATACGGCCGATTCTCCGGCGTCAAGCGGAGTCACGGTGTCCAGAATCTGCTTGATCTGCTCCTCGGTGAGTGTGACGGGCGAAGAATAATTAATGGAATCGGCAGTAATCATAGGGATGAGCTCCTTGTGGTCGCAAGGGCGCACGGGAGACTTGATTTGATCCATCCCAATTGTATGCATCAGGTCACGGATTGCCTGAAGGAAGGCCTCCGAAGCGGCCGCGTCGGAACTGGCATCATCGACCAGACCGCAATAGCGTGCCACCTTGGCATAACGCTCCTGACAGGCCTCCTTCTGGAACTCCAGCACGGGAAGCAGCATTACGGAAATGGCCTGCCCGTGTGGCATATGGTATTTTGCGCCGATGCTGTGGGCGAATGCGTGCACGTATCCGGCAAGCTGCGTGTTGATGGCATTGCCTCCGTACATTGCGGCCCTGCAAAGGCCAAGGCGAGCCTCGTCATTCTCCGGCTCCTGCATAACTATGGGCAGGTTTTTCAGGATGAGGCTTATGCCCTCGAGCGACATTTTCATATCTTCCTCGTCCACATCCACATCGCTGACAGCCCCCTCGATGCAATGGCTTATTGCGTCGATGCCGCACGATGCCGTCACCTGGGCCGGTGCGTGCATCATAAGCTCGCTGTCAAGGATTACGTGAACTACATTCAGGCCGATAAGAACCGTGGAGTTCTTCACTCCTTTCTCGTTCATCACAACCGCCCCAACGGTGACCTCCGCGCCGGTACCGGCGGTCGAAGGTACGTTGATGAGGGGCAGCGTACCGCCAGCGACGGGCAGGAATTTCAGAAGCAGCGCCTTCACCGGGAGATGCGGCGCCTTGAGGCTCGCCGCTATCATCTTGCAGGTGTCCAGCACCGATCCGCCGCCAAGGGCGACGATGCAGTCGGCCCCGCATTCGTGGGCCATCTTCCTGCCGGTTTCGATATAATCTATGGTGGGTTCGGAATGGATATCAGAATACACAGTACAGCCAATACCCTCAGCCTCCAGGGACTCCACAATGGCCTTTTCGTGTCCCAGGCCACTAAGCGTCCTGTCCGTGACAAGCAGCACCTGCTTGAAACCGTTTTCCGCGCAAATCTTACCAATCTGCCTGCGTGCCCCCGGCCCTTCCGTCACATCCGGCTCCGGCAGCGGAATTGCGTGTATCACCTTTCCTGGAAGTTTATGAATCTGTTTTCTGAAATGATAGGTATCCATAGTGTTATATTTTTCTGGTCATACAAATATAACACATTTTACCGTATTTCCAGAAAACTATCAGGGCTCCATTGTGGCTTTTACGCGGATCCGGCCACGGCCCGTGCGGTGGACTATGACACTCGAGAGACCGTTAAATGCCTTGATGTCAGGATGCCTGAAGCCCTGCAAGGCTGTCGGGTCACCCGAGTCTGTGGCAATTATCTCACCTGGACCTTTAATGGAGAAATGAATCTGATTGTCTGCCGACGGAACAGGGATTCCGCGACGGTCTACCACGACCGCTTTATAGAAAATCAAATCATTCCCAGCGTAATCCTTTCTGAGGACTACACGGCGTGGCGCCCCAGCGGTTCTGACGACATCTGTAGCCCACTTCCGTCCATTCTTGTACGCAACTACTTTTATCACACCCGGTTCATATGTCACATCGTCCCAACGAATGCGGTATCCGTCACCTTTTTGCTTGAGACCCTGCGATTTTCCGTTGATAAATAGTTCGGCGCTGTCACCGGAAGTATAAACGTGTACCGGCGTCACCTGCCCTTCGCGGCCCGGCCAGGTCCAATGCGGAAGGATATGTGCCATCCGGAGAGAAGGATTCCAGCGCGCCTGGTAAAGGTAATAGCGGTCCTTCGGAAAACCTGCCAGATCGATGATTCCAAAATAAGAGCTTCTGGAAGGACAGACGATTCGCCCGTTTTCCCGGAGTTGCTCCTCAGCCCGTGCCCGCTCTGCAGGGTCGTGGAAATTTGACAATTCCGTCAAATCCTTGTTATAAGGAGTCGGCTCGCCCAGATAATCATACCCTGTCCAGACAAACTCTCCGCAAACAGACGGTTCCGCATCTTCAAATCCCCATTCATAATCGGGCGAAGAAGCCCAGTGTGGTGCATACAAATCATAAGAACTGACTTGAAAAATATCCCGTCCGTCGGCTTTGTCTTCCGAAACGGGGAAAACGTAGAACCCGCGTGTGCTCACGCAGGAAGCCGTTTCACTACCGATATAAGGCTGGTCCGGGTTGGCGGCGTGGAACTCAGCATATGCGTGCGGCTTGTAATTGAATCCGTAAACATCCACAGTCTCGTGCCAGGGCTGAGTTGAGGACCAGAGATTGTCACTTGCCACCGTTGTCTGGCGGGAGGGATCGACTCGGTGACAGAGAGCCGTCAACGAATCGGCAATAAACCATTTATCAGCATAGCCTTGTTCAGGAACCTCATTGC
>Ga0310690_10006831_pt1 | contig 14884 bp, 20 predicted proteins | sample AusTroGonzalo_MG_2_FD_207661 | JGI IMG/M metagenome (GOLD analysis project Ga0310690, IMG submission 207661) | Bovine rumen microbial communities from tropical cattle in Woodstock, Queensland, Australia - Gonzalo_04 (v2) (version 2) | ecosystem: Host-associated > Mammals > Digestive system >...
TAGAGTTTGACAATGGCGTGACCTGGGAATGGGAAGGCCGCATGGATCGCGAGCGCATGCGCTGGATCCTCTGGAACCTGTTCGACAAGCGCAGCAACGCGAAACACTGCGCGTCGGTCTACGCGAACGACGATCTGGTGATCTTCGTGGAAGCGATCCCCTGGGAAGATGCCGGGCGCGAGTATCGTGACATCTGGATGTACAACGTGCCGGCATGCACCGACCCGCAGCTGGTCCGGATCATGGAGGTGTCCTAATGTTCCCGTACATCGTAATATCCTGGCTGGCCGCCATAATTCTGATCCTGACGATCGGTCTGGCCATCAGCTGCGCGATGGGAGAATGGGATGAAGAATAAGAAGAAGGAGCCTCTCAAGCCCTGCCCGTTCTGCGGCGGCGAGGTCCATACATTTATCGGGCCTTATAAGAACACTGTCATGTTTATTTGCCGCGGCTGCGGCGCAGACGTCTGCTTTTACGGAGCTGAGTATGAACCCCGGGCCACAAGAGCCTGGAACAGAAGAGAAGTCGATGCCGTGCCTGTTGTGCGGTGCAAGGATTGCAAGCATTGGGGTGTTCACAAAAGGTTGAATATTCCGTGGTGCAGAGAAATGCATATTGACAGGGGAGCAGAAGATTTTTGCAGTATGGGAGAAAGGAAAGACGATGAGTGAATACATTGTTCGTGAAACAGGCTACCCCGGAGCGGTGAAGCAGGAAGTTATTGGCGAACTGGTGCGGTGTAAGGATTGCAAGCACAGCCATCCGTGGTATGCGGACAGGAGAACTTGCGTTATGTGGTCGGAAACAGGAGTGAGCGTTTTTAACGATGGCTTTTGCTCCTACGGAGAAAGGAAAGACGATGAAACTGAAAGAGCTTAAGCCCGTTCTGTCCAGCAGGCCCGGCCGGATCCAGGAGGCCATCCTGTACGACCGGAGTATCGACATCGACCTGATGACCGCGCCGGTCGACTACATCCTGGACAAGTTTCCGGAGTTTGAGGTCCAGCACGTTTACGTCGAGGATCGTCAGCTGATCATCGAGGGCCGCTTATGAAGCGCGGCGAGTTTTACGGCATCGTGGGCGTCGGCGGCAGCCGGCGCTCCCTTTGCCGCATGAAGGGCCTCATCGACGATGAGAACCAGGTGGGCTACCGCACGATTCCATGGGTCGATGGCAAGCATCTGACGGCGCTGTACGATCTGCCGACCGGCAGCGCGATCCGCGTGTTCTACTCGCGCCAGGAGGCGCAGGAATATGTGTCCAATAATTCGGACAGCATAAAAGAGATCCGACAGGGCGACTTTTACAAGGCTTGTCTGGCCGAATATCTGGCCATGAAGAAGGAGGTGGAATAATGACCATTTCTCCGGAATTACAAAAGGAATACCGGCGCGCGGTCGAGCGCGTGAACAAGCAGCTGTACCGTCTGGAGAAAGCCAGCGCGCGGGAAGGATATACCGGTATCCTGGACTATGCCTACCGGAACGCCATGCGGGATATCCAGGCCATGGGCGGCGGCAAACGTTTTTCCAAGAGCGTGCCGCAGACCATGCGCGAGTACCGGAAGCGCATGAACGCGATCCGGCGCTTCGAAGAGAAGCCGACCAGTAAGCTGACCGGTGTGAAGAACATCTATGAAAAGAGAGCCGGCACGTTCTCCAGGAAGGCCGGCGCGGATATCAACTGGGAAGGCATGGCGAAGATCTTCGAGTCCGGCCTTTGGGAATCCCTGGTCAGCCGCTTCGAAAGCAAGACCGCGCAGAAGATGATCGGCCGGATCCAGAAGGACCGGGAGAAGCTGAAGGAGCAGATGGCCCGCGGGGAAGCGATCCAGTTTAACCGGCATTCCGTATACGGCCGTATGCTGAACGAAGAGCTGGGCGGTCCCGGAGGCCTGACCGAGATGCTGGAGAGGTATCTCAATGGCACTGAGTGATATTCAATTCTTCTTCGATCTTGGCCTTCAGCGCTGCCGCTGGGATGAATACGATTACACCGTCCTGAAGCGTATCCCCATCGACCAGAAACGAGGGAAGGCCGGCAAGCGGCAGAACAACTGCTTCATTATGTTAGACACGGAAACCAGCAAGTCCGGCCCGGATGAATGGTCTGAAGACTGGAGCGGCCGAAAGCAGTATAAAGTGAACCATAACTATATCGTGGCGTGGAGCCTGGCGATCAGCGTATACGGCTATGATATCGCGCTGATCACCGGCTCCCGGCCGAGCGAATGTACCGAGTGCCTGAACCGTATACAGGACAATCTGCGCGGCGACCTTACCGTCGTATATGTGCATAATTTAACTTATGACTATACCTTTCTCCGGCTCTTCCTTTTCCGGGACATGGGCAAGCCGGTCATGCAGTTGAACACGAAACCGCACTATCCTATCATCATAGAATTTGTGAACGGGATCCAGCTGCGCGACAGTCTCATCCTGGCACAGCGCGGTCTGGAGAAGTGGGCTGAAGACATGCACGTGGAGCATCAGAAGGCCGTCGGATCCTGGGATTATGACCGGATCCGGAACCAGGGCGAGGAGCTGAGCAAGGAAGAGCAGCTGTACATCGGGAACGACGTGCTCGCCGGCGTGGAATGCTTGGCAGCGCTCCGGGCAGCTCTTGGAAAGACGTACCGCGGCATGCCCTTCACGGCTACCGGCATCGTCAGGGGCCGGGGCCGGGAGATCGGCAGCCGGAACAACGCGCACCGGGACGCCGTAAAGCAGTACGGTCCCGCGGAAGACTACTTCCGTCAGGAGCATCTGTACCACGGCGGCTACACGCACAGCAACCGGCACATCAACGGCTACGTGATCCGGGAAGAGGAAGACGGCCTGGTAACGGCCCGCGACTTCGCATCGAGTTATCCCTTCCAGTGCTTTAAGAAATTTCCCATGGAGCGGTTCCGGGATATCAATCTGGATCTGACGCCGGAAGATATCCTTAGCTATTCTGAAGAGATGGCTTTCATCTTTCAGTTGGAACTCATCGGCGTAGAGCTGAAGGATCCCGACTGGCCTTTCCCGGTCCTTCAGGTCAGCAAGGTCGACCTGGTATACGAAGCGGCCATAGACAACGGCCGCATCCTGGACGCCGGCTACGTGCGGCTCCAGACGAACGAGATCGACTTCTCCCTGATCAGCCGGTATTACAAATGGAAGGAGATCTCCGTATCGCGCGTCCAGTACGCCACGAAAGACTATCTGCCGCGCTGGCTGACCGACATGATCTTCGACCTGTACCGCGACAAGACGACGATGAAAGGCGGGGACCCGGTCCTGTATAATATCCGCAAGGCCAGCCTGAATTCCGTATACGGCATGATGGTACAGAAGCTGGTCCGGAACGAGATCGTCGAAGACTACGATACCGGCGAATATCATGAAAAGCGGCCGGAGGATCCGGAACAGGAATACGACAAAGCTGTGAAGAAGCGCGGCACGTTCCTGGTCTACCAGTGGGGCTTGTACATCACCAGCTACGCGCAGCAGTGCCTTTTCGATCTGATCGAATGCACGCACGATCCGGTATACGACGCGCTGTACTGCGATACGGACAGCTGCTATGGGCTGCATTGGGAGAAGAAGAAACTGGACGCGTACAATCAGAAATGCAAGGATCTTCTGCTGGAACGCGGCTACGGCCCGGTCGAACACAAGGGCCGGGAATACTGGCTGGGCGTGGCCGAGATCGACGGCGAATACAGTGAATTCGTCGCGCTGCATTCCAAATGCTACGCGTGCCGGGACGCGAACACCGGAAAGCTTAAGATCACCGTCGCCGGCGTACCGAAGAAGACGGGCGTCAATTGTCTGCAAGATAATATTGAGAACTTCAAACCCGGCTTTATCTTCGACGGCGAAACGACCGGCAAGCTGACGCACATCTACCAGTACGTGCCGGAGATCTTCATAGACGAAAACGGAAACGAGGTAGGCGACAGCATTAACCTGGTTCCCTGTGATTATGAGCTGGACGAGAGCATCGAGTCCAGGATCGACGATTTCATGTATGAGGAGGTGTTCATACAGACTTATGACGAAACAGAGTAAGAAATATTATAATATCGAGGATGACCTTCGGGATTATCCGGACTGCTGGCTTTACGTCGTCTATTCCAAGAGAGGCCCAGGAAAGACGTATAGCTTCCTGAACATGGTGACCAGGGATAATATTGAATTCTTATATATGAAGCGCACGCAGATCGATATAAAGCTTCTATGCAAGGAAAAGTATAATCCCTTTAAGCCTATTAATCGCGATCGCGGAACGAACTACCGCTGCGTGCTGGAGGATCCGGACGAAGGGATCGCCAAGATCGTAGATGGAAACAACGGCGACGAAACGATAGGAGCCTGCGGCGCCATGTCGGCGGTCCATAAATACAAAGGCTTCGATCTGTCTGAAGTCGAGTATATCTGTTTCGATGAATTCATCCCGCAGCTTTCCGAGCGCGTAAACCGGAAGGAAGGTGAACTTCTGCTGGATCTGTACATGACGGTCAACAGGGACAGAGAGGAACGCGGCCGGGAACCGCTGAAGCTGATCCTGTTCGCCAACGCGACGGAGCTGTACTGCCCGATCACGGACACGCTGCAGCTGGTAGACGTTCTGGCTGAACTGAATGCTTCCGGGGAGGAATTCAGATATCTTAAGGATCGCGAGATATTCATTCGTCACGTACTGTATTCACCGTCGGCCAATGAGAATACCCGCATATTCAAGGGAATGGCGGGTACTCAATGGGCGGATATGGCCTTCGGCGGTACGTTTGCATATAATGATTTCAGCAAAGTAAGAAGGGTCCCAATGAAGGGCATGGTGTGTTATCTGGAGGTGATCTATCAAAGGAAGAGCTACTTTATCTATCAGCATCGCGACAACGGATTGTATTACATGTGCCGCAGCAGAGGAAAGGTCGATGAGACCTACGACATGGAGATCGAGAGCGACCAGCGCCGGTTCTGGCAGAGCTGGGGTGTCCTTCTCCGGCAGGAAGTGACCGACGGGAACATGATGTTCAGTGACTATTCGGCCTACAACCTGATCTACAACTTTACAAAAATCTATAAATTTTAAAGGAGAATTTTATCATGGCTATCAAAAGAAACAACGCGAAAGAGAACAACCAGGAAGCGCGGGCCTACACCGTTAAGGTCGAGCGCGTGCGGGAGATCGCCGGCAAGCGCGACAGCTACCGCTTCAATCTGCTGGTAAACGGAGTCTTCCTCAACGGCATGAAGTACATCACCTACGCCGGCAAGGACGGCAAGGACGCGGCCTTCATCGGCTTCCCGAACTACAAAGGGAACGACGAGAAGTATTACAACATCTGCTACTTCCCGGTCAACGATCCGGAGTACCGCTCCGTCTTCGAAGATATCGAGCGGCAGATCGGGGAAGCTCTTGACAAAGCTGAGGAAGGCTGATAGAATCGAATCGTGGTCAGATAGATCCTTGGGTTCCTGTAGTTTTGACAACCTTTCTTTTTCTGAGAGCACAAGACCCGCCGTCAAGGCGGGTCTTGTGTTTTTGTATGACTATTGTATAATATTCCCAGGGAGGTGATCGCATGGACGCAAACGCGATCCTTCAGGCCATCGGGAGCATCGGCTTCCCGATCGTCATGTGCCTGATCTTAATGAAGTACGTATCGACAACCCAGGATAAACTGATTGAAGCCATCCAGTCGTTGACGCTGGCCGTCAAACGCTTAGAAACGATCATAGAGGAGGGAAACGAAAATGATAGTACAGTTCGGGACGACAAGTAAACGCGTAAACAGTACGGAACAGCCGACGATGACCGCGTCATATAATTGCACGCTTAAGGAAGGCTGCAGCGTGATCAGCCCAGTGATCATCATCGACCGGAAGGTCGTGGGCCACAGTTACAATACTGCCTACATCGCAGACTTCGGCCGCTACTACTGGATCCGGGACATCGTATACGAAAACGCCCGCCAGTATTTCTATCTGGACTGCGACGTGCTGGCGACGTATAAGTCTGCGATCGGTAACAGTACGCAGTATGTACTTCGCGCGGCCGATGATTCAAATGAATACATTATCGACCAGTTTTATCCTACGACCATGGAGCTGAGCTACAGCTCCCAGCAGCTTGGTACTCCATGGATAGATATGAATTCACCGAATCTCACGACGATATGGGCGCTGGGCGTTATCAATCCGGACGGTGTATATTATTACGCATTTACACAAACAGAGCTGCGTGCATTCATGGCGTATCTGATGAGTGATACTTTCACATGTGACGTCCTTGGTATTACGCAGCTGGAACTGAATCTGAACCGGTCGCTGAAGGCGACGGTGGATCCTATCCAGTATCTGACCGGTCTGGTATGGATCCCGATGAATTATTATATTCCGGATACCAGTCCGGCCCTGCCGCATTTTACCGTCGACTATGTAAAAATCGCAAACAAGACCACGACGTTCCAGGCCGGAAAGATATCTGACAGCAGCGGCGGCCGTCTTGCGGTCGAATATACGCTGACGCAACTGGACCATCCTCAGGCGTCGTCACGTGGTAAATATCTGAACGCGCCGGGTTTTTCAGAATGTCAGCTTGTATTTCCTCCATTTGGAATATTCAATTACAATCCCGCAGATCTGGCTGTATTCGGCACCGTTAAGGCCGCCGTATATATCGACTGTACGAACGGTATCGGTAAACTGATCGTGCGCTGCTATCCAACGACCGGCGTCGGCGAAGCGCCCGTGGCCATCATGACCGACGTCATGGCACAGGTCGGTGTTCCCATGCCGATCACGCAGATCCTGACGCCAGGTCTGTCTGTCGTAGATATGGCAGTGAGGCTTGGCGGAATGGCAGTAGCTGCGGCTTCCGGCAACGCTCTGGGTGCTATAGCCGGCGGAGCTTCTGCCATGGACAGCTATTATAACGCCAAGGTCCCGAGAGCTTCGACGATAGGATCCAGAGGAAACTTTGCCGGTCTGTATGGTCGGGCAACCTTCGATTATACCTGGAAGCTGGTCGTGGATGATGACGTAGCCGATCATGGCCGGCCGCTTTGCGAGACAGTGCAGCTTTCTACGCTGGACGGATTTCAGATGATCCTGAATCCGCACATCGCAATTCCCGGAACGGCAGAAGAAGCTGACAGGATCAATACCTTCCTTGCTGAAGGATATTTCTATGAATAAGGTGATAGTATGACTTCTGCTCAGGTAGTAGCCATGGCTACTTCTCAGGTTGGTTATCATGAAAAAGTAACCAATACTCCGGTAGACGATCTGTATCCATTCAGAAACGCCTATGACGGTCAGGACAACTGGACAAAGTATCTAAACGATCTTGGTGAAGCGCAGGGACAGCCATGGTGCGGATTTTTTGCGTATTGGGTATTCTGGCAGCTGCTGGATAAAAATTTTTCCAATACCAATAATTTCCTTCATGGCATCAGCGGGAAAGGCGGCGCGACGAGCAGCTGGAAGCTGGCGTTCGAAACAGTCGGCCAGTATCACGAAGGCGACGGATATACGCCCAAGGTCGGTGACGTCGTTCTGTACTGGGATCCCCCCGGCGTACCATGGTCGCACGTAGAAATAATTGTTGATGTGACTTATTGGCCCAACTCGATCATGACGGTCGGCGGCAATACCAAGAACCCGGAGGAAGCCGGTCTGGAGGATGAGTCCATGTGGGTAGCAAAAAGGACCAGATATCCCGGATGGACATCCGGCTGGCGCATTAGAGGATACTGTGAAACAGATCTGGACAACATGCCGACTATGGGAAGCATGTTGTTCATCCGGCGAAGGTTTGGCACGGTATTCGGCTAATATCTTGACAATTGCATATATGCAGTATACTATGAATATGAGGGGCCGAAGGGCCGGAGGGCAACGCTGAGAAGGGCGCCGGCCGGGTCGCCCACCCATGAATGGCCCCTCACATATAAGGAGGTTTTGAAATGAAAATTACCGATATCCTTACGCTGGTGAAAGCCGGCTATACTCCCACCGAGATCGGGAACATGGAACGCAAGGAAGACGTCCTTCAGCTGCTCCAGGGCGGAGCTGCAAAGGACGATATCGACGAGCTGCTGGCTCTTGCCGGCGAGGATCCGGAACAGCCGGACCCTGAACCGGAGCCGGATAAGAAAGATCCGGAGCCGGAAGAAGATTACAAACAGAAGTATGAGGAACTGCTGAAAAAGCAGCAGCTGCTCAATCAGCGCCAGCCGATGGGGCAGCAGAACAAAAAGACCGCTGACGAGATCCTTTCGGAAATCGTTTCGGAATATTTATAAGGAGTGACATAAATGGCAAGAACGCTTACTCCCCTGGACGCCCATACCATTATCAACAGCATGGTCGAGCAGTCCCAGGGCGTAACGTCCCTGACCGCGACCGACACGTCTTCGTTCGTCAGCATCGGCGAGGCCTTCCTGGCCTCCGGCGTCGAGAATACTCTGAACGCCCTCAGCCTGGTGCTGCTCCGCACGATGATCGCCTCCCGGCCCTATCAGGGAAAGCTTGGGCTGATCAACAGCATTTCCACTGATACCTATTCCCACAGAATCAGGAAGATCAGTTATTACGGCAAGCCCGCATACGCGGCCGGCGACTGGAACACCGACGTGTTTACCAACCTGGCCGAAGGTTTCGACAACGGCACGAACCCCGCGGGGTCCCCGCTGGTCGACCAGTCCCAGAAATCCATGTGGGAGCAGGTCCCCGCGATCCCGCTGGAGTGGAACTTTGCCGGCAGCTCCGTCTGGCAGGACGGCATCACCCGGTACGAGTACCAGGTCAGGCAGGCCTTCCGTGACGAGGCATCCTTCAACGCCTTCGTGGCCGGCTTCCTTCAGGAGAAAGCCAACGACATCGAGCAGCAGAAGGAATCCTTCCGCCGCATCAACCTGCTGAACGCCATGGCCGGCGTGTACGACATCGGCAACGCGAACGCGGTCAACCTCACCAGTGAATTCAATACCTTCTACAACCTGGCCACGCCTCTGACCACTCAGGAGCTGCTGACCGATCATCTGAAGGAATTCATGGAGTACCTGACCTTCCGGATCCGCACCGATTCCGACCGTCTGACTTACCGGACCACCAGCTACCACTGGAGTCCCACCCGTTTGGACGGCCTGGAGCTGCTCCGGCATACGCCCAAGAGCAAACAGAAGCTCTTCCTGTACAATCCTCTGATCAACCAGATGAGAGCGACCGTGCTGCCTGAGATCTTCAATCCGCAGTATCTCTCCATCGAGAACTACGAGGGCGTCGATTTCTGGCAAAGCTTCGACACGCCCATGGGCCTGAGCATCACGCCCGCGGTCCCCGGCACCGGCGGCAACGCCGGCACCCAGGTACAGGGCAACGCCGTCGCGCTGGACAACGTGGTCGGCTTCCTGTTCGACACCGACGCCCTGATGGTCGATTTCCAGCTGGATACCGCTGCGACCACGCCGCTGGAAGCCAGGAAGCACTATACCACGACCTGGTACAGCATCGCCCGGAACGCGATCTGCGACTACACGGAGAACATGATCCTGTACTACATGGACGACAACTGATACTGAAGGAGGCTGTATATGTACTATCCTCTTAACTACGACCAGATCACGTGGATAAGCGGTCATTACAGCCCCCAGTCGGTAAAGTCTTTCAACAATGCGACGTTCGCCTACTGGGAGCGCTCTCTGTATCAGAGGGCGCTCTCTGTTATCGAATGGAAACTGCCGGAAAACTGGCAGGGCAGCGTCAAAGACTTTTTCGATTGGTGCCTGTACCGCTACGGGTACGTGATGATCAGCAAAAACGAAGAGTATGGATATTTCTTCCAGCCGGTCAATCTGGATGGCTTCGATTTCTATTTCCAGCCCACCAACGCGATCCTTGGCAACCCGAAGCTCAGCCGGGAGTTTAAGATCCACGAGGAATGCGAGATCCTGAAGCTGACTCCGGACTACCGCGGCATCTGGGATATCATCACATACTATGCGGAAAAGCTCAGCACGCTGGACGTGGCCATCAATACCAATATCATCAACAGCAAGCTGGCGTATATCCTGGGCGCCAAGAACCGCAGCGTGGCGGAGGCCCTGAAGACCATCATGGACCGCGTGAACCGCGGAGAGCCGGCCGTCTTCTACGACAAGGCCATCCAGCAGAGCAAGCCCAACGATCCGGATACTCCCTTCCAGTTTCTGCCCATCCAGGACCTGAAGCAGAATTACATCCTGGACCAGCTGCTCAGGGAGTGGCAGACGCTCCTCAACGATTTCGACGCAGCCATCGGTATCAAGACCGTGCCGTACCAGAAGATGGAGCGCATGGTCACGGCCGAGGCCGAGAGCAAGGAAGAGGATTCCCAGGCCCGCGTGAAGACCTGGCTGGAGAGCCTGACGTCTTCTCTGGAGATGGTAAAGAAACTGTACCCGGATCTTGAGCTGAGCTTCAGGCTCCGGAGCGACGCGGAAGGAGGCGAAGACGATGGCGTGGGCGAAAATGACCCTGATCGGGATGAACGCATATCTGAACGCTGAAGGAGAGGATCTTTTCAAAGACCTGAATCTTCCGGCGGATCTGGATAAGGATACCGCGGTCGAAACTATTTTTATGGTAGCCGGAGAGTTTCCGATCCTGTGGAGCAATCCGTATTTCGTCCAGGCCATGATCGGCATCTGGTCGAAAAAACAGCAGACATCCTTCGCCCGCATGGCCAAAGCCTGGACGGAGGAGTATAACCCGCTGCACAACTACGACCGTTACGAGGACTGGACCGACAGCGAGAAGGCCGGCAGCAGCTCGACGGCAAACAATACGCACAGCGTCACCGGCTACGACAGCGACAATCTCCGGACCAACGACGCCGACAGCGGCGGGACCACGGCCAGCGCGAACCGGGACGGTACGCACAAGGGCCATCTGTACGGCAACATCGGCGTCACCACGTCCCAGCAGATGCTGGAGGCCGAGATGGATCTGGCCAGAGATTACAATCCATACCAGCTGATCGCAGATATGTTCAAGAACGAATTCTGCATCCTGGTATATTGAGGAGGCGCGGCATGGCTAAAAAGATTTTCCTGAGTCCGTCCAACCAGGACGGAAACGAGTACGCTTACGGCAATACCACGGAAGACGTCCAGTGCGGAAGGATCGCCAAGGCGCTGGAAGGTCACCTGAAGCGCTGCGGCTTCGAGACCCGGCTGGAACAGTACGACACCATGCAGCACCGGGTCGATCACTCCGACGCATGGGGCGCTGACATGCACGTGGCCGTCCACACCAACGCCACCGGCACGCATACGGCCGGAGGTACGCAGATATTCTTCTACGCCTACAACGGCTACGGAGACAAGGCCAGCGAGGCCGTATTCAAAGAACTGAAAGACATCACGCCCGGCTCCAACGCGGAAGTGTGCCGGCGGAACAGCAGCCTTTACGAAGTATGGAAGCCCAACGCGACCAGCGTGTATATCGAGGTGGAATTCCACGACGTGCCGGCTTACGCCAAGTGGATCATCGAACACCCGAACGAGATCGCGGTCGCCATCTGCAAGGGCATCTGCAAATACTATAAGGTCGATTATGTACCGGAGCGGGAGAAGATGTATTACGTTCAGTGCGGCGCCTTCAAGGTCTATCAGAACGCTAAGGAGCTGGCCGACCGGCTGAAGGCCGACGGCTATCCGGTATATATCAAGGAGGTGGCGGAATGAAATATCCCTACACCGATTTCCAGATCATGAACCTGGATTTTCTGCTCCAGCGCATGGCTGCCATGCAGGCCGAGATCGACGAGCTGAAACAGCATGGCGGCGGAGGCGGCGGATCGGATGACTACAACGATCTGAACAACAAGCCGCAGATCAACGGAAATACTCTTTCCGGCAATAAAACCGCCGCGCAGCTGGGCCTTGCCACGCCGGGAGATATTCCGACGATCCCGGTCACGTCGGTAAACACGAAGACCGGCGCGGTCGTACTGGATGCCGACGACGTGGGAGCTGTACCAGAGCCTGCCTCGCCGTCAAGCGGTGATGTGATCATGTGGGACGGCGTTGCATGGCAGGCGACAAACATGGGAACCGTATTCACCATCAAAGGAGAAGTGGCGACCGTGGCAGATCTGCCGGCAACCGGGAACACGGTGGGCGACGTGTATTACGTTTCCTCCGTCAGCGCCGGCTATATCTGGCTGGAAACCACGGACCACCCGACCGGCTACTGGGAAGAACTTGGCGAGCCTATCGATCTGAGCATGTATATCGAAAAGCCGGCAACGCCATCAGCTGGAGATTATCTTGCCTGGGACAGCGTTAACCAGGAATGGGTCGCCCAGGCCCTGCCGCTGTATGATGGGAGCTGATAGACTATGGCAGACGTTGAAGTATCTTATGAGAATACTCTGATCAAGAGCCTGTCGGCTTCCGGATCCGCGACGCTGCATACCGCGGGAAAGTATTGTGATGACGATATTACGATCGTGTATACCAGCCCCGGAGGGGGAACGCCTGAATACGTATATGGTACATTAAGCAGCTATACGTTTGCCGAAGCCACGACCGGATCACCGACAAGTATTTATCCCCTTATCATCGGATCTGCTGAATGGGCCGACGTAGCGGCGTCTGACCGAAGATGCATATATCTTTATGCTAAAGATAACGACACGTCGGTCAGCCCGACAAACATTTTCACAGGAGCTGCTATATGGTCTTCCGGAGGCAGTACGCCTATTGTGCTTAATGCAAGACTTAACTCTTCAGGAAATATATCGACGGTTGCCGGAACAGGTGGCGCCGTTTCTCTTAAATTTCTTGCCGGAGCGACTGTTTACGGCGTAAAACTGAAGAATGAACATCTTGATACGTTCACGTAAGGAGGGTGTATATGACCTACTTTAAAGTATACGACGGCGAATATATCATCGGCATCGGTCAGAATCCTGTTCTTCCAAAAGGAACGGTCGAGATCAAAAAAGAAGAATACGATACGATCCTGGCCATTATCAAAACACGGAAAAAAGATCAGCGGCTTCTTGAAAAAGATGGTAAGATCTATTATGTGGACGTACCCGGATGGGATGATCAGGAACCGGATCCCGGCAAGGGCGGCCTCACTCCTGACAAGGCCTGGAAGATCATCGAAAGCAGCAATATCAGCAAGGAGAACAAAAGCCTGCTGAAAGAATTCATTTATAAGGAGGAATAAAGATTGTTCTTCAATAAGTATCCTTATACGGATTTCTCCCAGATCAATCTCGACTGGGTGATGAGCGAGATCCGGAACCTGGCTGAACAGTATACGTCTATCAGCGAGATCGTAAAGGCCATCAAGGAAGAGGTCGACGATATCGACGCGAACATCGACCAGGCCGTGCGCGACTATTTCAATGAGATGACTCAGGCTGATATCGAGCAGCTGATCGCCAGCGCTCTGGGACAGAGCAGCATGATCTGGTTCGTCAGCTCCGGCGACAATACGGACAACACGACCCGGCTGAGCCTGTGCGCGTTTATTGCGACCGGAAACCACGCCGTGCTGATCGATACCGGAAACGATGATACGGCGACGGATCTGCTGGCAGCTCTTACGGCCGTAGGCGTGGATACCATCGACGCGATCATTATCACGCACTGGCACGCCGATCACATCCAGGGACTCACCGGCCTGACAGATCCCGGACAGACAGCAATTTCCCTGGCTGATTCGGTTCTCTACTGCCCGCACGGGAACGTGGATATCAGCCAGCTGATCGGCTACAACGACGGTGGCTGGCCGTCGTACATGAGCCTTGACGCCAGCTGGAAAGCCACCTGGACCGCTAACTACGGCGGTTATGTCGATCCGGATGAATGGGATGAAGAGGTCATCAACGGCGTGACGTATCAGTTTAATAACCTGTCGGTCACGAAGTTTGCCGATTATTATCCCTATACAAAAAACGAGAACGGCGGGGAAAGCTTTCCCAGCGTGACCAATTACAATAATTTCAGCATGGTCGTTTCCGCAAGATACGCCGATACCGCGTGCGTTTTCACCGGTGACATCGAGCTGCCGGCGACAAAGAACAATGCTGACGTCGTGGCACATGCTGATATGCTTCAGATCGAACATCACGGCCTGAACTATCAGACGGATCCTGGTTACCTCTCCAGCATCCACGCCAAATACAGCGTGGCCGCTTGCTATGGAACCGGGTTCGACAACGGATTCTTCAGAATGCGCCCGACGATTGCACGGTGCCATGAGGTCGGGACCGTGTTCGGGACCGCGGCCGCCAGCGTGGCCTTCCTGTTCAGCCCGACCGGGATCCTTGCCTTCCCCAATAATCCTGTGACCGATATCACCGGCAACGGCAACGTGCTGGCCGTTGGACAGCAGATCGTGGCCTACACGGATCTGGACGAACTGGTAGAGCCTGGCGTGTATACGGTCCAGAACGATACCATCAACCAGACGCTGAGCAATCATCCGGATTTCACTTCCGGCTACAAATTCATCGTAGACATGAGTACGAACGGCGGTTATCGACATCAGATCGCCATCACGACGGCGGCCAACTATCCCAGAATCGCGATCCGGAATTTCAAGGCAACACCGCATGAATGGTATCCCTGGAAGTACATCGCATCCGGTGAACAGGTCTATGACACTCTGGACAATTACATCCAGAGCGCCGATATCACCGTACCGAGCAACAGGCAGAACCGGATCGAAAAGCACAACTTTGTCGTGGTCATCAGCTTCGATTTCACTGCCACGGACGACCTGGCGTCGAATACCGAGCTTTTCCGGTTCAGCGCTACCAGGTATCCTTCTACCAGCTTCGTGGCTTGTACGAGCGCAGGAGAGGCCATACCGATGGAAGTGT
>Ga0310690_10006832_pt1 | contig 14881 bp, 36 predicted proteins | sample AusTroGonzalo_MG_2_FD_207661 | JGI IMG/M metagenome (GOLD analysis project Ga0310690, IMG submission 207661) | Bovine rumen microbial communities from tropical cattle in Woodstock, Queensland, Australia - Gonzalo_04 (v2) (version 2) | ecosystem: Host-associated > Mammals > Digestive system >...
GGAGTAGATCGGGTAGTCGATATCCCGTTGCTTGGCATAAACAATGAAGGCCTAAAATCTGAGAACAGGAAGCTGCGCCGCGAACTATATGAAAGAAAGAAGGCAATATGATTCGCTGGTTGGAACATCCTGAATATGTAGAATTTCTGATCGGATACATTCCGGGCCACTCAGAAGCAGAAATAAGACAGGCATTCATGGATAAGTATGGGATTCTGCTTACAGAGGGACAGATAGGAAACTTCAAATATAACCATAAAGTGAAATCGGGAACGAAAGGCGGATGCTTTCAAAAGGGTTTTGAACCACACAACAAAGGAAAAAAGATGCCGCCGGGTATTTATTCGAAAGTGAAAAATACCATGTTCAAGAAGGGAAACATACCATCAAATCATAAAGAAGTAGGGACTGAAAGAATAACTCGTGATGGATATGTAGAGGTAAAAATAGCTGAGCCCGGAACATGGATGACCAAACAAAGATACATATATGAACAATACCATCACACCAAGCTGGACAGTGACGAAGTGGTCATATTTCTTGATGGCAACAAGCGAAACTTCGACATTGATAATTTGTACAGAATAAAGCGATCGGCTCTTGCGAGGTATTGCCAGGATGGACTATATACGAACAACAAGGAAATATCCCTTGCAGCCGCAAGGATAGCGGAATTAAAAGATGTAATGTTTAAAACCAGGTGAGGAAGCAACATGAACGATATCCAGATATTTAAAAATGATCAATTTGGAAACGTCAGGTCAATTGAAATCGACGGTAAGCCTTTTTTTGCTGCCGCAGATGTAGCCACAGCGCTCGGCTATAGCAATACAAGAGACGCTGTTTCAAGACACTGTAAGGGTGTCGTGAAATGCGACATCCCTACAAGCAGCGGCATTCAGAATATGAGTGTCATTCCTGAAGGCGACATATACCGTCTGATCATACGGTCAAACCTTCCAAGCGCCGAGGAATTCGAGCGCTGGATATTCGATGAAGTAATCCCATCAATTCGTAAAACAGGCGGATATAACCTGCCTCAGACTTATGCAGATGCACTCCGGGCCCTGGCTGATCAGGCCGAGCAAGCTGAGAAGCTTCGACTCGAAAACAGCGAACTGCAGCAGGCCAACATAGAAATGAAGCCAAAGGCTGACTTCTTTGACGCCGTAGCAGGATCCAAGAAGGCTATGTCTATGGAGGAAGTGGCCAAGGTATTAAGCTATCCCGGTATAGGTCGCAATAAGCTATTCGAGATTCTGCGGAATCAGAATATACTTCAGCGCGACAACATTCCATATCAAAAGTACATAGATTCCGGATATTTCAGAGTCATTGAGCAAAAATACAATGTCGGTGACGAAGTGAGGATAAATATTAAAACGCTGGTCTTCCAGAAGGGCGTTGACTTCATAAGGAAGACCTTAGACAAAGTAGTTGCACCGGAGCAATAGGAGGAAATTATGCCAAAGGTAAACCTGCTTAAGAATAACAAGGACATAGAGATAGACGGGATCATAGGTAAGTATCTCGGGATAAGAGGGATGAAACGGAGCGACCTTGCAAGGATGACCTGTATCCCGAAGGCGACTCTCAACAAGGCACTGGCTGACAAGTCTTATCTGAGACTCTACCAGTTGAGACTGATCTATGATGCGCTGCAGGTACCGGCAGAAGAACGGAGGGGATTATGAGTGAAAATGCAAAGCTTTTAATGCTGGGTATCATCATTCTCATTGATACCTGCATCATCATCAAAAACGAATGGGACAAATATGACAGAAAACAAAGGAGGAGGCGTAGATGAAGAAGAAAAGGAAGTCTGTAAGGATCCACGACCGGAAGATAGACAGGGCCGTGGCAAGAAAGAAGCTTAAGGATCAGGGCATAACCTTATCCAGGCGATATAGAAAATCATTCGCCAATATATGGCGGGAATTATCACAGTAAGGAGGAAAAGAAAAATGGAAGTAAGGGGTTTTAGAGTAAGATCCGGCAAGGGCAGCAGGGACATATGTATGATTACGTCTCAGGACGTGGCCAACTATGTCATGGAGCATTATGATTCCGGCAAGACGGACGAGGTAGTTATAAGACCGATGACGGAAGAGGAACCGGCAGCGAGGGAGAGGTATGCGAACTGAGAGGTTTAAGAAAACGATTGCAGTTGATTTTGACGGCACGCTGGCATTCGGTAAATGGCCGGCGTGCGAGATCCCGAACATGAAGCTTATCAACTTCATTAAGAAGTACAGGGATGACTATATCTGGATCCTGTGGACGAACAGATCCGGAGAGGAGCTTAAGGCAGCAATAAGATTTCTGGAATCATTCGGAGTGACATTCGACTATGTGAATGCGAACAGCTACCAGGCGAAGATGTACTTCGGTAATGATTCGCGGAAGATCTATGCCAATTACTACATAGATGACAGGAACTGCACGCTCGGCCGCCTGATCAGGGAGAGAGTGAAAGAGAGGTTATTCGGATGGGTAAAGTAGATACGCATGAGCAGCTTATGAGAGAAATCAAGCAGACAGGGTATCTGAATCACCGATACACAAAGCCGGACACCATGTCGAAAGAGTGGGGATATTATATCAACCTCGAAGGCATTGAGAACAGCGACATAGAATTCCGGTACTGTAAGGGCAGGATCCACGGCGACATACTCGAGAAGTTGGGCCTGCTCGAAGATATCCTCGAACACATAACAATACCTCAGCTGCTGAGCTTCGTAAGAACGAAATCAAAGGAGAAGTGAATATGGCTGAAGGCAAGTATTACTGGCTGAAGCTGGATAAGGACTTTTTCAAGCGCCATGACATCAGGATCATTGAGGATATGAAGAACGGCAAGGACTACATTCTCTTCTATCTGAAGCTCCTGCTGGAAAGCCTTGACCATAATGGAGCTCTTAGATTCAGTGACGAGATTCCATATAGTGAGAATATGCTTGCCACCATTACCAACACCAACCCGGACACGGTGAGAAGTGCGATAAAAGTCTTCTCGGAGCTGAAAATGATGGAGATAATGGATGACGGCACCTACTATATGAATCAGGTCAATAAGATGGTAGGCTCGGAGACGGAATGGGCTAAAAAGAAGCGAGACTACAGAGCGAAGTCTTATCTGGTCAATAAGTCAATAGAAGATAAGCAGCATCTTATCGAAGAAAAGAAAGAGGACAATGTCCTCGAAGTGTCCGGACAATGTCCGACAGAGATAGAGAAAGAAAAAGAAAAAGATAATAAATATAGTCGAGCAGACTCGACCACATCCCTTGATGGGAAAGCCTTCATGGAGATCATTGATTATCTTAACGAGGCAGCAGGCACACACTACAAATACGGGACGCGAAAGACAAGGGACTGCATAAAGGCCCGGATGAATGAAGGCTTCACAGTTGATGATTTTAAAGTCGTGATAGACAAGAAGGTCAAAGGATGGAAGGGCACAAACATGGAAATGTATCTAAGGCCAGAGACCTTATTCGGGACAAAATTTGAGGGATACCTAAACGAGATCGAGACGAATAAGGCTCCAAAGTGGGAGCCAAAGGGCAAGCGCAAGTATGACTTTGATGCGCTGGAACAGGAGGCGCTGAACCAATGAAAATAAACAAGAACGACCTGATCATTCCGGAGAACACTGAGATCGTATTCGAGGATTACTGCCTCGGATGCGATAAGGCCGAGCCGGTAGTAGTAGACAGGGAAGTCACCGAAAACGGCGAGAGTGAAACGATCCACCGCATCACCTGCAACAATGTCCAGATATGTCTTAAGGCGCGGGAAATAGCCGCGACCGAGAAGAGTAAGGAGTATCCATTCGTATGAGTGAGACAGCTGACCTGTATATCTCGATATCGAGGAAGAGCCCGAAGCCGGGCAAAGGATTCTATATCTTCATCCTGGAAGGCACCAAGGCAGACGGAACTAAGGCAGCATCAAGGGCATACAGGAGAGAGTTCTCAGAGACCACTCCTCACCAGCTGGAACTTCACGCTATAGTGGATGGCTTAAAGAGATTCCGGAGAGCTTGCATCGTCAACATCCACTCGGATCATGGATGGTTTAAGACGGTAAGAGAGCGCGGATGGTTCGAGAAGTGGCAGCAGGCGGGATGGATCGTGAACGGGAAGCCGGCAGCAGGCGCTGAATTATATCAAGAGATATTCATGCTGGAAACAGTATGCGGAATGGAAATAGGGGAGCTGGATAAAGACCTGGGAAGCTTCACAGACTGGATGAAGAACACGGTAAGGGGATGAGATGAGCAGGAAAACAAGAAAGAGAGCAGTATCAATATTCAGACAGCCGGAGGGTGAGTGTTTTCTGTGTGCGAGGCTCGAAAGATGGCCAAAGTATCACGCAAACCTCGAAGCGCATCACATATATTACGGCTGCAATCATGGACAATCCGATAAATATGGCTTTTTGATTAACTTATGTGCTCACCATCATAGGGGTGATGATTTAGGAAACAAGGATGCCGTACACTCGGAGGATAAGAACGACTACGGAGATTACATCAAACGATGGGCCCAGGCTGAATATGAGAAGACACACACAAGGGCCGAGTTCATGGAGATCTTCGGAAGAACATGGATCTGAACGGTAAACCCCACCGATCAGATAGAGGTTGAGACACCGGGCGCTGCAGAGCCGAAAGAAACCATTATCATCATGCGGTACTATTGTTTGTGTCACGACCCCGGAGCCTGAGTCTATAACAAGTCTTAACAAGTCATACCCCCTAAAAACTTATTCGTAACCCACACGAAGGCTCCGGGGAAATAGGAGAAAAGATGGCAAAAGACGCTTGCGGAAATTGTGAATATGGGCGCTGGGTTATGAGCCCGATCTTAAGACGGATGGTTTACTGCTGTGACTACAGAGACGGGTGCCGCCACAGATCGACATATGTGAGACATAAACAGGAGGAGGGTGTAAATGGAGGAAGAAAAAAAGATCATCACAAAAATGACTGACTTCGAGATATGCAAGTCATACAGGGAAGCCAAGAATCCGGCAGGACAGATGAAGATACTGGCAGAGCTTAACGCCTGCTCGATAGTAGATATCGAGGAAATCCTTAAGCGGAACAATGAGCCCATGAGGAAGCGTCCGTATAAGAAACCTGTCAAGAAGGAAACAAAGAAGCCCGTCAACAAGGGCATATTACCGGATATCATAAGCGACGCTATCATAAGGGAATACGACAGGGTGTCCAGGGAACTCGAAGTTAAAAAAGCCGAGGTCGAGGAACTTAATGCGGAGCTTGCTGTAATCACTGAATGGCTCTCAAACCACGGGATAAAGACATGAAGCCGATATATGTGGCCGATATGAAGAACTGCGAGGGCTGTAAGTATCTGAGCCACATGGGACCGGAATACAACAAGGTATGCAGCTTTTATGAACAGACCTATGAGAGACGGACGGTAAACAAGGACGGGACAAGAAGAGTCCCTTATGGATATTGCGACAGATATAAGCAACAGAGAACAGACCGAAAAGGGATTGAATGGGCCTACAGAGCCCGGAACGATTAAAGGAGAAAAGCAACATGTTTGATAAGTTTGGTGAATTCGACAGCTGGGAAGAGATAAACAAAGCAGCTGAAGGCCAGAAGGCCGAGGGCGACGAAGCGGCTCTTAAAGAGCTGGCCAAAGAGAACGGGATAGACTTAGAAGATGCCGAGGACTACTTTGACGGAGCTATTCCGGAGCTGTGTACACCTTTGGGGGCAGCCCTGGGAAAGCTCGAAATCGAAAAGAAGGACCTGAAGCCGAAGGACATCATGGAAGACTGGCTTAACTACATACAGCAGTTATGTGCGACGGATCCGGAGATATGCAGGAATGTCAGAAAGAAGGGCGGGAGCCTTAAAGGATGTATCGGGGCACTGCTTAAATGGAGCTTTGATCACCAGCATACGGTACCGGACGATATTAAGAAGGCAGCAGGCGTATCAGCAGGTAAGGTCACACTCGGGATACCGGGGATAAGGACAGCACATCAGATCATAAAGGAGTACTACTCATGAGAGAATACGTTGAAGACAGAAATGCTCACATGCGTATGATTCCTGAAAAGGATCAGCGGTGGGCTGAGAAGCAATTTAATAATGCCGGATTCATATATTACCGGAAACACGGAGCTTTTGTGGACTGTTTTTGCGGGAAGTGTGGCCACAAGTACATGGGATTATGGAAAGCCAGCGAGGATCCATTCGAGGCGATGGCTCAGGCCATCATCAAACCGGCACACAATAAGCCCGGTACCTGCAGGATATGCGGCTTCGAGACAAAATACAAGGCAGCAGGCAAGGTCAGGGATAGATACGTAAACGCAAAAGGCAGATATGTCATAGGCCAGAGGATCGGCAAGGAAGAGTTCGTGTTCAGGATCTTCGACGTCGAGCAGGTCATGTATAAAGACAGACCGGTCGAATATGACCATCAGGAATACATTCGGGTATTCTTAAGGCCAGGCAAGCAGGCACAGAAGGATTACTTCGTACATGACTGGTGGCAGGGCCGGGACAGATGGATAGATCACAACCTCGGCGGTATGAGGAATATATCAATGCCGGATGAAATATACGTGACACCTTCAACCTGGACAGCAATAAAGAACACGCCGATGTTTAAGTACGTTCCTTCGCCCGAAGATGAAAATGCGAGGGACAAATGGTTCCATGATAAAACCTATCCTGTGATCAGATATTACGAAGCTGCAGCACATTATCCCGACTTTGAAATGGTGGTAAAGACAGGGATGTACAGACTCATGAATGCCATGATCTGGAAGAGTGGCACCGGATACAGAGCGGACGCAAAGACATACTATTCAAGACTCGGGATATATAAACACAGGGTGAAGGACCTTATAGAGGCATACGGGGACACAAAGCTCCTGAAAGCTTACCAGTACGAGAAGAGAGCACATAAGAACTGGAACGATCAGGAGATAGCAATAGTCCAGAACAGGATGTTCATGAGCACGAAGGAAGAAAAGGAAGCCCTGGCGATTGCCTACAAGCAGGCACTGCCTTCAAAAGTCGAGAGATATATAGACAGAATGATACAAAGCCAGGGATGCGGCGCATTCAGAGAATATGCGGATTATCTGCTTATGAGGCGGGATATGGGATACGACCTGACAAACGATATCATCTTATTCCCGAGAGAGCTCCACAGAAGACACAATGAAATGGTACTTGAAACAGAACAGAAGGAGCTGGATAAGCGCCTGCAGGAAGCCCTTACTAAGTTTCCGAAGATAGCCGAGAGATATAAGAAGCTGGCTGATAAGTACAGCGCGGCGGCAGCAGGCTATATCATAAGGCCTGCCAAGGATGCGGCCGAGATCGTAAAAGAGGGCAGATTCTTACATCATTGCGTAGGAGGGGACACATACCTCGGATCACATAATCAAGGAAAGACGGTGATTTTATTTTTAAGGGATGCAAAGACGCCGAATATACCGTTCATCACGGTTGAGATAAGAGGCGAGACGATAAAGCAGTGGTACGGCGCTTATGACAAGAAGCCGAACGAGGAGTTCTTTGATGGCTGGCTTAAGACATATATCGGAGAGCTTGAAAAACGCAAAGAAGAAAAGAAGGACAAAAAAGCAGCGAAAACCGCATAAAAACAGAATGGGAGAGGCATTATGGAAGAATTAACATCATACAGCAGCATAAACACAGTGGAACAGCTCACAAACGTGATAAACACTGAATTGAACAAGGCGGCGATAAGTTTTGTGAGAGTCGGGTATCTGCTGAAAAAGGCAAGAGACGAAGATATCCTTAAAGATTCCGGATATCCTGACATCTATACCTACGCGAATATGAAGTTCGGACTGGATAAGAGTCAGGTATCGAGGTTCATAAACATCAATGACAGATATTCCATAGGCGGCTATTCTGAACACCTGAAAGAGGAATATAAGGGCTTCGGATTTTCAAAGCTGGCCCTGATGCTCACATTGCCGGAGGAGATCAACGAGGAGCTGTCTCCGGAGTACACAAAAAGCGAGATAAACACGATAAAAGCTGAATACGAGGCCGAACAGAAGATATCTGACCTGGAAGTCATGATGGAGGAAAAGCCGGACGGTCCGGATGAATTCGTAGCTCAGATTATAAAGGAACTGAACGACGAACATCCTGAGAGCGCTGTATATCTCAGCAGAATATTGAATACAGCCGAGAAGATGAACTTCGAAGTGACTGAGGCCACGATCAGAGAGGCATACATACCTGAAGGAGCAGCTGCTTATTCGGTAAGAATCCCTGGACAGGGACGATTTATGATCACCATGAAGGAATCTGAGATATCAATCACGAGCTTAAGAGATCCGGCCAACAAGACGCCTCTTACCTGGACGGAATTCAAGGAAGCCCTGGTAGAGGACATGAAAGTGAGAGACTTCCCGGATAATGAGCCGGAACCGGAGAAAAAGAAGAAGCCGGAAAAGGTGAAACCCGCGAAGAAAAGAGAATGTCCATACGTCGAAGAAGTAAGGAAATATCACGAACAGGAAGCAGTTGCACCGGTGCAACAGGAGGCCGAGGATGATAAGGCGGATGAAGAGAAAGATGCTACACCGAAAGAGGCTGTCGAGGATACGGAGGATAAGGCGGCAGCAGGCGACAAGATAGAAGAACCGGCAGCAAGCGAAGAGGCTGAGGAAGCTCAGACGGCAGTAGGCGTCGAGAAGGTCACTCCGGCCGCTGAAGATGTCCTGACGTCGTCTCAGAGGGACATGCTCGAATGGCTCGATCTGATCAGGCGGAAAGTAGTTCCAGAAGATGGAAGCCGTCCCGACTGGCAGGGAATCCTCGACGAAGTAAGGGCGATGGAACGCTACGTGAAGCAGTTCACGTATTAAGGAGGGAATATGATACCAGTAATATCAGGAATATACGATGAAGCCGAGTATTGTCCATATTGCGGAGAGAGAATATCAGAGCGCTATGCAAATGGCCGGCAAATATGCGACAACGAAGAATGTAAAGCCAGTTTTTACGTGATAGAAGCCGAGGAAAGTCAAAAGGAATGGTGAAAAGATGGTACACAGACACATACTTAAACTAAATACCAGATATGTCGGGGAGATCTTACGAGGCCGCAAGCGCTTTGAGGTCCGGAACAATGACCGGAGCTTCCAGCGCGGGGATGAGATACAGTTCGTAGTTGTGAATGACGACGGAGAGCCGGCAGTAATCGGCGCGAAGGAACTGGCTCCTGAATATGCAGCTCTTGAAGACCTGGTATTCCGGATCACGTTCGTAGTGACTGGATACGGCCTGAAGGAAGGATATTGTGCATTCGGATTCGAGGAGGTAGAGGATGAGGAAAGCTATTCCTAAGAAGATCCGACTACAGGTATACGAAAAATATGACGGCCACTGTGCTTATTGCGGATGTGGGCTCGAATATAAGGACATGCAGGTTGACCACATAGACCCTGTATACAGAGCATATTATGAAGGCCGGGAAACGGACAACTCTATAGAGAATTACAATCCAGCCTGCCGAGCTTGCAACTTCTACAAGGGCGTATATTCGGTTGAGAAGTTCAGAAGCAACATTGAGCATATGCTGATCGGTAAGCTCCGGAAAGACTTTAACTACAAGATGCTGGTCAAGTACGGAATGATCAAGGAAGATTTTAAACCGATACAGTTCTATTTTGAGAGGAGAAAAGCACATGAAATTGAATATGGAGCAACAGAGAAAACATTTTGAAAGCCACATAGCGACCTTCACGGATTATGGAAATATCAAGATACTGGACTTCAGACGTCCGAATTCAATAACCTACAGGATCAGATTCCTATTCGAGGAGGATTATTACAGGCTGCATATATCCGGAGACCTCGGAGAACTTATAGCAATGAATTACAAAAATATGACCTGGGAGGAGTTCGGAGATTTTGTTCATAATTCGGGTTACTTCGAGGAGAAGATAATAACTCACAACAGGCCAATATATGAGTATGACTACGATCTCGCCAGAGAGGAACTGGAAAAGAGACTTGCCGAGTATGATTTTATTCCGGATTTTGACTTTGAGGATGAAGAAGAACTCCGTGAAGAAAAGATAGAGGAAATATTAGATGACTTCGACGACATAAGAGGAATTGGCAGCAAGGGGTACGAGGCATTAAGTGAACTCGACAGCGACTGCTGGGAATATATACACGACATAGGGAAATATGAAACCGGGATTCTTGAACTCTATCTGATGGCTTTCGAACTGGCCAAGAAGCAGCTGGAGGAAAGAGCAATCTCTGAGTTGAAGTCAGCAGGAGAGGAAACATGAAGGAGAAGTTGCAAGAGATAGCAATACTTATAACAGGTCTCATTGTCGGATGGGCCATAGGCCAGATCATATCTATGTTGCTGGGAATATAAGGAGAACATTATGGATAAATACAAATGTTCATGTTGTGGCGGAAACATCAACAGAGTCACAATGACATGTGAATATTGTGGAACAGAATATAAAGAAGAATACGGGAATATAGTCAGAATTGAAACCTTTACAAATCCTGTTAGGACGATAGCAAGCACAATGGCATTGGATAAATTTGCATTGCAAATGAATCCAAAAGAGTATTCGGAATATGCTATCAGAAAACTTGCCATTGAGCTTGCCGAGTGTCTTGTGCCTTTTATGAATATACACCCTTCATTCGACTTAGGTAGAGAACAGATTATTCTTGATGCGAGGGTAAAGGTTGTAGAGCCTATAAAGAAGTCAACAGATTTAATGACAATATTAAAGGAAGAGGGGTGACAGCCAATGACAGATCGTGAAAGAGCAATAGTGATGGCATATACAGGAGCGTGTATGTTATCGGGAGAAAAATTTAGTATCTTTCACAGATACATTGAAGAAATATGTGGTAGACCGATATGGACGCATGAATTGGCCATCGAGTCGGTTATAAATGAAATCAAGGAAAAATCCAAAGCAGATTTTATCAGGCTATGTGCTGAGGGGGTGGAAACAGATGTCCCAATTATCTGAGAGAGTAAAAGCGATAAATGAGTGGCTGAATACTCATTGCCGCACTTGTGCAAATAATCTTGACATAGGAACAGAATATGTGAATTGCGATGCAGAGTGCGAAGTACAAAAAGATGTGGGTATTGCTTGCATACATTACGAAGAAGGGGTGACGATGGATGAACAATAACGGATTTGATACTGTCGTACATTTAACAGCAGAAAGCGGAACAACACCAATGAGTATAGCAGATGCAGTTATCCGAGAATGTGCGGATAAAGAATGGTTAGAGGATGTTATATTTTTTCTACAAGTATATGTGGATAGAACGTATAAACGGGAAGGGGTGACAGCAGATGAATAGTCAGGTAATAGGAATAATCACAGTATATCTAATTGGTTTCTTTTTTGGTTATATTGCAGGTGCAACAAGAAAGTAGAGGTGAGTAAATGAGTGATTCAATAAAGCGTTCGGATATGATATTGTTTTTAGCCCAAAGGCGAGAGCATATCCGCAAACACAGAAAAGAGTATAAGACAAAACGAGAATATGATATTGCGGATTCGGTATATTGCGATATTCTGCTGGCTTTACAATCTGAGGGAGGAATACCGTCAGCAGAACCACAAACAGGGCATTGGATAAAAGTAAAACCGAGAGGTTGTTTTATGTATTCGGACATACATACAGAGTGTGACAAGTGCCATAAAATAGTTCAGTATGGATGGAATTATGAGTTTTGTCCGAAATGCGGAGTGAGGATGGAAGGAGACAAGAATGAAAATAGTATACATTGAATGTACGGAAGATGAATTAAGGGCAAACAGAGGAATTATGGATGCAGTTGTTGATGCAGTTGGTGGATTATTAAGTGGAGTATATGGCAACTGTGCTCCCGTGATCGGTCCAAACGAAGAAGTTGAGGAAGGAGAACAGGATGGATAAATACGTAATTTACAAAAGAAAATGTAAGAACGCAAAATGGTGTGTTAGCGTATGTTGCCAAGGCCAACCATTTTATTATCTGTATAAGACATTGATAGGTGCATTTATAGGCTATGTATATAACTACTATACGAACCATAAATACGGAACTATGAACTTTAAATTGATTGAGTATAAAGGAGAATAGACATCAGATGAAACCTGAAGAAGCAGCCAAGATAATGCAGTCAGAGCGATTATTCGGCGACGATATCAAAGAAGCTCACTCGGTGGCAATTAAAGCATTGAAGGCGTTGACGGATATTCAGGCTGAGATAGAGGGTATCCGAGTAGATGATATGTATAAATACGTGAGAGACTTTCAATGGGGCGTTGATACGGTCAGAGCAATCATTGATAAATATATCGGGGAAGGAAGCGAAAATGAAGTTGATAATTAAGATACCTAAAAGAGTACACGTTACGACCAAAGAAATGGAACGTATCATAGATGCAGACAATGAAGTAGTCGCTGAAGCGATTAAAAATAGCATATCACTTGAAGACATAAGAACTGAGATAGACCGAGAAGCCACCTACTATGAGGCAGAAGTTAATACAGATATTGCAGAAGGACTATATAAGGCTATCGAAATTATTGATCGCCATATGGGAGGAGAGGACACATGAGCTACAGACCTTTAAATGAATTCATAAAGCAAACAGATGAACTGAAGAAGCTTATCGCCGAGCATCCGGATTATCCGATAGTCGTATTATGCGGAAGCGAAGTCGTAGCGGATGACAGCTACTACTGGTGGTATGCTCCGGATATACACTTCACACTCGGAGAGATCCTTGACTGTGAGCAGGACGTCAATGACGAAAAGGTATACATAGACAGGGATGATCTGATAGATGACTTAATGAATATCCTGTGCGACCAGGAGGAATACGCGAACCTGTCGGATGAAGAGTTTGAGAAGGTAGTAGAGAAGGAAGCTGAGAAGTATGAGCCATATTGGAAGAATGTAATCCAGATTAGGGCGGATGTATAGGTGAAAATATGACAGAATGTACCTGCTGGATGGAATATCCGAACAAATATCACCGGCACAAGAACGGTAAATGGAAATGTGTCGATAAGTACAAGAACGTAAGGCAACTCGAAACTATACCGATTCCGAATATGCCATATCCGAAGTATGTAAGAAAAACAAAATGTATCTACGAAACAGAGGAGGAAAGCACAATGACACAAGAAGAAAAAGAATTGAAGGAAGCAAGAGACGCATGTGTGAAATTGGGGCTGTTGCAGAAGCAGGGAACAAACCTCAGCGGAACCGACACTTATGTCAAGACTGAGAAGGGAGAGAGGATATTCAAGGAACTTCTCGAAGATGCAAAGAACGGAGTATTCTACAATTAAGGAGGGGAAGAAATGACTAACGAGGAGAGGTACGACATCATGGCCACGATAAAGGATCCTGATGTGTCGTTCGCCAAGAAGGGAAACTATATCGGAAAGATATTAAGGGATTATCCTTCATTCAAGAAACATGAGATATTAACGGTACTGGACATGATGTATCAGCACTGCTTCGAGGTTACGCTGAGGGATGACTATATGAACAGCGACACGGCAGCAGGCTTATCATAAGGAGAGGGTAGATGATAGCGGAGAAGTATCTACAGACAATAAGGGATATGCGGCATGAAATAGAATATCTGAAGAAGGCAAGGGAAGATGTGGCCAAGGATATCGGATACATGAGTCCATCGGGAATAAACCCGGATAGAGTACAGTCATCCGGAAGGAAGGACGGACTCGAGATGATGGCAATTAGACACATGAAGAGACTGGGCGCGGTAGACAAGAAGATCCACAATATGATTTTAGAGTACAACGCCAAGAGGGTAAAGGTAGTAGTGCTGATACATAGGATGCCGGATGATCAGCGGCGGCGCATTCTGATCGACTACTATTTAGAGGGAAAGAGTGTCGAGCAGCTGGCGGAAGAGTACAGATACGAGAACACAAAGAGTGTATATAACCTTAAGAAGAGGGCAGTCAAATTATTTGCGAAATCTTTCGAAAAAGATATTCAGGAATTTGATAAGAACATTTTGCAAAAAGTGAAAAAAAACGAAAAAAATATTTTCGAAAAACCGGCGCAATCCCTTGCGGCTGCTGGCTTAGAAGGAAAATAAAAGATGGTGACACATTGGTGACTACAAATGTGTTATTATGATATTGATGAAAGAGTTCGAGGATATCGAGTCTGGAATCAACTGTTGCTTTTCTCAGAGAGAATAGATGCGCTCCATCCGGAGCGTATTTATTTTCCTGGGAATTTTTTATTTGATAATTATTTTTTAGATAATTATTTTTATGACAAAAAAAGAAAAAGAATATGTCGAGTACTGTATAGCTACAGATCCTCACATCTTCTACTCGTGGAGTAAGTGGCTGCGAGTGAGGGAGAAAATCCTGGCATCGGATAAATATGAGTGTGTTATTTGCCGGAATAAATATCACAGATATCGTAGAGCCAACACTGTCCATCACGTCAATCATCTGAAAGACAGACCAGAGCTGGCACTGGCCACTCACTACGTGGATCCGGCAACACATCAGCGCAAGCGACAGCTGATCAGCCTGTGCCACGACTGCCATGAGGAGGTACATGGATGGAGGAGCAAGAGCGGCAATGCCATTACACCATTAACAGTAGAACGATGGGACTGACCGGTCCGATCGCTGACCATTCCGGCCAAGATCGGCGGCGCGGCAGCCAAATACCCCCCACCCGTTATGTATCAAATAATATACTTCTCCCCCGAACGGTGCGGCCATCATTGGCTGCTCGTCCCTGGGCGGAGGTTCGCGCAGGCAGAACATCGCCACGGTCATCCAG
>Ga0310690_10006833_pt1 | contig 14880 bp, 7 predicted proteins | sample AusTroGonzalo_MG_2_FD_207661 | JGI IMG/M metagenome (GOLD analysis project Ga0310690, IMG submission 207661) | Bovine rumen microbial communities from tropical cattle in Woodstock, Queensland, Australia - Gonzalo_04 (v2) (version 2) | ecosystem: Host-associated > Mammals > Digestive system >...
ACTCTCCCAAGCAGACCTTCGGCGATGTGCGTCCCGGTGACATCAAGTACAAGGACCAGAACGGCGACGGCGTAATCGACAGCCAGGACGAGGTGAAGATGTTCGGTTCCACCATTCCTATGTTCCAGTACGGCTTCGGCCTGAGCGCAGGATACAAGGGATTCAAGTTCTATGCAGACTTCCAGGGCGTCACCGGCGTCACTCTGAGCCTGCTCTCATCTCCCCTGTACCAGCCTCTGACCAACAACAGCACAATCTCAGACACCTTCCTTGCAAGGGAAGTCCCCTGGTCTCCCGAGAATGCGGCAAAGGCTACCATGCCCCGCCTCACCACCCTCGACGGCGACAACAACTACGAGGACAACTCCCTGTGGTACCGTGACGGCTCGTTCCTCAAGCTCCGCAACGTGGGTGTCTCCTACACGGTTCCCAAGAGCGTGCTGAAGATCTGCGACGCAGTCATTTCCATTCAGGGCACCAACCTGTTCAGCATCGACAACATCCAGTTCGCCGATCCCGAACAGCTGGGCGCAGTCTATCCATCAACCCGGGTATTCTGGGGAAGCGTAAAGTTCAACTTCTAAACCGGGAAACGATATGAAAAAGTTTATATACATTATATCCGCAGCATTGCTGATTTCAGCTTGCGATTTCCTGAAAGTGGAAGAAAGCGGCAGCGTATACGAGCGTGAGGACATGTACACTACGTACAGCAATATCCAGAAGATGCTCACCAACATCTACGGATACCTCCCCGGCAAGGATATTTATGACGTGGGCAGCGCCCTGCGCGACTGCGGCTGCGACGACGCCGAATACGGCGACCCGAGCGCCTCTGTGCAGCGCTACAACAACGGCAACTGGTCGGCTGTCTCCACCATCGACACCAAGTGGACCCTCTACAACGCAATCCGTTGCTGCTGGGAGTTCCTGGAGTCCATTGAGACCGCGGACATATCCATCTACCAGTACGAAGCCAAGTACCCCCAGTACCTGGAGCACATCAAGTACTATCCTTACGAGGCCCGTCTGCTCAAGGCATACTACCTGTTCGAGCTGGCACGCCGCTACGGCGACATCCCCGGTCCCATGAAGATGCTCACCATCGAGGAGGCCAACGAAATCGAGAAGACCCCGTTCAACGAGGTTATCGACTACATCGTTTCCGAGTGTGACGTCTGCATCGAGAACCTGCCCGTCTCCTACACCGACATGCTGGACGCCGAGCTTGGCCGCGTAACCAAGGGCTTCGGCATGGCCGTAAAGGCCAAGGCCCTGCTCTACGCCGCCAGCCCCCTGTTCAACGAGAGCGGTGACAAGGACAAGTGGCTCAAGGCAGCTAAAGCCGCCCAGGACCTGATGGACTCCGGCCTCTACAGGCTCGATCCTACACTCTTCTACGGCAGCTCCACCTCCGAGGACAAGTGGTACACCTCTCCCGAGGTCATCATGCACATCGTCCGTTCCACCAGCCAGAGCCTGGAGAAGTACAACTTCCCCCTGCGTTTCACCGAAGGCGAGCGCAGCTCCATGTCCGGAAGCTATCCTACCCAGAACCTGGTGGACGCCTTCCAGACCATCGACGGCTTCGACGTTACCCTGACCGCCGAAGGCTGGCAGACCAGCGACCCCAACTTCGATGTTGCAAGGCCTTACGAGGGCCGCGATCCCCGTTTCGCCCGTTCCATCCTGGCCAATGACATGACCTTCAAGGGCGAGACCATCGAGACCTACGTGGGCGGCGCCGACTATTCCGCAACCCGCTCCGACCTCGGCAGCCCTACAGGCTACTACCTGCGCAAGCACATCCAGGAGCTGACCAGCTTCACCCCTGAAGCCAGCACTGAATACCGCCACAGCTGGATAGTATACCGCTACGCCGAAGCTCTCCTGAGCTACGCAGAGGCCGCAAACGAGTACTTCCACGATCCCGACAAGACCGACGGTACCCTTAAGCTTTCCGCCCGCGCCGCCCTCAACCAGGTACGCGCCAACGCCGGAATGCCCAACGTTACCGCCACCGGATACGACGCCTTCAAGACCGCCCTGCAGCGTGAATGGAGAGTCGAGTTCGCCTTCGAGGATCACCGCTTCTGGGACGTCCGCCGCTGGAAGATCGGTTCTGCAACCCAGACCCAGATCGACGGCGTGCAGATTATCAAGTCCGGCGAGAAATTCGAATACAGCCGCCAGATGGTTGAGCGCCGCACCTGGGCAGACAGGATGTATCTCTATCCTATACCTCAGTCCGAGCTGTTCTGCAACACCAACCTGCAACCGCAGAATCCCGGATGGTAGTAGTGAATAATCTGAAAGAAGAAAGCATTATGAAAACAATATTCAAAACTGCTATATGCCTGTCCGTCATGCTGATGGCTTCATCATGCGTACTGGACAGTATCGACTCCCAGCCCGCTACCGACCCTCGCCTGGAGTGTGACGCTCTCGAGAGCTACACCGTGCAGGCCGTGAAGCCGCAGGATGTCTCCTTCAGCATATCCGCAACTACGCCGTGGACCATTACGGGCTTCGAGAACGTATCCTGGGTTACCGTAACCCCGGCTTCCAGCGCTGTATCAAGCCTGGCCGAGGATATACGTATCGTAACTGCGGAGAACCCTGATACCGAAGAGCGTTCGGTAGTGCTTACCATAAAGGGCGAGAACGTCTCCACCACCTATTCGGTGAAGCTGACCCAGTCCCGCCGCGGCAAGCTTGTCGTAACTCCTATCCCCGCATCCGATGCCTTCGCATCCGCCGGCGGCTCCAAGAGCTTCACGGTGCAGGCGAACCAGGAATGGGAAGCATCCGTTGCCGACAACTGGCTGAGCCTGTCTCCTGCCAGCGGCTCCAGCACCGGCGAATTCAAATCCTTCACCGTGACCGCAAAGGCCGAGGCCAACACCTCCCTCAACCGTTCAACGACCGTCACCGTCATTTCCGGTGACGACAAGGTTGAATTTACCGTGAACCAGCTTGGCCAGAGCCTCGAAATCCAGCAGCCCGGCTTTGCCGAGGTTGACCGCACCGGCGGCGAGTTCGAGCTCAACGTGGATGCCTCCATGGATTGGAAGGCCGAGTGCAACGTACCCGAGGTAACCCTCACCAAGGCAAGCAACTCCAAGCTCAAGGTGAACGTGCCCTGGAACAACAAGTTCGCACCCCGCACCGTCAAGATTACCATCAAGCCTACGAGCTCTTCTTACGGCGACGTGAGCAGCTCCATCGAGTTCACCCAGGACATCAACTTCGAGTTCTCCGGTCACTGCGAGGTGCTCGAAGACGGTTCCGTGAAGGTTTACGGAGACGATGCTTCACGCGTGAAGATGAAGGACCGTGCACGTTACATCAACATGATCATCAAGATGGGCGACAAGAGCAACTTCTGCGACAACGCCCAGATGTGGGTCTATGCCAACGACGCCGTAGAAGGCGTGGAGATTGAAATCCAGAACCAGATCCAGTTGGGCAAGCGTATCCGCGTACGTCTCAACGGCCACCTCCCCAAATCGGGAGAGAGCTGCTATGACTCCAAGGATTACGAGATTACCAAGGCCGAACTGAACGCCATGAAGGAGTACAGGGTAGACGTTGTCCCCGGTACCAACTATACCAACGGCGTACGGCACCTCAACTTCTCCTTCTCCTACAACGGCACTCTCAGGAGCGACGTGCTTGACAAACCGTCTGTGTTTGCCGATTCCCCCGAGGCAGGTTGCCATTACTGGTTCGGCTGTTACACGGCTTCCAACGACGGCACCTGGTACGTAGTGAAATCCTGTGACGTAATACCTGTTGCAGAATAAAAACGATCAGTTATGAAAAAGATATTACATCTTATTTTGGCCTGCATGGCCCTGGTGATAGGGGTTACCGCCTGCGAGCAGAAGCCCGAGCCCGTCATCGACGGCGCCGACCTCCGCTACAGGGTGGCCGACAGCTACAACCTGGATGCCATCTCCCCTAAGGCCTTCAACATAGTGGTCAAGTCCACCAAGCCGTGGACCATTACCAGCAAGCATCCCGACTGGTGCATCATAGACATCGAGGAAGGTGAGGCTGTAGCCGATTCCCTGGTACACGTAGGAAAGGGCGAGAACACTACCGTCCGCGTGCAGTACTACGACAACACCATGCTCGACGACCGCACCGACTACATCGAGATAGCCAGCGGCGACTGGATCGGCAAAACAGTGACAGTCGTACAGAAGGGTATCGCATACATGGAAATCCCCGAGGCAGCCGAACCCGGAGGCCTGATGATGGAGAAAGCCGGTGGCGATATCAGCATCAACATTTCATCCAACCAGGATTGGAGCGCCAAGATCACCGAGATCAAAGGCGACTGGCTGAGCATCGTAGCAGGAGCTACCGGCACCAAGGACGGAGTCGTGAAGCTGAACGCCAAGGAAAATGCGGGTGAGAAGCGCTACGCCACCGTGACGGTTTATGACCGCCACAGCGAGGTTGTCGCCAACATCCCCGTCACCCAGGACGGCGTGCAGCTGGATCCCGAGACCTTCGAGCTCCGCGTCGGATGCGACCAGCTTTCCGCGAGCCTGAGCGTCATAGCCAACGCCAAGTGGAATGCCGAGATGGGCGGCGCTGCCGACTGGTTCTCCATCGACAACCCGAGCGGGCACAACGGAGACGACGTGCTCACGCTCACGTTCACCGCGAACAAGGGCAACGCCCTCCGCAAGGGCAGCATAGTCCTGACCACCGTCAGCACCGACGGAGGCGAGCCTCTGCAGAAGGAAGTCATTATCAAGCAGGCATATCCTATCGCTCCCGAACGCCACTTGATGGATAACGAGGAGATGGGCGCCTGGAAGTCCGACTGGGCCAACGCCCCTGTATGGACCGCTGACGCAGGTACCCTGTTCACAGCAAAGGCCCGACTGAACCGCAGCATGCCGTTCGGTACGTATACCTTCCGCTGGAGCAACCTCACCGCCGATCCTTCAGCAGCAGAAGCTATCCGCGTAAGGCACTGGTTCTGCTTCGAAGAGAGCTGCGAGCTCAAGTTCGACCTCCGTCCCGTCGACGCCAAGATCAGCTTCGACTTCAACGTGGCCGGCGACGGCAACAAGCCCAGCATCGACGGCTTCACTGACGTCGACTGGAGCAAGCCGATAGAAATCACCTACAAGTTCGATCCGAGCGGCAGCCAGCACTGCCACGTCACCTACCTGGTGAAGCAGGATGGTTCGGACGCCAAGGAAGCCGGCAGCTTCGACTCTGCCGACAACCTGCTCCGTTCCGTCACCTGGGGCTCCAAGATCAACATGTACATCGGTGTTGACAAGTCCGGAAGCGCCATTCTCGAATGGTATGAGTACACACCTCCTATGGAGTGGGAAGACTAAAACACAACAGCTATGATCGACCCTAAAAGATTTATATATGCCATCGCCGCTGTAAGCGCGGCGGCGATGCTTGCAGCCTGCGACCCCGTGAATCCGGAGCCCGAGCCTGAGCCCGTGCCCGAACCGGAGCCTGTAACCAAGACCCTCAGTTTTGTACTGCCCTCCAATGCGGGGGCAGGCAAGACTGCCTGGGTTGCCGGCGACAAGATTGTGGTTCACGGTGAGTATGCAGCCCAGCAGGTAGTCGTTACCCTGGAAGCCGGAGACATCAACGGCAAGACTGCTACCAAGACCGTAGACAACCTCTTCCCTTACGTGAGGGAGGACTGCGCCAGCACCTTGTATGCAGCATATCCTGCAGACCTGGTGGACAACCTGAAGCACTGCTTCTTTTACAGTAAATTCACCACCACCAGCCAGGAACTGCTGGCGGCCTGCAACGATTCCAACGACAGCTTCAGTTTCCAGCCTGTCTGCGGCATACTCAGCTTCGATTCCGGCGAGGCTTACGAGTCCTTCGTAATCACCGCCAACAAGAAGGAGAGCCTGGGTTATGAATTCATGCAGGTGAAGCTTACGGACAACGAGCAGAACTTCAATCAGTACCACGGAGCCCCCATCCTGGAGCTGGACGTGAAGTCCGGAACCAGCAAGAACACGGTGTTCATCCCTGCCGGCACCAGCGTGGCTGGAGGTATTACCATCAAGTTCCGCAAGAACGGGGACGTGGTGAAAGCATACTCCAATGCAGACGCCATCGAGTTCGAGAGGGGCAAGGTCGTCGACCTCGGAAACATCTCCAAGGAGATGAAGGACTACGTGAATCCTTTCTCGCCCGACATCAAGGACCTGGACAGCAAGGGCAACGCCAACTGCTACATAGTCAGCGCCCCCGGCAAGTACAAGTTCAAGGCTGTCAAGGGTAACAACTCCACCGAGTTCGTCCCTGACGCAGCTACCGCAGACGTGCTCTGGGAGACCTGGAACAACGGCGAAGAGGTTACCGCCGGCAGCGTAGTGGCATCCGCCATGTACGCCGAGGACTACATCATCATCGCGATGCCCGCCACCCTGCATCCCGGCAACGCCGTCGTCGCCGTAAGGGACGAAGCCGGCGTCATCAAGTGGAGCTGGCACATCTGGGTGCCTCAGACCGAGATTGTTACCAAGAACTACGGCATCCTCGCTCCGGACATGATGGACCGCAACCTGGGAGCCCTCGTGGCGGCTACGGCCGACGCTCCGGCACCCGTGGAGTCCTTCGGTCTCTCCTATCAGTGGGGCCGCAAAGACCCGTTCCCGAACGCCAAGGAGCCTAAGAGCAGCTCCAACGCCAACGTTGCAGGTGCACAGGTAGAGCAGATGGCAGGCGGCGGCTCCGGCGACGAGAGCAAGATCACCCTGGAGCAGTCTATCGCCAATCCTACCCTCCTGGGCTTTGCCCAGAACGGCGACTGGCTCACGCCTCAGGCCAACGACCTGTGGATGGATTCCGAGAAGACCATCTACGACCCGTGCCCTCCGGGATACCGTGTGCCCGCCCGCGACAAGAACCAGCCGTTCCATAGCGGAGACCTCAGCACCGCTGCCGGATGGTCCGAGAGCACCACGAACTTCGTGTTCACTATCGGTAACCCCGTGGCCGTATTCCCTCTGGCAGGATACCGTGACGACTATGGCCCCGGCGGCTTCACCCATGCTTACGACCGTGGCGCTTACTGGACGGCCTACGCATCGGCCGACAGCAAGAGCGGATACTACGTGAACGTCCGTTCTCCCGGCTCCGCCCACAAGCTGACGGAGGTGGGCAAGTCCCGCGGATGCTCCGTACGCTGTGTTGTTGAGTAGTTAGTATACCTTTCCGCGATGGGGGTCTCCGGGCCCCCGTCGCTTTTTTAATTATTTTTATGAAAAGAGCACCTTTATCTATTGTTCTGGCACTTGGCGCCTTGGTTTGCTTGTCATGCGAGAAGGGAATGGATGAGAAGGGCAGGAACGACGAGCAGACCTTCACCTGCATAATTGCAGACGACCCCGACACCCGCCTGGGCATTGATGCGCAGGGCAAGACCCGCTGGGAGGCGGGGGACCAGATATTGGTGCACGGCGACTATACAAAAAAGAATTATGGAGCCACTGTAACCCTCAAGGACTCTGATATCAGCAACGACGGCAAAACTGCAGTGTTCAGTCTGTCCGGAGTGACTCCTTCCACCCATTCCGGCACCAAGGGCTACATCAGCACTGTCTACGCCGGTTATCCGGCCTCTGCAGTCAAGGCCAACGAACACTGTTATTATTACACCAACTTTACGGAGACGAACCATCCCCTGATGGCGGCCTTCAACGTTGGCAATACACTTTTATTCTACAATCTCTGCGGACTTATCACCTTCAGCGTCAGCGGAGATTTCGACAGCTACCAGTTCTGCGGAAACAACGGCGAGACGGTGGGATACACCTATTACCGCAGCTATCTGGTGCAGAAACAGGACAAATCATACCGTCTGGACTTCAATTACACCACAGACGGCGGCACGTCGGGTCCGCTGACCCAGATAAGCGGCAGCGTGGCTCCCGACGGCAGCACTGTAAACAGAATATGCCTGCCCGCAGGAGCGAACTTCTCCAAGGGCTTCACCATACAATTCATCAAAGGCGGCAAGGTGGTCAAGGTCGCTAAAACCAGCAAATCCGTCAATATCGGCCGCAACAAGCTGCTGGCCCTCGGCGACATAAGCGAGCGGCTGACCGACCCCTCGGCGCAGGAAGATCCCGAAGAAGGCACGCTCTGCAAGCCGGAGTACTTAGGAAAGACGCCCATGATATGCTGCTACTTTACCGAGTACACCTCATCTTCCGAGTTCCCCACCCTGGAGGATGTCAAATGCTTCACGCACATTAACGTCGGCCACGCCAGGTTCAAGAACCCCGAGACCGGCGACGGAGGCCTGGTGATCAAGAGTCCGGGACCGGACTACATGAAACGGCTTGCGGCATACAAGCAAGACTACCCCGAGCTTAAGCTGCTGCTGTTCATAGGAGGCTGGGGCAAGAATGCCGACGGCTTCTCGCAGATGGCCATGGACGCCACCAAGCGCACCCTGTTCTGCAACGAATGCGTGCGCCTCTGTAATGAGTATGGTCTGGACGGAGTGGACCTTGACTGGGAGTACCCGACATATTCGGCCAAGACCAAATTAAGCGACGGCTCTTATTATTATAACGGGGCCGATCCTTCAGACAGGGCCAATTTCACCACTCTGATGCAGGAGCTTCGCGCCGCCCTGGGAGTCACGAAGATTATTTCCTTCGCGGCTGCATCCAGCGACTACAGCTCCGCCTCATATATAGACTACAAGGGCGTGCTGGAGTGGGTGGACTACATCAACGTGATGACCTACTCCATGGGCGACCCCTATCCTTCCGATCCGTCCAAGCAGAAGCACAATTCGCCGCTGTACAAGAGCTCACGCTTCGCCAACAGCCGCGGCGGCGCCGACTGCATCGAAGGGTACCACAACAAGCAGGGAGTCCCCTACGACAGGATGAACTACGGCATAGGATTTTACGGCCACGGCGACGGCAGTGTATATCCATCTTCCGTGTCTTACACCATCGCCCGCGAGGCCCTGGAGAAGGGCACCGCCAGCGGCAAGAGCGTCGCCGGCTACAACATCCGCTGGTGGGACGACGCCAGCAAGAGCTGCTACCTCGGCGACTCCAACGGCACCATGTACGCCAGCTACGAGGACGTCGAGTCCATCGGCTACCGCGTCGCCTACCTCAAGAGCAAAGGAATGCTGGGTTGCATGATTTGGGAATACCGCGAAGACGACTCCTCCGGCACCCTGCGCAAGGCGCTATATGGGTTGATGACAGAGGAATAGCCCTTTTTCGCAAAGTGCGAGTTTAAATTCGCATTTTGCGTTTTCTTATATAGAAAAAAGAATAATTTTGCAACTTGACCACAAAGAGTTTAATTATTAATCCATAACTGTTATGAAGAAAAACCAACACTACACAAAACCGGAGATGGACTTCCTCCCTATGTCCTATCTTGACATGCTCTGTGAAAGTCCTACCAGCGGATCCACAGAGGACTACGAGCTCATAACTGATTTCGAATGGTAAAATGGAGGACTGCATTATGAAAAAGACATTATTCTTTGCAGCCGCCGCCATTTGTGCCGCTGCCCTCGCAGTTTCTTGCGAGAAAAATGGGATTGAGGTGAATGTAGCTCCTGAGGGAGAAAGTCACGTTTTCACTTGTGTTCTTCCTGATAACGTTCCTGAATCCAAATACTCTATTTCCGAGGCTGGTAAAGTCTCTTGGGAAGTTGGTGACGAGATTATGATCCACGGCGGCAAGGATGGTTCTGCCCGTCTTCTGGTTACCCTTACAGCCAATGATATTATTAGCGAAAAACAAGCTAAGATTGATTTGGGGACCTTTGAGCCTTATGTACACTCAGATTCAGGAGATGATTGGGGATATTACGCTCAGTATCCGGCCAATCTTGTTCCTGAAGGAAGTATGTATTACGAGTGCTGCTTTCAAGGAACCGATGCACCCCTTATGGCCGCGTGCAGTATAGATAACACATTTTCATTTAAGAATTTATGTGGTATAATCTCCTATACTGTTTCCGGAGATTTTAACAAAGTAGTATTTGCAGGAAACAATAAAGAAACCGTTGCTTTCGACTATTATCAGGTACGCGTCAGGAAAGACTTAGATAAAGTAAACTACCATAAGCCTGGTAATGGCTTTAAGACTTACACGGAATTAAAAACTATAGAAAAAGCTGTTGTTGCTGATGGTTCCACCATTAACTACCTTTATCTCCCTATGGGGGTTAATTTCAGTAGTGGGTTCACTTTCAAGTTCTATAACAGTAATGATGAATGCGTAAAAGTAGCAACGAGCGAAACAGCCGTTAATGTTGATCATGACAAACTTCTAGCTCTTGGCAATATTTCCTCAAAATTGGAAGACTATGTTGCACCTCAAACAAGCGACCATAAGTCAGCAATCACCGGAGCCAGCAGTCTTGCCGACAAACAAGCTAACTGTTACGTTATCAGTGAAGCCGGTGCATATAAATTCCCGGCCCTTAAAGGTAATAGTGATGAGCCCGCCGGAGAAGTCTTTGATGTTGCGCTTCTTTGGGAATCCTATAACAATGCTGAAGAAGTTGCCGCAAATAGTGTAATTGCTGCCGTTGATTTCGAAGATAACTGGATTTATTTCCAAACTCCTGAAACATTGAAACCGGGCAATGCGTTAATCGCGGCAAAGGATGTGGATGGTAAGATTATTTGGAGTTGGCACATTTGGATCCCGGCCTCAACAATCGACAACATCGAAAACGGTATTCATACTGTCGCCATGATGGACCGCAACCTTGGAGCTCTTGTTGTTACAACACCTGTAACCGGAGACGGCGAATTCATTGATGTAACATCAATCGGTCTTGTTTACCAATGGGGACGTAAAGACCCGTTCCTTGGTCCTGACAAAATAAAGGAGGGAGACTATCGTAGTTGGGCCACATATGCTGGAGAGGCCACTTTCACCTCAGAAAAGTGCGTGTTATCTCTCAAAGAGTCTATTCAGAAGCCTACTCTTTATGCAGCTGGCACAGATACCAACCACAACTGGCTTTCTCCTTACGATAAAGAACTATGGGGAGACAGTGGAGATAAAGCAATATATGACCCTTGCCCTGCCGGATACCGCGTACCAAAGAGGGCTTCCGATTGTTCCCTCTGGTCTGACAGCGATATTACAGCTGCAACAGGATGGTCATGCGACAATGTTCATTTATGGTTTACCCTTGGAAGTCCTGTAACTGTATTCCCTTGCGCAGGCTATCGTAACGGTGGCGACTGGTCCTTCAAAACCACCTTTAGAACAATCATTTGGAATAGCCACTTAAGCAGCTATCAGGGCACCAATGACGAACCCTACTATTCCGCCTATAACAGGCGACTGGAATGGTCATCAGGCGCTCCTAAGGTAAGAAATGACTCTCAGTACAACTACATCGGCGGAGCTGTCCGTTGCTGCGTAGAGTAATCTAGTTATTTCAATATCATTTCAAGAGGTCGACTCAAAATGGGTCGGCCTCTTTTTTGTTGCCACGAAATACACTACGGCCACTCCAGGTGGATTTCGTGACAAAACCGGACGCTGCGGCAAGGGAGTGACCGCTATTTCATTCGTCATCTACTTTCCATCCAAGTCTGTTGGAAAGACTATTCAGGACGGGCAAATCCGTCATGGGGAGTGTAATGCTTATGGTCTTAAGCGTTCCGTCAGATGGCTCCGGTTGCGCAAGAAAATGCTGGGGGCTATTGGCAATTGAATATCAGGCGACCGGCGAATCTGGCTAGAGCTCGGGATTGATCTCATTTTCGGCCAGCGACGTGACCCTGGCGCACCTCAGAATCACGTCACCGGCATATTTATGCCGTTTTGCTCCCAAAACCGCCTGCGACGTGATAAAATGGGGTGCCACGGTCACTTCGCCATCGCCGCTGCGTAGCTGGACAGGGGAGCTGCTGCGGCAGCCCGTGGCAGCCCGAGGCAACCCGTGGCCACGTGAACGAGAAGGGCTCACGAACGCAGCGATTTTTTCAGTACTGGGCGCCAATATATCTATTCCGGAGACGTAGCCGGAGTGGAAAAAGGTGGCGCCGCCGTAATAAGCGACCTCTGGCGGCTACGGCCCTTTCTGGAGCCCCTCGAGCCAGCATTTCAACCTCCCTAACGCCGATTCTGCGGTCTCGCCACCCGGCCAGCGGAGCTGCATATGCCGATTGTAAGCTTTTGCGCAATCTGTGGCGATAAATACGCATATTGCGTTTGCCCGTGTCTAAAAACGAATAATTTTGCCAATGTTGATAATTATCCGCTAATGACCAGGATTTACACCAAATTATTCGCTCTTATCACCGCGCTGGCGGTGTTCATGTCTGTTTCTTGCCAACCGGAGAACGTTCCGGAAGATCCGGTTGTAGATCCCACTGAAAAGCCAGAAGAGAAGCCGGAGGACAAACCTGAAGACAAGCCCGAAGACCAGCCGGAAGACAATCCGGGAGACACTCCGGAGGATAACCCTGAGGATGATGGAACCATCACCCTTACCTGCACCTTAGAGCAAGACCTGGAGACCAAGGTAAGCGTCTCCGACGCCGGCAAGGTAACCTGGCAGGCCGGAGACCAGATTCTGGTGCACGGAGAGGGCAATAGCAACAAGACAATCGTAACCCTCACCGCCGAAGACATCAGCGCCGACGGCAAAACTGCAAGCATAAAGGTCACCGGGGTAACTCCCTACGACCGCAGCGCAGACGGTGTGACAAGCACCCTCTATGCCGCATATCCCGCAGACGCGGTGGCCAACGTCAACCTCTACTGGTACTCCACCTTCAAGGAGTCCAACAGGATGCTCATGGCCGGCTACAACAACGGCAGCACCATGCAGTTCCGCAACCTCTGCGGCATCTTCAGCTTCACCGTAAGCGGCGACTACGACTCCTACGTCTTCTCCGGCAACAACGGTGAAACCGTGGGCTACGGCACCTACGAGGTCAAGCTGGTGTACTCCGGCGGCAAGGAATCGGCCAACTACAGCCACGACACCAAGGACCCCGTGACCAGCATCAGCGGGCCCGTGGTCTCCGACGGCAGCACCCTCAACTACATCTGCATCCCCCTGGGCGCCAAATTTACCGGCGGCTTCACCATCCAGCTCCTCAAGGGAGGCGTGGTGCAGAAGACCGCACGCACGGAGAAATCAGAAGAGCTTGCCCGCAACAAGATGGTACGCCTCGGCAGCCTCGACCCGTATCTTGAGACGCCCGGCGAGGAGGATGAGGTACACAACCTGAGCATCAAGGGCTCCGCCAACTGCTACGTGGCATCGGCGGCCGGCGAGTACAAGTTCCGCCTGGTCCGCGGCAACACCAGCACCTCCGTCGGCTCCGTGGCCTCCGCAGCCGTCCTCTGGGAAACCTGGTGCAACGGCGAGACCGTAACGCCCGGCAGCGTGGTCACGGACGCCAAAGTGGACGGCAACTTCATCCGCTTCAAGATACCTGAGAACTTCCACCCCGGCAACGCCCTCATCGCCGCCAAGGACGCCTCCGGCAAGATACTCTGGAGCTGGCACATCTGGGTGCCTGAGACCATGTTCACCGCCGAAGAGTACGACTTTACCGCCGCTCCCAAGATGATGAGCCGCAACCTCGGCGCCCTCGTGGACACCGGGACCAGCGGCACCGCCGATTCCCGCTCCTTCGGCCTGCTGTACCAGTGGGGCCGCAAGGACCCGTTCCTCGGAACCAAGGCCATCGGCTCGACGGAGAGCGTAACCTATGCCGGCACGGGCATGAACGTGGCCTCCGGAACCATGACGCTGGACGTCTCCGCCGCCAACCCCACCACGCTGGCAAGCGTCAACGGAGCCTGGTACCCCGAGAACGACAACCTGCTCTGGGGAGACCTGGAGCGCGACTCATCCGCCGGCAAAGCCGTCTCCGACCCTTGTCCTCCTGAATACAGGATGCCGGCGAGAAGCAAATATGCCATTTTCGGAAACAACGGAAGCACCCTGAACGGCTTCAGCTACAACAGCGCCAACGGTTTTGTCAAGATAGGCGACCCTTCCGCGGTCTTCCCTATCTGCGGCTATCTGCAATACGACGGCAGCTATACCGCAGGTTCCTCGATAGTCTGGAACACCCGTAACGACTACGAGTCTGTGTCCAAGTCGTACTGTATGTACATTTCCGGCGGCGACACCAAAAAGAACCAGCAGCCCCGTGCCAACGCCGGCTCCGTACGCTGCGTCAGGGAGACTGCAGACCCGTTCAAGAATGCCGACGGCATGCCCGTCATAGGCAGTTACACAAAATACGTATTCGGATCCAACGTAGAGGAGCTCTCCGGCCTTTGCTTCAGCAAGGACAAAGACTTCATCTGGGGCGTAGGAGACGAAGGGGCCATCTATAAGATTTCCCTCGACTTCAAGACCGTTACCACCCACCTCTCCACCGGTTCCGACCTTGAGGACGTAACGCTGAACCCCAACACCGGCGACCTTTACTTCTCCAAAGAGGCGGACCGCGTAGACAAGTGCCTGGCACCCAACTACTCCAGCAAGTCTGTCGCTTTCTACATTGAAGCCGCCGCAAATATGGGCAACTCAGGCCTTGAAGGTATTGCTTACTATACCAAGGACAATTCCCTCTACGTGGGCTCCCAGTCCGGCGCCAACCTGTGGAAATGCAAGCTGGACGGCACCGTCATCTGGAACAAGAAGCTCGGCACCATAGCTGCCGACATCCAGGAAGTCGGCGGCCTCTGCTACGATGCAGAGAAAGACTGGCTCTGGGTCACCGACTCCGAAGCCTGCAAGCTCTTCGTGTTCAACGGAGAGGTTACCAAGCTGCTCGCAATTTACGACGTGAGCGCAGTAGGCAATGCCGAATCCGTGCTCGT
>Ga0310690_10006835_pt1 | contig 14878 bp, 13 predicted proteins | sample AusTroGonzalo_MG_2_FD_207661 | JGI IMG/M metagenome (GOLD analysis project Ga0310690, IMG submission 207661) | Bovine rumen microbial communities from tropical cattle in Woodstock, Queensland, Australia - Gonzalo_04 (v2) (version 2) | ecosystem: Host-associated > Mammals > Digestive system >...
AAACTTAAACGCTTATGAAGTACATTCCTTCTATCGCCTTCGAGGAGATGAGCGGATCCGCCAAGGGCGTGACTGCCGCTAAGATGAAGAACCGGAAGTACATCCGCAACCGCGGATACGGCGGCTCCGTCCGCACTTCCGACCAGGCCAAGGTCAAGGGCGTCTTCAAGAGGCTCACCACCATGTGGAAGACCCTCGCGAACGACAACATCCTCGCCTGGAACAAACTGGCCCTCTCCCAGCAGGGCCGCAGTGTTCTCGGCACCGGTGCCAAGATCTCCGGCGCCAACCTGTTCACCCGCCTGAACTACTGGATCGTCGCTTGCGGCGGACAGCCGGTTCTCGTACCTCCCACCCTCCTGGGCGTGGAGAACCCTTCCTCCGCCACTATCGTGTGCCAGGGTGACACCTTCACCTTCAAGCTCGACCAGGCTCTCGCCGACAACGGCGGCATCTTCCTGGTCATCGAAGCCACCGAAGGCCAGTCCAACGGTGTCTCCCGCGCCCACAGCAAGGCCTCCGGCATCAAGCTCGTTGAGGAACCCACCGCAGCCGCCATCGACATCCGTGCCGACTACGTGGCCAAGAACGGTGCTCCCAGCGCCGCAGCCCCGAAGATATTCTTCCGCTACTACTACGTCAACAGCTCCACCGGTGAGAAGTCTGGCGTCATGCTGGCTGAGACCACCTGGACCGCTGCTGCCGCAGGTGGCGGGGACTAGTCTCCCAGTCTTCGGACTTAACCTAAACTGTTCGCCCTCCGCAGTCGTGAGACTCCGGAGGGCTTTCTGTATATGAACGTGCCGAGACACACCCGGGGCCCATCCGGGAACGCGCCAGCGCATAGCTTTGAGCAAATGATTCGTTCAGAAAAATGGGTCAATTCGGGCAAAACTCGTTGGAAAAATTACGGCGAACCATTAAAAACTCGCTGGAAAAATTACGATGGGTATTTGAAAAGTCGTTGGAAAAAGTGTATATTTGTTCCCGGATAAAGTATCAGACCATGCTGAAAAGAAAAATTGAAGACGCTCTCATTGCGTGGAAAAACAAGCCCGGGCACAAGCCTCTGGTTATAATGGGCATCCGCCAGTGCGGTAAAACATATATCTCGCAGCACTTCGCTGAGCAGAACTACAAGAATGTCGTTTACATGAACTTCATCAAGCAGCCGGAGCGAATCAATGCTTTCGTCGGATCAAAGGATGTAGACAGCATTCTGCTCAACTTGTCGGCGCAGATCAAGGGCGTCAAGTTCATCCCCGGAGAGACCTGCCTGATCTTTGATGAAATCCAGGAATGCCCCGAAGCCAGGACTTCGCTCAAGTTCTTCAAAGAGGACGGCCGCTTTGACGTGATTGCCACCGGCTCCCTGCTGGGTGTCCAGGGCTACGGCGATGAGCTCAAGAAACGGCGTCGCAAGATGGTTCAGAAAAAAGAGCTGGGCATCAACTCCGTTCCTGTAGGCAGCGAGGATATCATCGAGATGTACCCGCTGGACTTCGAGGAGTTCCTCTGGGCCAACGGTATGAATCCGGATGTCATCGAGGCTCTCCGGAAGTTCTACACGGAGGAAACGCCGGTTCCGGAAGGAATTCACGTGGCCATGAAACAGTATCTGAACCTCTATGTCGCCATCGGTGGACTCCCCGCCCCCATCAATGCGTTCCTGGCCACCAATAATATGAACGCCGTCAGTGAGGAATACAAGGGTATCCTGAAGGAGTACCGTGACGATATGGTCAAGTATGCTCCGGACAAAGACAAGCCCCATATCCGCGAGTGCTTCAATTCCATCCCCAAGCAGCTGGCCAAGGAGAACAAGAAATTCCAATACAGCAAGGTTAAGCCCGGCGGACGAGGTGAAACCTATCTTGGCTCCCTCCAGTGGCTGGAAGACGCCGGAATTATCTGCCGCTGCTACAATACAGACATCACCGGCCTCCCGATGGAAGGCAATGCCAAAGACAATGTGTTCAAGGTTTACACGGCTGATATCGGCCTGCTTATCGAGATGCTGGGCCCCGGAACCAGGGCGGATATCCTGCAGGGCAACCTGGGAGGATTCAAAGGCGCCATCTTCGAGAATCTGATGGCTGACACGCTTCACAAGAAGCAGCAAAGCCTGTACTACTTCCTGAAGGACTCTGGCCTTGAGCTGGACTTCCTCGTCCGGATGAAAGGCGAATGTGTCCCACTTGAAGTGAAAGCCAAGACGGCCCAGGCCAAGAGTGTTCAGACTGTCTTGAAGCATGCGGACAAATACCACGTGAAGCACATCATCAAATTCGGCGACTACAATGTCGGCCGGGAAGGCCAACTGCTCACACTCCCCAACTATATGCAGTTCCTCCTGGATCTGGAGCCGGAAGAAATCGTCCTCGAACCGATCGACGTGGACGCCGTCAACTCCCTAGCAAAGAAGATCCTTGGCTAATTTGAGAACCCGCTTCGTGCTTTGAGACTATGATGGAACGGAATGAAAGATGTAAGTGTTTACTTTGTAAGCGTGAGCGAGCCAATAAAACGGGCTCGCATATCGTTCCGTCTTTTCTCATGAAACGCATCAACTCTCACGATGGATGCTTACAAAGAGATCATGAGGTTGGTTTTGAAATTCGCTCAAGCGGAGTAAAGACATACTTTGGACGCAGCATCTATCGTGAAGTACGCGAAGAGTATACCGATGATCAAAGCATGATGGAATCTAGGTTTAACCCAGATATGCTTGATCATATTTTATGTTCCGATTGTGAATCTTGGTTCTCTCAACTTGAAAGTAGCTACGCAAAAAGCATAGATTTGAAGGGTAAGCCAGACTCGCTCATAACCAACAACAAATCATCAGGATTGGATGCTATGTTGTTTTGGTGCTCTATTCTTTGGAGATGCTCTGTCACTTGTCATCTAGGCAATAGTCTTCATCCAGACTTTGAGAAAAAGCTTCGACGTGTTTTACTTAAGAAGAGCATCGATGGTACAAACCTTCAGTATGCGCTAATCCGTTGCTTTGATTATTCAAAGCGGTATCCAGGAGCTACAGTAGCTATTATGGAATCAAAGAAAGATACTGCCATCCTTATGATAGATGAGTATCTTCTAATTATGTATAATGGCAATCCTGCAGCAAAGAAGAAATCCAGTTTTTTGGGAGGGAGTGTACAGTTTACCCCTTCGCAAGAAGTAGTGTTTAATCACGGTATTGACAAAGAGAAAATATCGTGTATGCCGGAGGATGTGTTTGAGCAGTTTCTTTTAAACATATGCTACTATGCAGCATCACAGATGGACATTCGAGGGAAAATCAATCGACTGCATTCTGCGTTATATGGTGTGCCGGCACCTCCGGAGATAATGGAAGAGATATTAGCTGAGATGTCGAAAGCCAAGTTGGCTGATGTTTATACTTTGCCTAATTACGCTAGGTCATTTAAGACCGTGATTGATCGTCATAGTATAGGTCATCAGGAACAATCATACATCGAGCCCCGGGATTCCAAGAGTGATAGTGGCGACTTCCCTATTATAGAGCAGTAATGGTTGTTTATCCTTGTTTTGTCGGAATATGTACCGTATTTGTACCACGATTCTCGTAACTCTCTGATTGAACGGTCAGTCTAATTTCTGCATCGGAAAGTAAGAAATGAAAACACGGGAAAACGAAAGAGAACGAATAAGAAGATAACCACTTGTATATCAATACAATATAGGCTATTCGGCGAGAGGGTCAAAACTCATCATTTTTCTTTAGTGCTCAATTATGGGGACAAAAATTCTTGATTTTGTCCCCCGTATTTTGTAACTTTGAGGTGTTAACAAAATATGGAATTATGGCATCTATAACACTCACCCTCTCCACCATCAAGAACAAGGATACCGGCAAATGCGAGATCCTTCTCCGGTACCGAAACACCAGGAAGGTTGCCCAGCGCGCGCATACGCACACGTACATTCTTCCAAAGTACTTTGCCGATGGTAAGATCGTCATCAACGTCCGTAAGGAAACGGATGAAGTCATTGAAGCCCGCGCTGCAAAGACTCAAATTGACCGCATCATTGCACGAATCGGCGAGAAGGCCGCCAAGACTGACATTGACGACTTCGGCCCTACCTGGGCGCAAGACGTCATCGACAGGCTCCTCTTCCCCGAGAACTACAAGAAGTCAGACGGCGAACACGTCTGCTTCAACGACAAGACTGCGGACTTCCTCAAGTACAAGAAACTCTCCGCCGAGCGCGTACACACTTACCAGGCGATATTCCGCATCATAGAAAGGTACCAGCTCTACACCGGGAAAGTCATCGTCTTTGACAAGGCTAATTCCGACACCCTTGTAGGTATAGACAACTTCTTCCGCACTGAGCATACGCTATTTGAGCCCGTCAAATTAAAGTACCGCACAGGTCTCAAACCGGTGAAGAAATACAAATACGCCTGGGACCACACCAAGCACGAACGGGCTCCCCGTGAGCGAAGCGACAACGCCATCGTCAGCTACATGAGCGCAGTCCGCGCATACTGGCGCTGGTGCATCGATATGGGCTACACAAAGAATGACCCCTTCCGCAAATACTCCGTCGGCTCCCAGAAGTACGGTACCCCCTACTACCTCACTACAGAAGAGCGCGACCTCCTGTACAAGACGGACATGGGCGATGACAAAGATCTCCGTGCCGCCCGCGACATCTTCGTCTTCCAGTGCTACATCGGCTGCCGTATCAGCGACCTTCTCTCCTTCACGGAGAGCAACATCGTCACCTCCGACAACGGCATCTCCGTTCAGTACGTGCCCTCCAAGACAAAAGAGGAACGCCCGCGCGTAGTCAAGGTCTACCTCGCTCCCACTGCCATCGAGATTCTGGAACGCTACAAAGGCAAGAAGAGCGGCCCCATTTTCCCCTTCTACGCCACCGGCAAGCTCAACAGCCTCATCCGGGAGTCCCTGAAGAAAGCCGGCATCACCCGGGTCGTGACCATCGTCAACCCCAGGACCAAGCAGTCTGAGCAGCACCCAATCTGCGACATCGCCAGCTCCCACATGGCCCGCCGTACCTTCATCGGCAACCTCTATAAGAAGGTGAAAGACCCGAACCTCGTCGGCAAACTCTCCGGCCACTGCGAAGGCTCCAAGGCATTCGCCCGCTACCGCGACATAGACGATGACATGATCCGCGAGATGACCAACCTGCTGGATTAAATGTGTATCTTTGCATAGTCATGACGAAAACCGAAGCAGAACACATAGTTGACGCCATCAACCAGCTCTCGTCCACCGCAGAAAGGATTCTCGACGCTGATGACATTCAGCCCGAGAAGGCCTTCTCCGGCGTCAGGCACTATCTGGGAAACTACTACGGTGCCCCGGAGACCAGTCCCGTCGTCCTCGACCGCAAGACAGTAGAATACTGCAGGAAGCACATCAAGACTGCCCGGGACGGATACTACACTGCCACGGAATTCTTCGACATAGATCTTGACCCCATTCAGGAACTTGCAGAATACCTCGACGCCCAGGGCCACGATGACGAGGCTGAACTCGTTTGGACCGTCGTAGACTTCGTGAACGAAATAAGGCAGTGGACAGACCGCCAGTCCGATCCCGTTCAGGAGCAGCCATACACCCGTCACCAGCGCCAGCAGCAAGATGGTACTGATTCTATGTCGGAAGAAGCATTCCTGGCACTGTTCGCCACGGCCACCAAACCCCACAAGGCCCGTCTCCTCCTGGACCATATACTGGAGGTGTCCGGCGAGAAGAATGTCCATACCTACTACGGCGCCCTCGCCTCCAAGAGCAAGCTCTGGTTCAAGGTCAAAGAGCGGGATTTCGCCAGCCTCCTCCGCAACTTTCTCTCCGTAGCAGGCCTCGAACCGGCCCTTGCCGCCAATGTCAGGGAGACAAAGCTCAGTGCAAAAGCCCTCAAACGTGCTCAAGACAAACTCGATGAAATAGGCCGTACCAGGGCACGCCAATAGAATTACACATCATTACACATTCCTCTTCGTAACCGTCTGAAAACCAGGCGGTTTTATTTGTGTTATTCCCCTCTTACATCTGTGTAAAACATTGGTTTTCAACCCATTTAATCATTTTATTTTTGTATCGGTAAACCCTGGGAATCAGACATAGATAACAACCGTTTCCCGCCGGGCCCCACCTCCGCAGTTTGTTGTTTCGATGGGAGGTGCAACTATTAAAACAAGGTAAAATGGAAACGCTTGATTTAATAGCTCTGGCAAAACAATGCCCGGATGTGACGATTTCCGTAAAAGCGTCAGACCTCATCAGTTGGGGCAGGTCTCTTAAAGAAGAACTGCTCCAGGACCTCCGTGACAACAATCTGGTGAAGACCAAAAAGGAGGTCGAAGACTTCATTACTCGCGAGGAAGCGATGGAGAAGCTGAAAGTATCCTCCGCCACCCTGTGGCGCTGGAAAAAGAGCGACTACCTGGTCCCCGTCAAACTTGGTGCGCTGGACCGGTACCGCGTCGTGGACATCAACCGGATTCTTTCCCAGAAAGGAGGTGCCCTATGAGCCAGCCCAAGCACATCAGCGAGGTCCTGCACCAGCTTATCCTGAACAATCCGGATGATCCCTATGCACAGATCCTCCGTCACTGCCCCTTCATGCAAATCGAAATGCTGAAGGAAGGCTACATGACCCTGGACGAACTTACGCCCGAGGAGAAGGAACGCTTGTCGCACCACATCAACTTGGAGGACCTGCACTATGACTAAAGAATGGCTCCTCAGCAAGACAAACGGTGGTTCCGACATCATCCAGCACATCATCCGCAAGGAGTTCCCGGACCACATCATGCATGTCTCCGGCACCAGCTGCGGCGACTGCCCCGATCCCGTCTGGGCCGATGGCAGCATCATCGAAGTCACCTTTGACCGTATCCCCGTGGAAGGCACCAAGATGGCCGAGTATCGCGCACGCTACCATTATCCCGATGGTCAGTTACTCGACGGTGATGCCCTCGCGCTCGCCACGGCTTACTATCACCAGCACGGAGAGGATCTCTCCCAAGAGCAGCTGATAGCACGTCTGGCTGAAGAAATGTTCATACCGGAGCCGCGGAAATCCTCCTTCGAAAAGCAGGAGGAACCCCAGACCGAGCCTGAACCGGCGAAGCCGACTCTCCCGCCCTGCGCACGGATGAGCTTCTTCCGGCGTCCCATCCGCAACACCAGGCCCTGCCGCGATGCCTCTCCGCAGGACATCTACAAGTACCTGGTATCGGATTACGCCCGCGAGCACACGGAGCATCTCCGCACCATCAAGGACAGCAAGGAACGCAGCCGGTACAAGGCCGAGCACTTCGACTACGTGACCCCGGGCGGTCTGTTCCGCTCCCGCAAGGAGAGCGATCTGATCCAGGCATCCGGCTATATGGTCATCGATTTTGACCACATCCCCGACCCTGACGGACTTGTGCTGCTGCTGGCCAACGAGGACAATTTCGAGACGGTGCTCGCTTTCCGCTCTCCTTCCGGTGACGGCGTCAAATGGTTTGTGAATCTGCCGGTTGGGCAGACCAAGCCCGACGGAACGCCCTTCACCTACGGCGAGTACTTCACCATCCTTTCCAACTACGTCAGGCGTGCCTACGGCTACGAGGCAGACCCCTCCGGCAAGGACATCTGCCGGGCCTGCTTCCTCCCCTACGACCCCGACGCATTCCTGAATCCATTTTTCATCGAAGACGATTTTGACTATGACATCTCCAGATTTCTTAATGGATCTGCTGAATGAGGGCGACAAGCCTTCTCAGCAACCCCAGCAGCCTGCGCATCCCGTAGGCTCGAGTGCTCCGGACACGGACACCGCATCCAGGGTCGAAGCCCTCATTGCGGCGCTCCGTGCCTCCGGAGCAGACATCACCGCCGACTATAACGACTGGCTGAAGGTAGGCTTCGCGCTGGCCGGAGAGTTCGGCGAAGGTGGCCGCGGATACTTCCACGACATCTCCTCTCTCTACCCCGGATACGACCATGCCGAAAGTGACAGCAAGTACACCGAGTGCCTGAAATCCGACTCCGGAAGGACTGATATCAGTACCCTATTCTATCTTGCGAAGAATCAGGGAGTTACCCTGCAACGACCCGAGAACGATCCGCGAACGATGAAAGTAGCACCAAGTTCAAAAGGTCAAAGTGACAAAAATGTCCCTTTGTCCCTTTCCGAAGATGACCCTGAGGAAATGCCGGTACTTCCGTTGTTCCCCGCCCGTATCTTCCCCGCGCTGCCCGGACTCCTGAAAGATGCCACGGATCTGATGTTGACGGACCAGGAAAAGAGCCTCGTTCTCATCGGAAGCATCGTCACCGTCAGCTCCGCCATGCTGCCCCTGAGAACCGTCTACTTCGGCAAGACCATCTACCCGAACATGTATCTATTCGTGCCGGGACCGGCGGGTGCGGGCAAAGGAAAACTCGACTTCTGCTTCCGTCTGGTCAAGGCCATCCACAAGGAAAAACTGGACCGCTGGAACACGGCCAAGGAGGAATACAAGAAAGAGTACGCCCGTTACAAGCGCCAGAAGAAGGGAGAGAACATCGACCCACCCGAGAAGCCACCCATCCAGCTGCTCCGCGTCCCGGCCAACTCCAGCTCGACCTCGTTCCAGCAGGCAATGGCCGAGAACGGCAACCTGCTGATGTTCGAGACCGAGGGCGACACAGTAGTCAATGCATTTTCAAGCGATTACGGCGACTACAGCGACGCATTCCGCAAGGCCTTTGCGCACGAGAGTTTCGGTTATCTGCGCCGCGGAGACGACGGTGAAGAGCGCGAGATTGACAATCCCCGCCTCGCCACGGTTCTGTCAGGCACGCCGGAGCAAGTGAAATCGCTGATACGAGATTCCGAAAACGGCTTGCTGTCCAGGTTTATGTTCTTCTGCGTCAACTCCACGCCCCAGTGGCTGGACGGCTTCGACTCCTATGGCAGCGACGAGCCGCTGGAGGAGACTTTCGATGCCATCGGCGCCAGGTTCATGGCCTTCACCAAGCTGCTGGAGGAACAACCAAAGGTCACGTTCCGTCTCTCCCTGCCGCAGATCGGGATGTTCAACGACTTCTTCGCGGCCGAGAAAGACCGAATGCAGGAACTCAATGGCGACCGCTACTCCGCCAGCTCCCACCGCCTTGCTTGGTGCTTCCTCCGTATCGCGATGGTGCTGACCACCCTGCGGATGATGGACGCCGGCACGATCAAGGAAACGATTGAATGTTCCGACGCGGATTTCGATATGACTATGGACATCATCCGGGTCATATCCACGCACAACGACTACATCTTCAACGTCCTGGACCGTGAGCGACCAGAGGGCATCGCAGTCGCCGATTCCTACTCCTCCGCCACCCGCAAGACTATCCTTGCCGCATTGCCGGGCTACTTCAAGACCGACGATATGAAGACGGTGGCCAAGCAGGTCGGCAAGAGTCTCCGGACTGTACGGCGGCAGGTAGCGCGGGCAATCGAAGCCGGCGAGATCGAGCAAGTGAAGCACGGAGAATACAAAAAACGTTAGCCAGAAGGTGCCCCGGGCCACGGTTCGGGGCTTGCCTTTTGGGCTGACTGAATGCGACTTACGGTTCAATTATTTTAATATTGGGAGAAAATGTGTAAATTTGTTGGTTTATTAGGGATATTTTCAACTGAAAATATAGAAATGGCACAGTCCAAGAAAGCAACTAAAAAAAGATATACTGCGCTTGACTTATTCTGCGGATGTGGCGGATTAAGTTATGGTTTTGATCTGGCCGGTTTCGATATTATTGGCGGAATCGACTTCAACAAGGATGCGACAGAGACGTTTAAGCTCAACTTCCCCAACGCCAAGGTAAGATGTGCTGACATCACGAAAGTGACCAACGCAACGGTGAAGAAATTGTACGAAGGCGTCGATGTTATTATCGGTGGCCCGCCATGCCAGGGCTTCTCTACCGCCAATAGACACCAGAAAGAAATGGATGACCCCAGAAACAAACTCTTTTTCCAGTATATCCGTTTCGTTGAAGTGCTCAAACCAAAGGTTGTTTTGATTGAGAATGTCAGAGGCATTCTGACCAGAGACAATGGTTACGCCAAAGAGCGGATTACGACCTTGCTTAAGGAGCAGGGTTATGAGTTAAGTATGCAAGTTCTGGACGCCTCAGAGTATGGCGTTCCGCAGAACCGAAAGAGGGCCATCATGGTTGGAATCCGACAGGACTTCCTTGAGCAGACATTTGATTTCGACAAGATTCGCAAGAAGAAGAAAGTGACCGTATATGAGGCACTGAGTGACCTGTATGACGAAGAGAAGGACTTGATGAATAGCTGCCGTATTGAACCTCAGGCCACATGTAAATACCAGGAATATCTCAAAGAGGGTTCCGATTTTGTATATGACCATGAGATCCACTACCCTGCCCAGAAGGTTCAAGAGAGAATCAGTTACGTGCCGCAAGGTGGAAACTGGGAGGATGTCCCTGAAAACCTCTGGCCGTCTGACAGGAAGAATCGTCATTCTTCAGCATATAAACGTCTGAAGGAGGACGAACAATCCTGCACGATTGACACCGGCAACGCGCATAGCAACTATTTCCATCCTCTCTACAACCGGATTCCGTCAATCAGAGAGTCCGCCCGCTTGCAATCATTCCCTGACAGGTTCCATTTCTCCGGGCCTCGCGGGAGCCGTTACAAGCAAGTTGGCAATGCAGTTCCTCCACTTCTCGCAAAAGCGGTCGCAGATGCTATTATGTCCTATCTTAAAGCGAAAAAGTAATCAATGGAAATCATAGATTTATTCAGTGGTATCGGCGGCCTCAGCCTCGGCTTTGAACAAGCGGGATTCGAAGTAATCTCCGCTATAGATATGTGGCCTGATGCCATCAAGACTTACAACCACAACCGCAAGGAAAAGGTAGGACAGGTCGTCACGGTAGAAGAGTTCAATGAGAACATTCTACCCTCCCTCCTGAAGAAACACAAGGTCACCGGTATAATTGGTGGCCCTCCTTGCCAGGGATTCAGCACCGTCGGCCAGAGAATTATCGAAGACCCTCGTAACAAACTCTACTTGGAGTTCTACAAGGCAGTGAAAATGGCCAAGCCTGACTTCTTCTTGATCGAGAATGTAAAAGGGCTTACAACGCTCAACAAAGGCGCATTCGTGCAGGATATTCTCAACCGGTTTGGCGAGAAAGGACTTGGTTACACAATCAGTTACAAACTTGTCAACGCCGCGAACTATGGTGTGCCGCAGAACCGAATCAGAGTGATTTTTGTTGGCATCCGGGGGAAGAAATTTGAGTTCCCTGAGGAGTTCCCGTACATACTTACGGCCAAGGATGGAATCAGCGATTTGAACGGCAAAGAGGGAGAATACTGCTGCAAGCCTGAAAACGACTTCCAGAAAGAGATGAGAGGCAAGATGAAAAAGCCGCTCAACCACGAGTTTACCAATCACTCCGAACAGACCGTTTCCATCATTTCCAAGATTCCCGACGGAGGGAACATTAGAGACCTCCCGGCTGAATACTGGTCTGTCCGGAAATACAACAAAGCCTTCGAAAGGATGGGCACATTCAAGCCGTCCAACACCATCGACACAGGCCACCGCAACTACTTCCATTACTCTGAGAACCGAATCCCCACTGCCAGGGAATCGGCAAGAATCCAGAGTTTCCCTGATGACTTCGAAATATTGGGTACACGAGGCAGTCAATACAAGCAGATTGGCAACGCTGTACCTCCGATGTTGGCGAAGGTAATAGCAGAGCAAATCCGTAATACACTGGAGAAATGAGACTCAACCTGCACTCCAACACATACTCTGGCGTCGCTGGATCAAGTATGTCTGATACACGTTGTGAGCAGACGCTCGCTTTGTATCGGTTCGTGAAATCACATCCGGCGCTATCGTATACTGAAGTACGGCGGCAGACAGTTCAGGAACACCTTTACAGATCCGAGTCTGTCCTTCGTACATTCTGTCCCCTTCTCCGCGAACTTGGCTATGTGACGTATGGCCCCAATGAGCCGTTTCAATTCACGACGGACGGAGAAGTATTGATTCGCATATTGATGGCTCAGGAGAATGCCGAACAACTCGAGGATTCCAGCGTCAAGGCGGCCTTAGAAGACCGGCTTCAAGATGCTCGAGCGCGTATGATTGAACTCGGTATTCTGAATATGAATCGTTCGGAAGAAGATATTTGCCGGGAACACAACATCTGGATGGTTCTCTATATTTTGCAGAATCTCGGTTCAATTGATTGGAGCGAGTTTTTCCTTGCGCTGAAAGTATTCAAGGAAGACCACTCAACGTTAGTTGATTTCAGAACGCAAATCACCCAGAATCGTCCTAATGGTGTAGAATACCAAACTTACAACGAAGACGGTCAAACTGTCGCCGATACCCAGTGGTCTTACATAAGGTCGCTATTAAGAGAAGCTAATCTCATCTTAGACAACGGCAGAACATCAACCCTCACCGCCGAGGGACAACAATTCGTAAATAAAGTCACGTTATGGAATCTATAAAGAACAATATCAAGAGAGACCTGAATGACGCTCTCAGGATTTTGAATGGTACTTTTACCGGCTCTGGGAACCCCGAGGTCAACGGGGATGCATCTAAAGAGACAGTCCAGACGATTTATTACGGTTGCCCTGGTACCGGTAAGTCTCATCAAGTGAAGGATCTGACCGAAGGACTGGATGGAACAAAAACCATCAAGTTCGAAGATGGAAAGACCAACGTGTTCCGCACCACGTTCCACCCGGACTATGACTATGCCACATTCGTCGGGTGTTACAAGCCGGTAAAGGAGAACGACAAGCTGGACTACAAGTTCGTGCCGCAGGTTTTCACCAACGCGTACGTGACTGCGAAGAAGCATCCCGATACGCCCATCTACCTCATCATCGAGGAAATCAACCGTGGTAACTGCGCCCAGATATTCGGCGACCTCTTCCAGCTCCTGGACCGCGAGAACGGTTTGTCCAAGTTCCCCATCGACGCCGAAGAGGAACTGATGAAGTACCTGCGGGATGAGGCCGGTCTTGACGATTACATCAAGATTGCCCTTCCCGCCAACTTCAACATCTACGCGACGATGAACACCTCCGACCAGAGTCTCTTCCCGATGGACTCTGCATTCAAGCGTCGCTGGGAGATGAAGTACATCAAGATTGACTACACCAATAAGGAAGCCGATTACACCTTCAATGTCGGCGGGAAGGACTACCACTGGCTTGAGTACCTGCCCTGCATCAACGATAAGATCACCCTTGCCACCGACAGCGAAGACAAGCAGATGGGCGAATTCTTCATCCGCTCCAACATGTCCGCCACGGAGTTCAAGAACAAAGTGATGTTCTACCTGTGGAACGATGTCTGCAAGGACCTCTATGCCGGCACCAACAGCCCGCAGTCCTTCTTCTTCCGCGACATCTATGGCAAGCCGTTCAAGTTCACGGAGCTGTTCAATGAACCCGCCCCGGACGCATCAGAAGAAGACAAGAAAGACCCGCGCAAGAACGGTGACCTGCTGCTCGAAGGCTTCCTCTACTACGTGAAGAACGGCAAGAAGAAAGCCCCTAAGACCGAGGCTATAACTGAGCAGACAGTAGAAGAACCCGAAGAAGGGGGAGAGCAGGCCGCTGAATAATCCACTCCTCTGACCTTCGGCACCGATGCGCATCTACTTTGAAGATTACCTGTACCCGCCGCATCTTCTCGAGGAATACTTCGGGAAGATGCTGGAGCCATACGAAGGCAAAGTCAGGACGCGCTATGTCGGCTACGTCTACAACAAGGCCAAGTACGACGGCCCCATCTTCATCCTGCCCAAGGCCCTGCTGCTGAAAAGGGAAGGCAAGATGACCTTCCTCGGAATGAAGAACGCCGAGCCCGAGAAAATCATCGACCTGGAGTCCCCGTCGAATCCGCTGTACGGTAAAGAAATAATCAACGAAATCTCCGGCTTCTCCATCTGGGTGCATCAGGTCATCCGCCGCTTCTACGACGAAAACAAGAAAACCTCCATCGTTGAAGAGGCCGACCTCCGGCGCAGCAGCGCCAGCGCCAGCTCCGGCAAGAAGGACCTGCTAAGCGCCTCCATGCAGCTCATCGACTTCTTCAAGGAACACGAGACCATCTTCACCACCATCACCAAGGAGAACCACAGCGGCAACAACAACACCTCCTGGCAGCGCACCATCTCCCGTACTCAGCCGTACATCGACCAGAAGACGCAAGAGCCGATGTACGTTCAGACCGTCAACAAGAAGAAGGAACTCGACACCAACGAGAAACTCATCATCCTCTTCTACTCCGTACTCAACTACCTGAAGAAGGAATACCACCTCAAGATAAGCCTCGGCGACCTCATCTACCCCATCATGCCGGCGGCGAAAGTGGGCACGATGGTCAGCAGCGGCATCACCCCGAAGGAAATCAAGGGCAACAAGAGCAGCTACTTCCGTGAAGACCTGCGTGAACTTTGGAAACTCCTCGACGCCTTCTTCAAATACAATCGCAGCACCGACGAGCAGAAGCGGGACCTCCTTGTCGTGGGCAACTTCCACATCGTCTTCGAGGCGATGATTGACAAGCTGCTCAGCGACCAGGACATCCCCGACAAACTCAAGTACCAGAACGACGACAAGATTGTCGACCACATCTACCTCGACCGTTCCCTCACAGGCACCGATTCCAACATCTACTTCATCGGAGACAGCAAGTACTACAAAGACGCCAACGACATCACAGGCGTTCCGCTCTACAAGCAGTTCACCTACGCCCGCAACGCCATCCAGTATAACGTCGAGAAACTCTATCTGGAGAAAGCCATCGGTGTCGAAAAACTCAACA
>Ga0310690_10006837_pt1 | contig 14876 bp, 14 predicted proteins | sample AusTroGonzalo_MG_2_FD_207661 | JGI IMG/M metagenome (GOLD analysis project Ga0310690, IMG submission 207661) | Bovine rumen microbial communities from tropical cattle in Woodstock, Queensland, Australia - Gonzalo_04 (v2) (version 2) | ecosystem: Host-associated > Mammals > Digestive system >...
TCATGGTTCAGTGTAACAATCGTAACATTACTACCCAGCATTGAATTATCACCGATTTCTATTCCGCCATTATCTTGAAAATGGCAACAGGTATTGATAAAAACCTTTTTTCCCAGTTTGATATTTTTGCCGAACTCAGTGTAAAAAGGTGGCAATATCAGGCAATCTTTATCGACTTTGCGCGCAATCAACTCAGAAAACAACTCTCGCACTTCTTCAGGAGTGTGGTATTTACTATTCAATTCCATCGTGATTTTTAGAGCTTCTTGACCATATTCATAAAAGGATTGCAACAAATCTGTCCCGAATATCATCGGTGTTCCTTTTTTCATTATGGCTCTGATTTGCGGTATGCTTAATATTTTTTTACCCATCATTATTCTCCTTAAGTAAATACTCTAAAAATGCCTGACATCCCTCGTAAATATCCCAATAACTCTCGTCAAAGTTGCCGGTGTACCATGGGTCTTTGATATTGCGTGGATTATTCGTAAAATCAAGTAAGCGGTGGATTTTGTTTTCCGTATCCATGCCAACGAGCGATTGTATATCCTCAATGTTGCTGTCGTCCATCGCCAAAATATAGTCATAATAAGCATAATCACGCGGACGAATACGACGGGAATAATGTTCCTCAAACGGCACATGCATGGATTTCAGCATCTCGCGCGTGCCATGATGAATGCCGGCGTGACACATTTCGTTATAGCTTTCTGTTGCCGCAGAATCAATTTCAAACTGCTCGGACAAGCCGCGTTCCTCAACCATTTGCTTAAACACAAACTGCGCCATCGGCGAACGACAAATATTCCCCAGACATACAAACAGAACTTTAATCATTACACTTCCATAACATTATCAGTCCAGAGCTCGCATTGTGTCATAACGGTTTGAACTGCATCTTCCATTCCTTCCGGTGGATACTTATGTTTTTTGAGCAATTTTTTAATCATTATTCGCATTTTTGCTCGTGCTGTTTCGCGTTTTTGCCAATCTATTGTTTTATTTTTGCGTAAAGTTTCTGTTAGTTCTTTTGTAATGGCAATTAATTCGTCATTTTCATAAAAATCCTTAACCGCTTGCGGACGTGTCAAAGCATCATAAAATGCGGCTTCCTCAGCATTAAGACCTAAATCTTCACCTTCTTTTTGTGCCGCGGCGATTTGTTTTGCCAAATTAAGCAGTTCTTCAATAACTTGTTCGTTGGTCAACATACCATTCAAATAGCGGTTCATAGCCTCTTGTATCATTTCGCTGAATTTTTCTGAACGCACAACATTTGTATGGCGATAAATAGAGATCTGCTCTGCTATCAACTTTTTGAGCAATTCCACTGCTAAATTTTTCTCTTTCATCTTGGATATTTCTTCCAAGAATTTCGGGTCAAACAGTGAGAATTCTTCTTTTATATCCGAAAACAGATTGATAACACCATCGCTCTTTATACTTTGTTCCAGTAGTTCATTGATACGCTTATTCATTTCCGGCAATGATATTTTTTTATGTCCGCCACTTTCGGTAAAGCGCAAAATCATAATCCTAATAGCTTCAATAAATGCCGCCTCAATACGCAATCCTTCTTCAACAATGGATGAGCAAAGCGACAGTGCTTGATGCAACATGAGAGCTTGCTTAATGAAGGCATCCTTTTCTTTATTTTTCTCTCTATCGATAATAAAGTTTGCCGCGCCGCTGATTAACTTAGCTCTGACTAAATTCGTTCCGGTTGCAAATTCGCTATAATCAAAACCATGCAACAAATCGCGGCAGACCTGCAATTTTTCCTTAAATTTGTTAAATGCAGTGGTGGCAATGTCCATGTTGCCGTAGTTCTTTCTATCACGGATGGTATAATCATTCATAGCCTTTTTCAAAGCACTGGCAATACCGATATAGTCAACCACTAAGCCGCCTTCTTTATCTTCAAACACACGATTAACACGAGCAATCGCCTGCATCAGATTATGACCTTCCATCGGCTTATAAACATACATTGTAGAAAGTGACGGCACATCAAAGCCGGTCAACCACATATCGACGACAATCGCAATTTTCAAAGGATCCGAATTGTCCTTAAATTTACGAGCCAATTCTTCTTTATGCGTTTTATTGCCGATTATTGCACGCCAATCTTCCGGATCTTTATTATCCGAGGTCATAACCACCGCAACTTTATCTTTCCATGCCGGACGCAATTCCAAAATCCGATGATAAATTTTTAGAGCAATCGGGCGAGAATAAGCCACAATCATAGCCTTACCAGTCAATAAATTCTCGCGATAGTTTTCGTAGTGATCCAAAATATCGCAAACAAGCGAATTGATTGTGTCATCATCGCTCAAAATAGTTTCCATTTGTCCGAGCTGTTTTTTACTCTTTTCAATAACTTCCGGATCGGCATTTTGCGCCATTAAATCATATTCAGCATCAATCAGTTGCAAAATCTCCGGCTTTAAGTGAAGTTTTATCACGCGGCTTTCATAATAAACCGGACGTGTTGCACCATCTTCAACCGCTTGTGTCATATCATAAATATCAATATAATCGCCAAATACCTCGCGCGTGTTGCGGTCATCAAGAGAAAGCGGCGTTCCGGTAAAACCAATATATGTTGCGTTTGGCAGAGAATTGCGAATAATTCGCGCTGTACCGACTTTGATATTTCCGTCTTTATCTATCTTTTCGCTTAAGCCATATTGCCCGCGGTGTGCCTCATCCGCCATAACGATAATATTGCGACGCTCTGACAATGGCTCCGCTGATTCTTCAAACTTTTGCATTGTGGTAAAGAAAATACCGTTGGCTTTGATTCCGTCTAAAAGCTGTTTCAAATGGGCGCGACTGGTAGCCTGCACCGGTTCTTGGCGCAAAAAGTCTTTGCATTTAGAAAATTGCGTATAAAGTTGGTCATCCAAATCATTACGGTCAGTAATGACAACTATTGTCGGGCTGTTTAAGGTACTTTGCAACAGGTGTGCGTAAAACACCATAGAAAGCGACTTTCCGCTACCTTGCGTATGCCAGAACACACCGCCTTTACCGTCAGTTTGTGTCGCGTGTTTGGTTGATTCTATCGCTTTTTTAACCGCGAAATATTGGTGGTAGCCAGCTAAAATCTTTGCTGCTCCTTTGTTTTCGTTAGAAAAGCAAATAAAGTTTTTTAAGATATCCAGCAAGCGCGATTTTTCAAAAATTCCGTTAAAAAACGTGTCAAACTGCGCATATTTAGTGTTTTCATAAGAACCGTCAACCGTCTTCCACTCCATAAAGCGTGCTTCATCAGAAGTAATCGTTCCGGCTTTAGATACCGCCAAATCACTCATGACGCAGATTGCATTATAAATAAACATAGACGGAATTTCGTGTTTATAGTTTTGGATTTGCCGATATGCTTCAGAGGCATCCGTTTCTTCACGTGATGGAGATTTTAATTCCATCAGCACCAAAGGCAAGCCGTTGATAAACAACAGAACATCCGGACGTTTTTCGCTGTTTTCAACAAATGTCCATTGATTAGCGACAATAAAAGAGTTATTATCCGGATTTTCATAATCAATCAGATAGACAATTGTATCTCGAGGCTCTCCTTTTTCGGTATAATGGACAGTGATGCCGTTTTGCAAATAATCCATAAACAAAGCGTTTTTCTGCGTCAGTTCGGCATTTTCAAAATTTTTGAGCTTAAATAGAGCCTCGTTAATCGCTTCATCCGGTAATTGAGGGTTGATTTGGTGGAGCGCATTTGTCAGCACCGGCTCATATAACGGTGAAGTAAAATCACGCGTTTCCACATCCGGCCCATAAACATGCGTATAGCCAAGTTCTTGAAACAGCTCTATAATTGAGTTTTCATACGCTTCTTCATTTACCGGATTTGTAGAGGTCATCACTTTTTCTCCTTTAAGCCTTTAAGAAATTCTGCCATTTTATCCTTGCGTTCCATATTATCTTTTATCAAAACACAGAATAAAAGCAACTGGTAAAGTTCGTCATACCAATTTTCAAGTTCTGCATTATTCAGGTTTGTTGCTAATTCATTTTTCTTTTTTCCGGCTTTATTGTTATGTCTGATATCGAGGTTATTAAGCATATTGTTTGCAGTTTTAAAATATTCTGTATATCCCTCAATTGGTTTATCTAAAACCGGTTCATATTCCTGTGCAATTCGCCGTATAATATCTTTCTTTTCTGCCAACTGACCTTTTAATGAGGAATGATTATACATCAAAATTGACATTGCGGTATCTTCAGAAGAAATTTCAGCCACTGCCGTTGCAGCAGGATTCTTAGGCGTTAAGACAACTTTTTCTTCTTCAGAAAAAATATGCTTCTCATAATTCAAATGATTTAAAAGCAACTCTATATTATCTTCCAACATAATAAATTGTGGTGTTTTTTGGTTTGAATTCGCAATATGAAAATCACTAAAATATATTTTTAGATTAGCCAAATATACAATGTTACTATAATATTCCAGGCACACAATCATATCTTCAATATTTGATGTTGATACAGCATCTACCCCTAATTTATCCTTCATATTTGCTAAACTAACACACCCATTTCTTTGTTTCCAAGAATAAAAACATGAAATTTCAATAGCTTGCTCTAATGGAACCAGTTGTCCTTTATCGAAACTATGATAATAAACAATACACGGTTGAATAAACAATTGTCTTACGACCTCAAACTCTTCTTGTATATCATATTTTTCTTCTAAAATTTCAAAAATATTTTTACGCATAAATTAGTCCTTTTTATCTTCTATTCTATTTCCATATTCATATTCTTCCCCATCTTTAGGCCACATAACTACATGTAATTCTCTACGCTTAAAAGTTTTATGTAATTCTTCTTTGTTATGTATGATATTACCTTTAAAATTTAATTTATTACCTATTTCTAGTAAATATTCTAAAACTCTTACTCTTAAAAAATTGATAGAATCATTCATTGCAGCAATTAAAAAATTGATTTCAGCGTCAGTAAATGATATTATATCTCCATTGTTAAATATCTTTTCTTTGTTTTTGGCAATATCAATTATAACTTTTGCAGGATGCCCTGCGATTTCACCTATATTTGCAAAAGGTTTTTCTGGCGTAAAAAGATATTCTTTTTTTGTTTTTTCATCAATAATCTTAACTTCTACCATTGGAATAAATAATTTGATTGAACCATTATTTACTTTACTATAATTGTGCTCTATACAATTTCTTACATATTTCAAGTTTTTCCAAAAATCGGTTTCTTTAATATTAGTCAATATTTGATCTACGGCATTTATTTTATGCTCAAAATTTGCACTCATAAAATTTTTCATTCTTTTTTTATGCTCTGACAAATTATATTGACCACTTCTGGTATTCGTAACAATCAGCAAGCCGTCATACAATTCGTTTAATGTCGCTTCAAAAGCCATAATCATTTCACATAACGCATTTTTAACAACAAAATCCTTAAACTCATTTAATACAATAATACTGTTTTCTGTTTTTGGTGTAATTTCAAATTGATCTCCCATATGCCATTGCTTAATATCCAAACAATTATTTTTATTTAATACGGCACCTATAAAAGCTGCAGCTCTATTCACCCCAGCTAAAGCATATGAAAAAATATCATCCACCTTAAAATCATAAGTTGTATCATTGTCCGATATCATAAGTTTATTCCCCACTAAATGATAATTTATCGGTGGAAGTGAGAGCCGAAATATCCACGTTTGAAACATCAATTTCGCCACTCATGAGTTTCGGCAACAACGCGTCACGTAAAGTGGTTAAAGTTGCGATTTCTTCTCTGGTGCGTTTTATTGATATAAAAATTGATGAAACAATGCTATCGAACCGCTGTAAGACTTCTTTTGTTGGCAATATTGCTTCAAAATTTCTTAAAATATCGGTCTTAAGATTGGTAAACACACTTCCATTGCCCAAGGATATTAAGTCTTTTCTGATATGGTTAAATAATAAAAAAAGATATTCATTAGAAAATAAGCTATTAGGAAAGTATAACCATCCATCATGAATACAGGAATCTATATCTAAAAACTTTGGTATTCCTGGTGTTGCGCTATTTGATAAAACTAATGAGCCTTTCTTTAAGAAAACGGTTTTATTTAATCCTTCAGGCTTTATATGTTCTTTAATCTCTAATATGTACGGCGATGTTTCAGCTGTGGCATCAGAAATTTTCAACCAATTTAATCCATTGGGCACTAAATATTCTTGAATAGGACGAGGGGATCCTCCTCGCTTAATTTCAATAAAATCACCAAGTTTTCCGATTTTCCAATCTTCTGGCATTGTACCACCGAAAGGCTCAAAATCCACAAACCATGACTTAAACAGAGCCTGAGCCTGTTGTTCTAAATTATTATTTATCTTATTATTCAGCTCGATTTTATCATCCAGCGCACCCAGCACCCACGCAATTTTCTTCTGAATATCTAATGGCGGTAAAGAAAACTCGTATTTTCCTATTGTTGTTGCACTAATGTTAGCTTGAGCAGATTCACTATCAATGTGATTAAGTACGTATTGGTTAAAATTATAATCTGTCAAAACATAATATAGAAATTTTTTATCAGTTTGGGTAGGTTTAAACATTAGGACGCGTTGGTTTATATAGGCATTACCTTCGCAAATTCGCCCTAATTTCCCAATTGTTGCGCCAGTCATAGCTAATACATAATCATCCTTTTTAGCCATAAACTTTTCTAACTTTTGCTTATTGTACTCAGATAAATCTACCCCGGAAAGATCCGTCATATTTACAAAGGGTGGCTCAATATTTGTAATTTTAATAACTTTATTCGGATAATCTCCAAAATATTTACTTTTGAAAGCAAAACCAGCTATTAAATCACATACATCTCCTAATTTAACTTCCCGCCATCTAGTCATTTACTACCTCTATTTTTTACAAGATTATTAATATCATTCATAACTGGTTGGGATATCCTTTCTTCTTTCATATACAGTAATTCTATTAGATCTCCAACTTTACTTGCCAAATATTCTAACTCTGTCTTTATTCTACTATCATCAAATCTATTTGAGCGTAAACTTTCAAAAACAAGTACACCTTTTTCTTCCGCACCTTTTTTTATTGAAATAGATGCATAATAACGACTCTTCATAGAGAGATTTCTAACTTCCGAATGGCTTAATCCATACTGTCGCCGAAAATAATCCTCATATTCTTTTGGCTTTTCTTCATAAGATGGTATATTTCCCTTTTCTATATGCCATCCGTTACTATATCCTCTTGCCATACAGCCATTCTGTATATCATATTCTTTATTGCTCAATTCTCTATAGTTTGGATTATCTGAATACCGAGATAAGCCAAAAAATTTTTTTACTCCAGCTACATTTCTTAATCCAAAGACTGTAATCCTATCTTGCTGAATATCTTCTTTTTCTAATTCCATTTTTTTTGAAAATTCGACTAAGCTACTGTAAATGCATGATTGTACTTGTCCTAAAACAGAATTTAACCGTGTTTCAGTTTCAGCCAACTGTTCAGATAGTTGTTTAAAATCCATTTTTAGATATAGAATGAAAATGTTATACACCACGATAAATATCAAGATACCATAAAGAAATAAATAAGTTTTAATATTTTCGACAAGATTGGAATTAGTTACTCCCCAATCTCTGCTGTTTAAACTATATAATACAGCAGGTTGAATAATAACATTAACAAACACCGATATGAATGTATTATACTTAGCTATTAGATTTTTAAGATTAGTCCACATTAGTTATTCCTTTACAATTAATGTGGCTTCTTTTATGTTGCCATTTTCACATAGAACAACTATTCTATCTATTGCTTTTTCAACTGATTTATCCGTCACATAATTTTCCAATTTTTCTTTAATGTTATAAAAAACTAATTGCATAGCCTTAGCTGGAAGAACTTTTTCTATATCTTCTTCGCTAAATTCATCTTCGTTTACTTTAAATGTAAATTTAAGTGCCATTTCTATCTCCTACTCATATACAACCTTTTGAGCCAGTAAAATAAGCTTCTGTAATAAGTTCTTTAATTTATTTCTGTATTCCGCGGAATTATTATGCCCTGATAAGTAGGAAACATAAAGGTCTGCCGCAGAATGGGGCATTGACATCCCAGTATAATTAATCGGATTCATATGATTAAAATGATGAGCCCAAAATAAATCTTCTGAACATGCCCAATAAGCTGGTCTGTACGCTTCATCTACCATTTTTATTGTGGAATCTGCGTATTTTTCAAAGGCATCATACAAATCTTTATCCAAATTTTCATTTGCTAATAAGTCAATTCCTTTGCCGAGGACTTCAAGTAATTCTTTCAATGCTTTTTGTTTGCTACTATCAAACATTACTTATCCTCCTTTTCTTCTTTTGGTTCTTCTTGTTTTGCTTTTTCTTCCGTTTTTTTTGCAAGCAACTCATCAAAATTGGTCTTATTTTCTTTTTGCTCTTCAACAGTTTCCGGATTCAATTCTGCTCCTCCAGGTAGTTTAGTCATACGAGAAAGCATTTTGCGAATATCATTTTTAAATGTCATCAAGCAAAATAAAACCAATAACGGCCACGCTAGATGTTCACATAATCCTAAAATGAAAGTTTGCCAAGAGTTCATCTTAAACCTCCCACCCAATTGCCTTCAGTTTCTCTCTGATTTCGTTTTGAAGGGTGTCGGATTGCCTAAACATTTCGGAAAGCTCTCCGGTTAGGCGTTTCATCTTATCTTCAAATGGCTCGCCGTCATCTTCCTGTTCCTCAATACCGACATAACGTCCCGGTGTCAAAATATAGTCTTGTGCCGCAATTTCTGCCGTTGTTGCCACCGCACAGAAACCTTTGACGTTTTCCAATGTGCCATTTTGAAATGCTGTAAAAGTATCTGCCAATTTTTTAATATCGGCATCAGTAAAATCTCTGTGCTTGCGGTCAACCATATAGCCCATTTTACGTGCATCAATAAATACGGTGCGTCCTTTTTGTTGTTTATTTTTGCTGATAAACCACAGCGTTACCGGGATTGTGACGCTATAAAATAGCTGCGGCGGCAGAGCAATAATTCCCTCAACCAAATCGGCTTCGATAATATTTTTGCGGATTTCACCTTCACCGCTTGTTTGCGTTGAAAGTGCGCCGTTTGCTAATACTAAACCAATTTTACCATTTGGGGCAAGGTGGTGTATCATGTGCTGAATCCATGCATAGTTGGCATTACCTGCCGGCGGGGTGCCATATTTCCAACGCACATCATCTTGTAACTTATCCTGTCCCCAATTTGAAAGGTTAAACGGCGGATTTGCCATAATGAAATCAAATTTCTCTTGCGCATGGAGGTCATTAAAAAATGTGTCTGCCTGATATGGTCCGAAATCAGCATCAATTCCGCGAATAGCCATATTCATTTTGGCCATTTTCCACGTGTCAGCATTAGATTCCTGTCCATAAACCGAGATATGATCACGATTGCCGCCATGTGCCTGCAAAAATTTAACTGACTGAACGAACATTCCGCCGGAACCACAGCAAGGATCATAAACGCGGCAGTTATCAAACGGTTTCAATACTTCCACAATGGTTTTAACAATGCTTGATGGCGTGTAAAATTCACCGCCTTTGGTGCCTTCGTATGCGGCAAACTGGGCAATGCAGTATTCATAAGTGCGCCCGAGCAAGTCTTTATCTTCGTCTGTATCAGACATATCAATATTATTGGTAAAGAGGTCGACAACATTACCTAAAACACGTTTATCAAGGTCTTGATTGGCATAATTTTTAGGCAGAACGTTCTTGAGCGATTTATTTTCTGCTTCAATTGCCCGCATAGCTTCATCTATAACCATACCGATTTCCGGTGTATGAGCGGCTTCAGCAATTTTGCTCCAACGCGCGGCTTCCGGCACATAAAATATACCTTCCATTGTGTATGCGTCTTTCTCATCTTCAAAGCCATCGCCTTCGGCAACAAGCTGATTATAACGTTTTTCAAAGGCAAATGAGATGTAGCGCAGAAAAATAAGTCCGACGATTACCTTACGATAATCTGCCGCCGGAATATGTCCCCACAGCTCACAAGCCGCATCCCAAATTTGCTTTTCAAAACCAATATTGGCGTTATTTTTTCCTGCCATTTTAGACCTCTTATTATTGTAACCTTTACAAACTAACGCATAAACGCATTTGCTACATGATATTCGCTATGGTGTTAAGAGTCAAAATAAATATAAAGATTTACTCTGGAATCTATCGCAACAATTCTTAAAAATGGAGACTTAAAATGAAAGAAGCAGTTATAAATGAAATAATTTTGGAAATGCAATCAAAAGTAGATAATGGTCAATTGATTGAATTAAAGAGCGCATTAGAACGGATATTTTATAAATACGAAATCAAGGAAAAAATTGATTTTGAAGATACAGAAATATCAAATGCATCATATATTGAACTATTTCTATCGGCGAAAAAAATTGAGGGATGTTCTCTAAAATCAATAAAATATTACAATGCTACAATTTCTAACATGCTGAAAATCGTAAATAAAAATATTAAACAAATTGTAACCGATGATTTACGTACTTATTTAACAGACTATCAAATAAATAATAACTCAAGCCGAGTAACTATTGATAATATCCGGCGCATATTATCTAGCTTTTTTGCATGGCTTGAAGATGAGAATTATATTATTAAAAGTCCGGTACGTCGGATACATAAGGTTAAAACCGGTACCAATATCAAAGAAACATATTCAGATGAAATGCTGGAGCTAATGCGTGATGAATGCGGAAATCTGCGTGATTTGGCTATGATTGATATGTTAGCCTCTACCGGAATGCGCGTTGGAGAAATGGTGTTACTTAATCGCGAGGACATAAATTTTACGGAACGAGAATGTGTGGTATTTGGGAAAGGTGATAAAGAACGAATTGTATATTTTGATGCCAGAACAAAAATTCATTTACAGAATTATTTGGAAAGCCGGACAGATAGTAATGCCGCGCTGTTTGTATCCTTAAAATCGCCATATAACCGTTTAGAAATTAGCGGAATTGAGGTAAGGCTTCGTGAGCTTGGATTGCGTTTGAATATTCCAAAGGTGCATCCGCATAAATTCCGCCGGACACTTGCAACAATGGCCATTGATAAAGGAATGCCAATAGAACAGCTTCAAAAATTGCTCGGTCACTCAAGAATTGACACAACTTTGCAATACGCAATGGTTAAACAGAGTAATGTTAAGCTCGCCCACCGCAGGTTCATTGGATAAATAATAATTTAGATCCAGCTAACGACAACGCTACCTCGGATGAAAAGGAGGTGGCATGATGAAAACATATTTTCTCTCAGATATTATGGACATTATAGGAGGTGGAACACCTAAAACAAGTATAGCTGAATATTGGTCAGGAGATATCCCATGGCTTTCTGTAAAAGATTTTAATACTGACGACAAATACGTCAAAAAAACAGAGAAATGTATATCAAAATTAGGGCTTGAAAATAGTTCTACGGTTTTATTACAAACAGGTGATTTAATAATTTCTGCTCGAGGAACAGTGGGAGAACTAGCAATGCTCGCTTATCCAATGGCATTTAACCAATCCTGCTATGGGCTCAGGGCAAAATCAGGAATTGTAACGAATAATTTTCTCTATTACTTATTAAAACATAATTTAAGGATATTGAAAAATAACACTCATGGGTCTGTTTTCGATACAATAACTAGAGACACATTTGATAATATCCAAGTATCACTTCCGTCAATTACAATACAGAATAAAATTTCTGTCATACTGTCCGCATTGGATGACAAAATCGAATTAAATCAGCGGCAAAATAATAATTTAGAACAACAGGCTCAGGCTCTTTATGTAAATAATATAGAACTGTATAAGGAAAGAAATATCAAAGTTGAAGATATTGTAATAACTGCTAACACCGGTGCGGACGCTATACAAAAGGCTCCTATAGTTGATTACGATACAGGAGTAAAGTGTGTAAGAGTTGGCGACATGTCAAATAAACGGAGCTATTCTGATTGGGGATATGCTAAAGTAACTGATGACGTATTTTCTCAGTATCAATTAAAAAAAGATGATATAATTGTTACTAGAACTGCATCATTAGGACTAAACACAATCATTTCTAAAAATTTAGATGCAGTTTATAATAATGGTCTTATCCGGCTAACCATAAATAAAGACGTAATAGTTCCTTTGCTTGTATATAGACAATTTCAGACGGATGATTTTAAGAATTACATATCAAAAATAGAAGGAGAAACATCCGTGCGACCTAATATGAAAATAAACTATTTATTGCAATATTCTTTTGCCGTAATGAATAAAGAAAAACAAAAGGAACTTATTAATGTGCTTGAACCTCTGTGGAATAAACAAGAACAATTAATAGAAGAAAACACCAGACTTGCGGCGATAAGGGATGCGTTGTTGCCAAAACTTATGAGTGGCGAAATTGATGTTTCAAACGTGGATATTTCGGCTCTCACTTCCACCGATAAATTATCATTTAGATGCCGATCACCACCCAAGAAGATATCGTTTTTTCCCGATAAATTTAATCCAAATTCGGGCATTTGTGACTTTTTCATTCGGCAAATTGTGACATTTTTCCCATATTTCTGCACTTTCTATGCATTATTTACTGGATATAATTTTATTTCCAAGCATTCATTGTGTTGTGTTAACCAGATAGAAAGGATACGAACATGACAACACAAAAGAAAAGTTCAAGAGCTAAGGGCGCAACAAAAAAATCAACATCCAAAGCTAAAGTAGAAATCAAAATAGAACCGGTAGCGCTAGACCACCGCGACAAAACAGCCTTTATGGTTGTGATGCTCAGTCGTCCGGAAGGTGCGACCTTAAAAGAGATGGCCGAGGCCCTCGGGTGGAAAGAAAACTCAATCCGCGGTGCGATGTCAGCTTACGCAAAAAAGACCGGTGGAACCATCGCCTCCGAAAAGAAAGCTGACATCCGGACTTATTACCTCAAAGCCAACGCTTAAATTACCATCCAACGAAAAAGGGGGCTGATTACCGGCCCCTAAATTATTTCGCGTAATTATTAAGCTAATTTTCTTACTTAAAATCAGTAGGTGACCAGCCCGATTTTAAAAGTGACCAGCCCCCGATTTTTGAAAATCGCATAACTGTCTGATATTACTATATTTTTATGTGACCAGTGACCAGCCGGATTTTTTCTATTTTACTAAAAAAATGGCGCGGCTTGCGGCCCCGCATATGAAAATTCGCCAGGAAGGACCCATGGCCAAACACCTGACCACTCGGGTGACCACCCAAAATCGCCAAGTGACCACCCAAACTTAAAAGAAAGCTACATAAGTTATTGATATTTATATGATTTTACCTGACCACTGACCACCCAAAATTTTTTTGATTTTACTAAAAAAACACTACGGCTTGCGCCCCCGTAAACACAAAAAAGCCACCCTTTTAATTAGGTGGCCAGCAACCAAAACAACAGAGAAATTACAAGAATTTAACCGTATCTGACAATGGTTTCTTGCTTGCATGCGCCGGTGCCGGTGCCGCTGAGGTTGTCGGATAACCGAACATCATGAGTAAAACCGGTACTTCGTTTTCCGGCAAGTTAAAGGCCTTGCGTGTTTCATTCGGCACAAACATATTTACCCAAGTTGAATGAACGCCCAAGTCTGCGGCTTGTAACATCATATGCGTTGCCACAATACTGGCATCTTCAACACCGGAAGTAATGCTTTCATCTGCCGGGTTATGCCATTGTTGATTTTTATCGTAGCAAATAATCATGGCAAGCGGGGCATTGTAATGGCAAGGGGTTAATGTGCGTAACTTATCCATCGCCGCCGGAGATTGAACAACATAAATCTTCTGCGGTTGATTATTCTTAGCGGTGGGTGCAACTCGACCGGCCTGCAAGATTTTTTGGATTTTTTCATCTTCAACCGATTTATTGTCATAACTTCTTTGCGTATAACGCGCTGTGCTTAATTCTTCAAATGTCATTTTTGATCCTTTCTGTTTGTGGTCCGTTTATAGCATTGTTTTTCAAAAAATGAAAGTAAAATATATTTATAACCACTCTCCATGATTGGCAAGTCGGCTTAAGGCAAAATGCCAGCCGTCTAATCGGCGGCCTTTTTTATCACACCATCCGGTACTGTAATAATGGTCAAAGAAGCGGTCTAAATCTATGTCCATATCTTTTTCTGCCACATACCGTCTCACTTCATTCTCATCCGGCGGAAATTCATTAAAATGATAGGGAAGCGCATTCTTTACTTGCTGAGCAAATATACTGCCTATCGAGCGCAAACCGCCGTTTGAGTTATTTGAAAAAACTTGAGGCCGGTATAAATTTTCTTTCCTTATAAAATTATTCCCTTCTTTACTTTCTTTATTCGTGGACTCATCCGGGATTTGTTCGGGATTTTCTTCAGGCTGAGGTCGGGCGGACTTTGCTTTTTTCTTATCCGGCAAACTCATATATTTCAAGTAGTTTGGCAACTTTATAAGTAGGGCGTTACCGATACGAACGGTCTCCACTTCATGGATATCTTTCAGCTTTTTCAAAAGGCGTTTGATTTCATCTCGGGACTTATTCAAAGCCTCTGCCAAATGCTGATAACTGGTGACGAGCTCACCTTTTTTAACCTGATGTGTTCCCCAGAGGCGCAAAGTATAGTTTGCCCGCATTAAGAGATAGGTAAACAGCTTCCAAGCCGCATCATCATAAAAAAGAGGCCAATTAACAAACTCGCGGTCCAACATAATGTAGCCGTTACCGGACGGAATTGTGTCCTGAAACGAGAAAGAGAGAGATATCGGGTGTATC
>Ga0310690_10006840_pt1 | contig 14871 bp, 13 predicted proteins | sample AusTroGonzalo_MG_2_FD_207661 | JGI IMG/M metagenome (GOLD analysis project Ga0310690, IMG submission 207661) | Bovine rumen microbial communities from tropical cattle in Woodstock, Queensland, Australia - Gonzalo_04 (v2) (version 2) | ecosystem: Host-associated > Mammals > Digestive system >...
GCTTAGCTCCATAAAGATACTTCCTTTTTTCATATTCTGCTGTACTTTCTGTTATTTTTCTATTCTTTCCGGTGTTCGCTGGTTCGGTACTCTAAACTATTTCCTCTGGTACTTCACCTGATAGCCGTCCTTATCGGAAAGCACGAGTTGTTGTTCGTCGACAGAGACGATGTTCAGCGTGTCGGCAAACTCCTGAGGGTTATAGCCGTTGATCATGCCTTTGATGACCAGCTGGTCGCCAATCTTTTCCCAGCTTTTGTACTCTCTAAAGCCCGTGTTGATAGAGACCATCTCACCGCTTTCGAGCAGGGTGAAGCCCACTTCGCCGAGCAAGCTACCTTCAACGGCCGGCTCGACCCAGGTGCCTTCCAACGGATACTTTTTTCCGCACGAAGTCAATAACAGACCCATTGCAAACGCTAACGCAATGACAATCAAATGTTTATTCATATCTTAATCCTTTCTGTTTTGGAGCGGCAAAGATACAAACTTTTCTTTCACAAAATCAAGGGTTTCAATTCTTTTTGGCATTTTTCATCCTATGCACCAAACGTTCCATCTCCCCAAGCCACAAAATGAACGAGGTTCCAATGACGATGCGTATCCAATCACTCAAAGGCAAAGGCACCACATTGAACATCTCGCCGCCGAAAGTAATGATGAGCACCTGGCCTAAAGCTATAATCAATACTGTGGCACCGAAACCTCGTCTTATGTCCTTGTCGAACAAGCCCTTAAACGCAGAGTCCATGGTGTGGTATGCCTTGGCGTTGAAGATGTTCCAGAACTGCATGAAGACGAAAATGGTGAAGAGCAGCGAAAGCTCTTTGGGGGTAAAAATGCCACCGACATGATGGAAATTGAAGTAGTTCACTATATAATCGCGAATGGAGAACTCCGCCATCGAGTCGACATGGCAATGCATGAAATACTGGATAAATCCGAACAACACGGCCACAAAGAGCATTCCCACGCCAAAAATACGCTTGCCCATGTCCTTGGTGATAATGAAAGCTTCGCGCGCACGTGGTTTCTCTTTCAATACGCTTTGGTCGGGTGGCAGCGAGGCCAATGCCATGGCGGCAAAGGTATCCATGATGAGGTTGATCCACAGCATCTGCGTCACGGTGAGCGGCGACGAAGTACCCATCACCGCACCCAACAACACGATCATGCAAGCCGCAACGTTGATGGTCATCTGGAACAAGATAAACCGCTGGATGTTATGGTAAAGCGAACGGCCCCACATCACGGCACGGGCGATGCTCTTGAACGAGTTGTCGAGGATAGTGATGTCGCTGGCTTCCTTGGCCACCGAGGTGCCGTCGCCCATCGAGAGGCCAATCTGGGCACGGTTCAAGGCGGGTGCATCGTTGGTACCATCACCTGTCACGGCCACCACCTCACCTGTTTCCTGCAACAGGCGCACAAGGCGTTCCTTGTCGACAGGCCTGGCTCGCGACATGATCTTCAAGTCGCCAATGCGTTCTTTAAGTTCATCGTCGGTCAGCAGGTTAAACTGCTTGCCCGTAATCATCTGTCGTTCAGGGTCGTCATTCTCATCCCAAAGTCCCACCTGTCGGCCTATCTCACGTGCCGTGCCTGGGGTGTCTCCCGTCACAATCTTGATGCCTATGCCTGCATCGAGACAGTCCTTCACAGAATCAGCCACATCATCACGAATGGGATCAATGATACCTACAACGCCGAGGAAACAAAGGTCCTCCATGGTCAATTTGTTGTTGACAAACACCGTCTTCAGTTCCTCCTCCGTGATGTATTTGTAAGCAAAGCCCAAGGTACGCATAGCCTTGCTTTGGTATTCCAACAGTTTACTTTCAACCTCCTGTTTCACCCAAGTAATGCCAGCCTCACCATCGAGTTTCCTGACTGTAGTGCAACGCTTCAACAACATCTCGGGCGCACCTTTCACATACAAAATATACTCGCCAGAAAACTGCGTCTTGACCACCGTACACATATATTTATACCTTGGCGTAAATGGCAACTGACGGACAATCTTCACTTCATCGCGAATCCTTACATAGTCAACATTATTGTCGAAGAGCCATGACAACAAGGCTCCTTCGGTGGGATTACCGATCACCTTGACCTTCTGCTTGTCGCTGTAGTCCAAAAATGCCGTCGAATTGACCGCAATACCCTCTGCCATCAGATGGGCTACTTCGGAATTGTCAAACCGGCCACCCTTTAATCCGTAGATAAAGCTGTCGCCTAGGCTCATGCGGTTTTTGGTGAGCGTGCCCGTCTTGTCGGTGCAGATCACCGTGGCGGCGCCCATGGTCTCGCAGGCGTGCATCTTACGCACAAGGTTGTTGGTTTCCAGCATCCTTCGCATGCTCAACGCCAAACTTAGCGTGACACTCATTGGCAGGCCTTCGGGCACGGCCACCACAATCAGCGTGACAGCAATCATCAGCGTGTTGAGCAGGTAGCGGGCGAAATCCATCCAATCGAGAGGACCGCCATCGCCATGGACGAAATACATCAGAACACGCAGCACGACAATCAAGCCAGCGATGACATAGCTGGCTATGGTGATGCCATTACCCAACTTGTCAAGTTGTTCGTTAAGCGGAGTCTTCACCTTGTTGTCGATTTGCGCACCACGATATACATCGCCCCATTCCGTGGCGTCGCCCACCTTCTCGACGACAAAGACACCATGGCCTTCCATCACCGTGCTGCCGCGGCAGACATAGTTAGATGGATAAGTGGCATCTTTCTTGAACTCCGACTTGTTTGTCGTCTTGCTGCACGAAGGCTCGCCCGTCAGGTCCGACTCATTGACCCTCAGCGAGACGGCATCCACTAACCGTCCATCGGCAGGCACCTCGTCGCCCGTCTCGATAATCACAGTATCGCCTACCACCACATCTTTTCGCTCAATGCGTTGCACGAAGCCGTCGCGATACACCGTCACCTTTTGTTCGTCCTCCGACTGATTCAAGACCTCGAATTTCTTGTTGGCGCTCAACTCAAACACAAAGCCCACTGTCGTGGCCAGCATCACCGCGATGAAAATGCCCAAAGGCTCAAGCAGGATGCTCATTCCAGCAGTGCCGGTGAACAACTGGTATAAAGACACCCCCACAGACAGCAGCAGGGCTATCAGCAGGATGCGTATGATGGGGTCACTGAATTTCTCCAAAAACTGTTTCCAAAGGGGTTCTTTCTCCGGCGGGGTCAACACATTGTCACCGTATTTCTGGCGGCTCTTTTCTACCTCGGCTTGTGTCAAACCATTCCTAAAATCTCTTGCCATGATTCAAATTTTACTATTTTTGCATTGAAAAAAACGGGGCAAAAATACAATCCTCGGTCAAACCCGAATGAGGTTGCAAGGTTGCAACCCAAAAACAAAATCGGTAAGCACATGAAATTCAAGGAGAACCATAAGACAGCCTTGGCCAAGATCCTTTCAGACCTCGTTCAATGCGACGGCATCGTCAACCAAGGCGAGATTGATTTCCTGCATCAGGTCTACCAGGTGCTCGACATCACCTCGGCCACACGAAAGAAAGCCATCCAGCTCACCCTTGCCGATGCCGTCAACACCTTGAAAAGCCTTGGCAACGCCGAGAAATACGCCGTGCTCCACATCATTCAACAGCTGTCGCTTTCCGACGGCAGCGCCGACTCCGACGAACAGCTCTTCATCACCGCCGTGGCCTTGTCCATCGCCATTCAAGCCCCCGAGACACAAGGCATCAAGACGCAGTTTGTCTCCATCCCCAACCTCAACTTCGACACCGACAACGCCGTGCTCTATGTGGAGACGGAATTCGATAAGACCGTCAACGCCAGCATCGTACGCGACTATGACGACATCTGCACCCTGTTGGGGAGCAGCCATTTGGCATTCTTCTACCTGCCTAAAGTGTTGCAGGAACTGGAAAGCAAACGCACGACCTTTCACCAAGCACTCAACTACCTCGAGCCCACACTCAGCGACGAGCAACTTGACCTCATCGAGCAGAAACTCGGCACCATCGACAGTACTTTTCTCTCCAAAGAGCTGTTTATCAACTACCTGAACACCAACGGATTGAAAATAAGCAAGCCAGCGTTTTTCTTCAAGATGGGCAACCAGCGCACAGGGGGCTATACCGACTTCCTCATCATCGAAATCGACGGCGACCCATACGAGACCTTGAAACGTGTCTTTGAACTCAACGACGGTATCATGAACCTCAAGCCCCTCACCATCAAAGAAAAAGACAAGCACGTGCTGAAGCTACTGACCCGCGAAGACAAGAAAGAAGAAAAAGACGCACTCAGTTATACGGGGTTCCACAAGATGCTGATTGACACCATGTTGAAGTCGAACGGCACTCAGGAAGTCAGCCGACTCTACATCACGCGTCACGGCGACCTCTTCCTCACCGACCGCAACAACACTGAGGTGAAGATGCCCGCCCTCGGCAAGGCACTCTACATCCTCTACCTCTTCAACGAAGAAGGCATCACGCTGAGCAGTCTGAGCGACTACAGGTCGGAGCTATACAGGATTTATCGGCAAATCTCGACCTATGGCGACGAGACCCTGCTGCTACAGGCCGTCGACAACCTCACCGACTTTGTGGGCAACACTTTGAACGCCACCCTCTCACGCATCAAGAAAGCCTTCACCGACATCCTTGGCGACGAAGCCTCGCGTTACCTCATACAAGGCGAAAAAGGTGGACGGAAAGCCATCCACCTTGAGCGTCACCTCGTGGTCTTTGAGGACCGCAACGCGTTTTCCTGAAAGACATCAATCTTGTCAAAAATTTTTGCAGGTCTCAGAAAGTATGTCATCCCTACGCTGGCCTGTGCGGCGGCATGGGATCTATGCTTTCTGAGGCCGATTACTAAGGTCTTTGCTTTTTTATCCGCCTCCTATAGATTCCATCCTTCCGCATATAGCCACGCGGGAATGACATAGGAGGCTAGCTGGAATGAATGCAAAACAAAAACATTTTAAGCATTCTGTCCTCCCAACAGGAAAGTAACGTCAGAGTTGGGGTCAATCTCGACCGATTCCTTCCCGTAACGCATCACAATCATCTTCTTGCCGCCTTTGAGCAGCATCTTGCCGTCGGTGATCCAAAGGGCCGAAGCCTCGCGCAGGCCGACCACGGTCATGTCCTGGTTGACGGCCAGATACTCGTTGATGCGGTCCTGGCGTGTCTCACCGCCGTGTTTGATCATCTTGTCGATCTCGGGGTGCGGGTCGAGGTAGTGCGGGTTGATTTGGAACGGCACCAGGTTGAGGCACTTGAACGAGACGGGTTGCACGATAGGCATGTCGTTGGTGGTGCACAGCGTCGGGCAGGCCACGTTGGAGCCGGCGCTCCAGCCCATGTAGGGCACGCCTTTCATGGCTTGTTCGCGGATGGCGTCCATTAAGCCGTAGCGATGCATCTCAGCCACGAGATGGAAGGTATTGCCACCGCCCACCACGATGCAGTCGGCTTCCTTGACGGCCTTCACCTTGTCATCGAAATGGTGTACGGAGGTGAAGTTATTAAGTCCGAACTTCTCGTTGAAGACGGCCTTCACCTTGGCTTCGTAGGCATCATAGCTCTCAGGATACACCTTGCCGCCGATGTTGACGCCCGCGAAGGGGACAAAGATGATGCGCGACTCCTTATTAATATGATTCTGCAGGCAGAACAGCTCAATTTGAGCTGAAGCCCAGGCGAGATAGTTCTCGCCGAAGTTGGTCGAATTGCTGATCAGTAAAAGTCTCATGATGTAATAAATTGGTTAACGATGGTGCAAAGATAGCAAAAAAGCGATTGTCTGAACAAAGCGGCACAGAAATCGTCGTCCCTCGTAGAAAAATATTAAATTGATTATCAATCATTTGAAAAAATCGACAAAATTTTTCCTAATTTTTTGCTTGCGTGAATGAAAAAAGCAGTATTTTTGCAGCGTCAAATACGACTGGACTAGTAGCTCAATTGGATAGAGTCCCTGACTACGGATCAGGCGGTTGTGGGTTCGACTCCCGCCTAGTTCACGAAAGGTTCCGCAAAAAGAACCTTTTTTTGGCCCATTCGACTAGCGGTTAGGTCGTAAGTTTCTCACACTTAAAACAGCGGTTCGATTCCGCTATGGGCTACGAAATAAAGCCGTAACTTGCTGAAAAACAAGCTACGGCTTTTTCTTTTGCACCAAATTTGCACCATTCCGTGTCAACCATGTGTCAACCAGATTCATTCTCGTTATTACTTCATTTCACATAAACTTCGCATATATTTCTCGCTTTGGAGGAAACAAAACCGCCGCAAAGGTCAAGAAAACCCTTGCGGCGGTCAAATCTATGGAATAAAGCCTCACTTCAGCATTGCTTGAATGTCGGCCTCCATGTCCTCGGGCTTCGCCACGGGCGGGAAACGCTTGATGACGCTGCCGTCCTTGGAGATGAGGAACTTGGTGAAGTTCCAGCGGATTTCGCCGTCCTTGCGCCCTTCCGACTTGCTCAGGCTGTCGACAAGTTTCATCGTGGCCTTGTCGGCCAAGCCATGCACTTCCTCGTCAGGCACCTGATTGCAGAGGTACACGAAGATGGGATGGGCGTTCTCGCCGAACACATCGATTTTCTTCATCAGCGGGAAGGTGACACCGTGGTTCAAGCGGCAGAACTCTGCAATCTCCTCGTCGGTACCAGGCTCCTGGTGCTTGAACTGGTCGCAGGGGAAGCCGAGGATGACCAGACCTTGGTCTTGGTACTTCTTGTAGAGGGCTTCCAAGCCGTCATATTGCGGAGTGAAACCGCATTTCGAGGCGGTGTTGACAATCATGAGGACTTTGCCCTTGTATTGGGCCATGTCCACTTCTTCGCCCTTGTTGTTCAGGGCCTTAAAGTCGTAAATCGTAGTCATTTTAGTTTTGTTTTGTGCACAACCTGCAAGGAGCAGAAATAGTCCAAGGGCTATGCTGATGATACTTTTATTCATATTACTATTTCAATGGTTTATAGGCTCTTCCAGGAAAAAACCGAGGGACACTTTGGCAGTAATTCTCATATTCAGGATATTTTCCGCCACTGATCTCTTCGGCCAACGAAGAACTGCCTTGGAAAAGGACAATCAACAGCAGCGCACCAATCACACTCCAGTTGACGATGCCCATACCGGCGGCAATGGAGAACAGGTAGAAGCATACCCAAATGGCCTGCTCGGCGAAATAATTGGGATGACGGCTGCGGCTCCAAAGACCCGTTGTGTTGAAACCTTTGTTATATGGCTCAGACAACTCCTCAAGCTTTTTTCCTTCATTGATCATGGCCCATTTGCGAGTCTGGAAACGCCACTGCTGTTCGTCAGCGACAGCCTCATAAATAATGAAACCCAGCATCAATACGGCAGCGATGATGTCCATCCAGCCGAAGGGCTTGTCGGAACGCATGGCGACCAACGCCGGGAAGGTGGTCATCAGCACCAGCGCATTTTGGTAGATGGAGATAAAGCCGAGGTCGAATAACGTCCAAGCCCAGCGCTTCTTGAATGCCGGACCTGAACGGACAACCGCCCAACGGTAGTCCTCTACGCCTTCCCAAAATTTGAGTTTGTAGGCTCCCTTACGGGCGAAGTTGAAGGTAAGCCGGATGCCCCAAAGGGTGACCAAAACGGCCATCACCACCAAACGGGTACTCATGCCGCCTCTTACAGCAATGATCCAGGTGTAGGCGATGGGCAACAGGCTCCACAATTTGTCCATCTGGCTGTTGTTGCCGGTGGCCTCACCCACGACAAAACAGTATGCCGCGCTGCATCCTGCAATGATGCCCAAGATCTTGAGCGTGTCTATCTGAGCTGCGTTCAAGGTTGGCCCTATGGTGAAATACAGTATCGGGCAGACGACGATGGACAACACCAATAGCGTGGCCATCAGGGGGATGTTCATTTTCTTCATTTCAACAGATTTGATACCCTTTCATTGCTTGTCCATTTTCTTTCGGATGTTTTCGGCAAGGAAGGCGGCTACCTCCTCAGGAGTGAAGCGGCTCACATTGATGACGATGTCGTAGTTGCGGGCATCGTAGCGTGACACGCCAGCGAAGCTCTTGGTAAAACTCTCGCGGGCACTGTCGACATCGTCGATGAATTTGTCGGCGGCCTTCTCGTCGAGGCCCTCGCGCTCAGCGACCTTCCGGATGCGAACGTCCCGGTCGGCGATGAGGAAGATGTGTATCGCGTCGGGATTGTCCTTTAAGATGTGGAAGCCAGCGCGGCCAACGATGATGCAGTTCTCCTGCTCGGCCAAGTTGCGCATGATCTGCGACTCGGCGTAGTAGAGTTCTCGCGATGTAATCTTCTTGTGCTCAGTTAGGTAGCTGTCGTCCATAGTATCGAACTGACGGTAGAACTGGCAGAGGTCATCCCACAGGTTGAGTTTCTTGCTCTTGATGCGCAGGATTTCCTCTTTATCGAGTTTGTATTTCTCACAGATGGCCTCAAGGATGGCCTTGTCGTAGACCTTCAGTCCGAGTATTTCTCCCATGCGGCGGGCGATGTCCCTGCCGCCACTCCCGCATTCGCGGTTGATGGTGATGATGGTTTTGCTCATGATTAACGCTCTTTTTGTTGACTATACTATATACTTTGTATTCCTATTTTGAAAATGCAAAGGTATAAAGAATAACCCAAATAATAAAATGGCTGTAAAAGTACGGTTTTTAATTGAAACAATTAATTGATACTATTCCTTTTGATTAGCAGACATTTCAAGAGTCGATTGCCTGTATTCCATAGGAGTCTTCCCCAAGTGTTTCTTGGTGTATTTACAGAAAAAACTCACATCGGGGAAATCCATCTTGTATGCAATCTCCTTTGTCGTGAGATTGGTCTGTTGCAGATAATACTTGATATTACGAACCGTGGCCTCTGTAACCCATTCAAGAGCCGTGCGTCCGCTTTTTTCTTTGCACACCGTACTGAGATACTTAGGCGTGACGAGCATCTGCTCTGCGTATGCTTTCACCTCGCGCTCAGTATTGTCGGGACGATTGAGCAGTGTCATGAAGCGCTGGAACAACCTGTCCTTTTGAGAGCTTGATGTCTTGGCACTTGATTCGCCTTCATCGTCTATAAAAAAGTCTTGAAGTTGGTGAAGGACTTCCACCGCTATCGACTGCGCTGTAAGTCGGATGATACGCTGTCGGTAGGGATTGTCACTGTCTTCCATGTATGTCATCATCAGGTTGAAATAGGCCTGAAATAGTTTGTTTTGGTATTCCGTGAGGTGAATGACGGGATTCTTTTGAAGGAAAAGGAATTTTTTCCACCATTCAGAATCAAGATGGAGAATTCCGGCCAAGGCATCGTCAAAAAGATGCTCACCACCACAAATGAGTTTGCCTTGAAGGTCTGGCGTTCGCATGACTGAGCCTATCATGTTGCTCACCAATCCCACCACGAAGTCACCCTCGTTGGCATGATAGGTCTGTCCTTCAAGGGTAAACTGGACGGCACCTCGCTCAATATAAACCGAAATGAAATAGTCGGAAGTGATTGGATTAGGCGAGGCCATCACTTCGTCCAAGTTGTCTGAAATCACCAAGTCATTAAATATCTTCAGCATGTGCTTTTTTTTGCAAAATAACCACCATTTTTTCAGTTATACAATAGTAAATTATTCTTTTTTTACATTCTATATTTCTACAATCAATAAAAAGTACCATAAATAACGCCATATTGACAGCAAGGGCTATGGTGGAATCCGTCTATTTTTGCAAAGTGAAATATGATGCAAATGAAAAAAGTAGGTCTTTTTATCGATTCATGGTATCCTATGGTAGATGGTGTCGTCAAGGTAGTGGATAATTATGCCCGTCGTTTGGTCCAGTATTGTGATGTCGTGGTGTTTTGCCCTGCCACTCGTGGTTACAGCAAGGAAGAGGATGCCCAACTTCCCTATAAGGTGGTACGTTGCACTTCATTGCCTCTGATAAATAACGACTATGACATCCCAACATCGGCCTTGGATCCAGTGTTTGACGCGCAACTGATGCGCAGTGGAATCGACTTCGTTCACATTCATTCGCCCTTTACCGTTGGGCTGGCAGGAGTGCTTTATGCCAAGTTGCACAAACTGCCCGTAGTGGCCACGCTGCACAGCCAATACAAACAGGATTTCGAAAAACCCTTGGGGAAAATCAAGCCAGCAGTTACTGTGGCTATGAACACCATTATGCGTGTGTTCAATTCATGTAACGAGTGCTGGGCGGTGAACGGGGGAATCAAGGAACTGTACCAGAAGGAATACGGCCTCACCGCCCCATGCAAGGTACGCCTCAATGCCACCGACCACCAACCTGTTTCCGGCCCTCGGGAAGCCGCCCGATTGGTCAACGAAACTTACAACATTCCTGCAGATGCCACGGTTTTACTTTTTGTGGGAAGGATTAATTTTATCAAGAATATCGACTTTACGGTGCGCTCTTTGGCTCGCGCCAAGGCATTGGGGCTGAAGAACTTTCGGATGCTTTTTGTGGGCAAGGGACAGGATGAGGAGAAACTATTGGATTTGGTCTCCGAGTTAGGTCTGACGAAGGAAGTGGTGATGTGCGGACTTGTCTCGGACAAGGCCATGTTGGAGAGCCTATATTCCCGCGCCAAGTTGTTTTTGTTCCCCTCGCTGTATGATGCCAATTCGCTGGTGCAGATAGAAGCGGCCTGCCAAAGCACTCCCACGCTTTTCCTTGAAGGCGCAAAGACTGCCGCCACAGTGACCCCCGGGGTGAACGGTTATGTTTCACCAACTGGAGAAGAAAATTACGCTCGTGCTATCATCGACATCCTAACCGATACTGAAGGTTATGAGCGCGTAGCCCATGCTGCCTTCAGGGATCTTTACATCAATTGGGACGAAGTGGTGCGAGAGGTCTATGAGGACTATTGCAGGATGAAATAAAACAAAAACTACCGCAAAAGCACGAAACCCTTGCGGCAGTTGTTGAACAGTAGTTCGTGAAGCTTACGCTTTATTGAACTTCTCCTTTGGCTGTTTGCAACGGGGGCAACGCCAGTCGTCGGGCAGGTCTTCAAAGGCTACGCCGTCATGCTCTGCGGGGTCATAAACATAGCCGCAAATGGAACAGACGTACTTGCCAGAAGCCTCCTGCTTGGAGAAGTCGACTTCAGCCAGAATGGTCGGCACGGGATGGTCGAGATCCATCACGCGCTTGGCCTCAAGATTTTCATATCCCTGCGGCGTGTGAGTACCGCAATAGACCGTGGGGTGGTTGCGGACAAACTCGCGGATGCGGTTCTGCGTCTCGCGGGCGGCTGGCAGGTCGTCATAGACTACCGACAGTTTGTCCTCGTGAAGAGCCTCATCCACGTAGGTGATGTCGCCGTGAAGCATGTAGAACAGTCCGTCCATCTCTACTACGATGATGCTATTTCCCTTGGTGTGGCCCTTGGCCTTGATGAGGTAGATGCCGTCCTGGATTTTCTGACTCTCGGGAAAGTTGTAGTAAGGCCCGTCGGTATAGCTGACGGGCACGAGATTCGTGAGTCCCTGAAGCTCCGCGGCGTCCATCTCCTCTTGGTTCACATAGACCTTCGCGTTAGGGAAACTTTTCAGTTCACCGCTGTGGTCGGCATGGCGGTGGGTGAGCAAAATCTTGGTCACCTGCTCAGGCTTGTAGCCTAGGGCCTTGAAGGCTTCCATATAGCTGCAGATGTCCTTGCCGGTGAAGATGGGAGAGTTTTCGTCGGGCACCTCTTCGGGAGTTCCAGCAGGGATGCCAGTATCCACCAGAATCACCTCGCTGCCCGTGTCAATCAGATAGTTCTGAAGACTGCCGCGATAGCGGATGTTCTTGTCAAACTTGTCCATCCCTTCCTCGCCTCCGAACACGAAAGGCTGGGTGTAGAATCCGTCTTTACGGAATTTTACTGCTTTGATTTCCATAATGATATTAATTTTAAATTTGTTTTATTACGATTTGTTACAATCTAATTACCCCATCACCACATCGAGCACCATCATCAAGACTAAACCGATGGCAAAACCTATGGTGCTGAGATTGGAGTGCTGGCCCTCGGAGGCTTCAGGGATTAGTTCTTCGACCACGACGTAGAACATGGCACCAGCGGCAAAGGCAAGCATATAAGGAAGAACGGAAGTTAGCAATGAGGCGAGCAACATGATAGCAATGGCTCCAACAGGTTCCACGACACCACTTAGAGAACCAAGCAAAAACGAGCGCCAACGGCTGTTTCCCGCTGCCCGTATCGGCATGGAGATGATGGCTCCCTCGGGAATATTTTGGATAGCAATACCCATAGCGACAGCCAAAGCACTTGCAAGAGAAAAGTTCGTCGCACTGCTATCGGCTCCTGCAAACACCACGCCCACGGCCATTCCTTCGGGCAGGTTGTGGATAGTGACAGCCAGGGCAAGCATCGTAGTCTTCGATAGATGAGAGCGCACACCCTCTGGCTTGTCCGTGCCGATATGCAAGTGTGGAGTCAGTTCATCAATCAGCAGCAGGAATCCAATACCTAACAGGAAACCCACAGCCGCGGGCATCACTGCCCATTTCCCTGCGCTCGCTTCCATCTCCATCGCAGGAATCAGCAACGACCATACAGAAGCCGCGACCATCACACCCGATGCGAAGCCCAATAATGCTTTCTGCAAACGTAAAGGCATCTCATCCTTCATCAAAAAGACGAAAGAAGAACCGAGCATCGTGCCCAGCAGCGGAATAAGTAGTCCTACGATAAGCATTGTCATTTGTTATATCGCTAATTCGTTCTTAATGGTAGCTTCCTCCAACGACTGCATGATGTCAGCCACTTCTTCCCTGTGTTCCCACAATGCACAGCCGCCCGTATGCTCGCCGCCCACAAGACGCGCGTCGCGGAGTCGCTGGAAAAGGGGCGACTTCAAGGCGCCGCGCACACCGAGTGAGAGCACATTGCTGTCGCTGAATGGTGAGAACGGACAAGGTTCGGCTGCTCCATCAGGACCGATGTGGAAGAAACCACGACCACCAGCCAGACAACCGCCCACATATTTCTCATCGCCAGGGAAGGAGAGGATAATCATGTTGGGGAATTGCTCACACAGATGTTCCTGCTCTGTTTCCATCCGTTCGGTGTCAGACTCGTTCAATGCCAAATGTTCTGTGCCTCTTTCGGTGGGCACATATTCTACATAGATGATGAGTTTACAGCCAAGTTCTTGCAACTGATTGACAAACAAGTCGGAGGTCACAGCGTCCATGTTCTCCGTCGTGACCGTGATGCTCGTTCCGAAGAAGAGGTTCTCCTTCTTCAGCATCTCCATCGCCATCATGGCACGTCTAAACATACCTTTGCCTCGACGTTCGTCGGTTCCATGTTCTGTTCCTTCAATACTGATGACTGGCACCATGTTCAGGTGTTTCTTCAGGAACTCCATGTAAGACGGGCCGATGAGCGTACCATTGGTGAAGATGGGGAAGATCATGTCTTTCACCTCTGCCACCTTCTCCAAAATGTCCCTACGCATCATGGGTTCACCACCTGCCAAGAGCGAGAAGTTGATACCCAAGTCGGCAGCCTCGGTGAAGATGGCTTTCCATTCCTCTGGCGACAAGGTTCTCCGTTGACTCTTGCCAGGGTCGGCGGCAATGCCGTTAGCACGGGCATAGCAACCCTTACACGAGAGGTTACAGGTCGTGGAGATGCTGCTGATGAGGAAGGGAGGCACATCTAATCCCTCCTCCTTCTTCACTTTCGCCCTCCGCTTTTCCGAACGGGCAAAGGTCTTTTGCAGCGTCAGCACAAGCCTCGCTTCACGCGGATTGGTCAGCACACTTTTGTATGCTTTCGCCATGATGTTGCGGATGCTTCCGCTCATGTATTCGTTCAGCTGCATAAGAGAAAAACTTCTATTGGGCGAGAACGGTCTTCACAAACTCCTTGAACGCTTTTATGTCAGCATCGTCGGGATGTCCTGCCTTGACGGGTCCCATCGAGCCACTGCAAGTAAACTCCTCAATGCTCACAGTGATGCCTTTAGCTTGAAGTGCTTGCCGCATTTGTGGCACAGGTGATTTGATGATGGCACACGAACCAAAGCATACCACACGCTTCACTTTATCGGGCGTGAGCGATTGGATAAAATCCATCACACTGCCGTTCACTTTGCCCAAAAACACTCCTGCCCCAAGAAAGAGCGTGTCAACAGGTTCCGACAGGGGTACACTGACCAACTGAGGTTCTGCACCCACGATGTCTTTCACGGCCTCTACCATCTTTTTGGTATGACCAAACTTACTGTAATAACGGATTGCGTTTTTTGCCATAATTACGTTGTATTTATTCTTCTACTGGGGTGAATTTCTCTTTCTTACGCTTGCAGCGAGGGCAGCGCCATGTATCGGGCAGTTCCTCGAATGGCGTGCCGGGTGGGATGTTCTGCTTGGGGTCGCCCTTTTCAGGGTCGTAAGTGTACTTGCAAGGACATTTATACTTTGCCATAATAATTGTTGTTTTAGTGATTAAAGGGGAGAGCCGAGACCCTCCCCGTGAAGAAAAAATTCATCTGCCTCAATCAATTGAAGTCAGATTTTTCAATTGGCAGGTGCCCACTTGCAGCGGACAGGCGACACGATAGCGCCTTCTTTCTTCAGTTCTGCAAAGGCTTTGTCCACCTCCTTGCGGTCAATACCTGTGATTTCTGCAATTTTGCCTGCGTTGACGGGAGCACCGAACTCACGCATGGCTTGTAACACTTTCTCTTTCATTGTTGTAGGGTTTTGCTTTGGGTGATTACATCATTTCAATGAGGAAATTCTCGTAGCCGAGCTTGTCAATGTAGTTGAGGTACTGACGCTCCCAGTCCATGTGGGCCTTCTCG
>Ga0310690_10006841_pt1 | contig 14871 bp, 27 predicted proteins | sample AusTroGonzalo_MG_2_FD_207661 | JGI IMG/M metagenome (GOLD analysis project Ga0310690, IMG submission 207661) | Bovine rumen microbial communities from tropical cattle in Woodstock, Queensland, Australia - Gonzalo_04 (v2) (version 2) | ecosystem: Host-associated > Mammals > Digestive system >...
GATGTGGCTAGGATATTACGAGATGAGTTATTAACAAAGCTAACTGACGCTTATAATAGTCTTGGACTTCCTACTAGTATTACAGGAATTTCTAGTATTCTAGAAAAACAACTTACCGCAGTTGAGAAGATCAATGGAGACTTAAATAGTGGAATAACTAAGATAGTTGATGCAATTCCAGAAATAAAATTTGATGAAGGTGGCGGTACAGCTACTTCAAGCAAAGATAAAACCTGGCGTGAAGCATCAAAAAGACAAACAATTAGTATTTAATTAAGGAGGGAGAACTTATATGGCATTAACTTTACAAGGAGTGGAGGTAGAATCTCCCTCTTCTAATCGTACTTAGGTTTATATGGCAACTCATGGAGGGGAGCTTCGGCTCCCCTTCATGAAGCGTTCTTTTATTAGTTTTTCTTATGGAGGAAAATGGATTGAAGATTTTGGATTAATAGCAGTAGCTAAGGGCGATGGAATTGAGCGTGGTGGCTATGCTGCATTTAATGATATCACTACTGATAGTGATGTATTAGATGGATAGATGTATTGGAGTACTCATTTTAAGGCTAATGAATTGGAATTTGATTTAGCCACTGACGCGATTGATTAGCGTGAGTTAGAAACTTTTTTAAATTGGTTTTAGCCTGGGCGTCCGAAAGAATTAATTTTAGCAGAGCATCCAAATCGTGCAATTTTAGCGCGAGTATCTGAACCGCCAAACTTATCTTTATCAGTATTTGAGAAACCAATTACCTTACAATTTGGGAGTAGTAGTCAATGGTCATATACCACAAGCACTACTGTATATCGCGGGCATATTTCTTTAAAACTTATTATGGACGATCCTTTTTGGTATGCTAAAAATAATTTATTAGGAGTGCGTCATGAAGGATTGGGTATTAGTTATTTTGCTGATGAATTTATTGATGCTAATGGCAATACTGTTAATATTTTAAGTGCTGCCGGTAAAGATGCATTAAAAATTGTATATGAAGATGGCGTACCTTTAGGCAGTATGATTACATGCGATATGTTATTAGGAAATGGTATAGTGGCTAAGACAGAATAGCAATACTATCATTATCCAACTAACATAGCTGAATATAGTACTGGAACTACTTATCAGGGAACTTCTATTTCTCCATTTAGATTTTGTCTTGCTCCGAACGAACCAATATCTTCCACAGGGATAGGAGCTATAATTGCTCCAGATACTGGAACAACTTATAATAGTAATTTATCTTTGGGTGATACTTTATGGATCGGAGTAGACGAAGAATTTAACGAGGGTAAACCATTTTATTATAAAATTGTTAATGAAAATGGTGGTAATATGGTAATTCCTAGTAGTACAGCTTATGGACGGATTGCAGGCGCGGTTGTATCTGATACGGGCGCGAGTATATGGCCATATGATACACCATTATATTTCTATTATTCTGGTACTGCTCCAGCACCTTTAAAAATAACATTTACTTTAATGCCTCAGTTTAGTGGTGAATATTTAGTGGAACCAAAAAATAGATATGCTCACACGGGAGATGTATATTATAATACAATTACGGTTGTTGGCGATGGAGAAGATGAGACTGATAATTTAGTATTTAGAGTAACGGCACCTTTCTTGTTTACTAGTTATAATCATATATTAGATTTATTTGTCGCTGAACGTAATACTAGTAGTTGGGTAGATTTTGAAAAAACGTTGCGCGCGGCTGTAATACATCCATATGTACGTTGGTGCGCTTTACAAATGATTACAGCCTTTATAGCATCTTCTAGTAAAAATTTATCTGATAGGTCATTCTCTGAATTTGCATATAATTTAAAATCAAAAGTATTTTATAAATCAACTTTTTCAGCGACTTTTTCTTTTGATAGTCGTTCTGGAGAAGCTAGCGTTGTATATAAAGGAGTAAATCCTGGATATTCTGCTAGTAAGTTTTTACTTTTAAAGGGCGGCGTGGAACCTTCAGCATCTCTTTCGGAGGATGCAGGTGATATGTTACAATCTAATAGATTATATGTTACTGATCGTAATTATTTTAATACTATAAATCAAGTAGATCATTTTTATAACGATCCCGATCGGCGTCATTACTCACATTATATTAAGCATAATTTTAGTTAGACTCTTACTAATGTTGTACTTGATTATTAGAATTTATATTTATAATTTGAGATAAAAGGAGGAAGGACAATGCTAATCTAGTTAAGTAAACGTAATTATGAAGCATCTGTCTGGACACTTCAGGACGAGTTTATAACCGTCCTGAAGTGGTCTGGCATTAATAACAAAGGATAGATTCGTGAACCAAAAATGAGTATATCAGATGATGGTACTGAAAATTTAACTTTTTCTATTCCTATGTATATTAGAGTAGATGGAGAAAAATAGGTAAATCCTAATTGGTATAATTTAAAATAGGGTGCATTAATGGAAGGTACCCGTAAAATTAAAATTATTTTAAACAAAGGTGAAGGCGAGGAAGAAGCAGTTTATGAGTTTCTTATTACTTCGGTAACAGAGAAACATAGTGGAGATACACTTACATGTGAGGTCACCTGTGAAGGTGCTTGCTATCATGAGTTAGGTAAAATTGGATATAAAGTTGCACTTAGTGCAGAAGCATTTCAAAATGAAGATTATGAACGTTGGAAAGCAGGCTAGGAATAGCCAATTGCCAATATAGATTATTGGAATTAGTAGGCAAAATTATAGCCTTGGTTACCCGGTTTCGATACTGGCACTCTTATTCCTAATCCTAGAATATGGTATTATGAAGTAAATATGGATACTAGCCAATATTCTGGTATTAGGTCTTCTGATAAGGTGTATGAGGATGCTTATGTAAGTAATTGGGAATTACAAGAAGTGGAAGGATCAGATGGTGAAAAATAGTTAGTTTCTACAGAAATAGAATAGGCGAAAGAAAAAGAGCGTATGGTAGACGTAAAAGAAAGTAATTTATATAATATTACGTAGACTATCGCTGAAACTTTTAACGTTTTTTGCCGCTATGAATATGGACATGATGAACATTATCATATTATATATAGAAAAATTATTTATTATAATAATTTTATTAAAGAGCAAGAGCGTACTATAAGTTTAACCTATCCTTATACAGCTGATGAAATAACTCGTACTAAGGATAGTACCGATATTATTACTAAATTATTTGTATAGAATATATCGAATGATAGTATGGGATCTGGCGTGGTCACTATTATGGATAGTGATGTAAATGATATGAAAGAAGATTACTTATTTAATTTTGATTATATGTCTGAAGTCGGATCTGTAACTGATGCTTAGTATGAAGTAATTAATAAGTTTAAAGTCTAGATACGTGAAATGAATGATAAGATTACATTAGAATAGAATGCTTTAACCGCACTTTAGGCATAGATGCCCGCGGCAGAAGCAGAGGTGACTACTCTTACAAATGAAATTGCGCAGTGCGATGAACGTATTACAGAATAGAATAATTACATATTGGATTTAACCTCTAGAAAGGATAATCAATATACAAAAACTAATTTTAAGACTGTTTGGTTATATAAAGGCGATAATGATATTAAGTGGAAAGTGGATGTTAGTAATATACATGGTATTAGACCTGATACAATACGTTTATATACTGCTTATAAGTAGACAGAGCATGAAGCATATGCTGATGCCTCTCATCCAGAATTTACTGGGCCTTTTGATTATGAAACAGATACATATGGAAATGTTACAATTTTAAAGAATCTTACACTGCCTGAAGGCGCATATAATAGTTCTGTCACTGCTCCTGGTGCGTATTTAACTTGTACATTTAATGTTGGGGATTATCATACTAATATTACGAAATATTGGTAGAATACCAGGGCGGATCGAGAGGTTAAAAAGGCAGAAAAAGAAAAGTATTATAATAATATGGTGGCTATAGAGTCTCTTTTAATGAAAAAATTAGATCATAAATATACTGATGCAGAGCCTTACTATGGTTTATATTAGCAAAAAGATTAGATTTTAGATAATTTTTAGTTACTAATGGGTCCTGCATTGCGTGAAGGTATGTGGAATCCAGAAGAATATAATGATTATGGTGATAGACATTTATCTACCATATCTATGAAAACATCGGCCACTGGTTTTACTGATTTAGAAACAGTAAGTAATAATGATCATAATGGTGCTTAGGGTATATTAGGGCCTAGCGCGCCGATTTATTATACATAGATTACCGATACACCACGTGATCAAGCATTTATGTGGGATAGTGATCTATTTACAAATGAAGATGATGTTAGTTATGCTGGTAGTTTAACTACTGGTACTACAAAAGAATATAATTATCCTTGTATTGATTTACGTTTTGGAGCTGGTAAACATATTATAGATTTATTATCTGGTACTTGGGTTCAAGATAATATAAAAGAACAGGATGATTAGACTGTAGATTGGAATAACGTAGCTGGATTTTGGACAAGTAATGGTGGAGTAGTTAATGTAAGCAATGAAGATGATGGTAGTGGGGTCAAGTATATGGGTAATATTGAGGCAGCCAGAGCTACTGTTAAAGATATAAATGGTAAATCTTCAAATATAACTATTCCCGTAGATGGTAAATTTAAATTAGATGAAATAGGATTTTTATTTTATTCTGGAGTAGGGTCATATACTACTACTGATACAAATAATAATATAGTATGGCATACAGATATTTCAGTTAATAGTTATAATATTGGTTCTCAAGCATAGATAATCTTTTTACGAGATAAGAATTCTCCTGTGAAACGAGTACTTCCGGCTTTAATGTTAACGGGCGCGAAAACTTTAAGTGAAAATGTTATGGGTACTATTTATAATACTAATGGTAAATTATATTATCCGAATGTAACAACAGATGCGGTTATTCGCGGTGGACAGACACCAGATGATGTATCGGGGTATACTATGACATCAGTACCTCAGGTTACTATTGGTAAAATTTGTACTAGTATTACTGGTAGTGGTAGTACTACAACTATTGAATCAGTTCCAATTGCAACATATAATGGTAGATTAGAATTTTTAACCAGCTCTGTACCAACAGCAGTGACAAGTGGTATATAGGGAGTCATGGAATATAAGAATAGTTGGGTAGATGGAGGATCATATGAAATTGTATATCCACGTATACGTATTGATTCATTAAATGTCAAACATAGCTCAACACAATTAAAGGTTAAATTAGTACGTGAGGGGGATAACGGCAGTACTAAATGTTTAACTGAATATGAAGATTATTCAGTATTAGTAAAGGCAGATTCAGTTGCGACTTTGGAAGCATTAAGCGGTATTTCTTTTAGCGATTTAACTTAGACGCAAATTGAAAATGCAGTAAATAACAGTACTGCTCTTTAGGCGGCGGCAGAGAAAATAAAGAGTTATACTTATATTACTTTAAAGCCAGAAATTTTCTTTAAATATGGAATGATTAATTTTACTAGTAGTGCAAATGCAGATACGGCATGGAATTTAGATAATATTAAATTAGTAATAGAATATGAAATTTCTAATGCTGGGACATGTATCTATATTGATGCGAAAGATGTATTATTAGAAAATTCATAGCCAAAGGTAACTTATACTGTTAATCCTTCTAAAATTGCTAATAATGTTATCAGAAATCCAAATACTTGGCTAGATCGTATTGTAAGCGTAAATGATAGTGAGTTACATTTTTAGGATGTAAAGGGCTATATTTCTAGTATGGAATTAGATTTAGATCATCCAGAATAGGATAGTATTGAAATTAAAAATTATAAGTCTAAATTTGAAGATCTATTTAGTTCAATTGTAGCTCAAACTGAATCTATGAAAAAGCGTGAATATACATTAGATGTTATTTCTAGTGTCTTTACTGGCGCGGGAAATATGACAGCTACAGCCTTAGAAAATAGTATAAATGGTGTAGATTTAGATTTAGCATTTAGCTAGGGCACGCTTACTATATCAGATAAGGAAGGTATTTGGGGCACAAGCAGCGCGGGTGTAGTAGCATTTCGTGGCGGTGGTATTTTTACAGCTAATTAGAAGAATGATGAAGGTAATTGGAAATGGAATAGTGGTATATTGCCTTCGGGAATTAATGGTAGTTTAATTACAGCAGGATAGATTGATACTAGTAAAGTTGTAATTATGAGTGGAAAATATAAGTATTTCTAGTGGAATACTGATGGATTATATGCGTATAAATCACCAGTAGTAATTGGAACTAATACACCAACTTAGTATGTGGTATATAATGGTGAAGGAATATCATTAGTAGCTCCGGAAGGAATGTACTATTATCCTACTGGAGAGGCTAATGGTGTTAGAATTGATTCTGATGTTAAACGTGTAGAAATCGGTTGGGAAGGATTGACATTAAGGAATTATAGTGGTGATTGGACTTTAAAAATGGATGCGAGTACTGGGAATTTATCAGTAAAAGGAGCAGTAACTGCTACAGCATTTACTTTAGCAGATGGAGTTACTATCCCATAGAATAAAGTTACAAATTTACCAGCTACTTTATCAAATTAGACTAAAACTACTAGAAAAATATATTATCTTACAACTAGTAGTACTGCTCCAGCTTTGCCTGGAGCAAATGATACGATTGAAAATACTTATTAGGGGACTGGAAAATGGTGTTATTCTTATCCCTCATTACCCGCAACAACTAATACTACTGGAAGTAATACGGGTAGTACTGAAGTTAATAAAAATAATAATTATAAATATTATACTACTACAGAAATAATAACCGAAGGAGGAAGTAAAACTTATGCACCTAATGTACCGGTTTAGGATTTGGGTGTAACATCTGCAATGGTGTCTGCTTCTATCGCGGCAATTACTTCAACTGCTTTTACTTCAAATGGTTTATAGGCTGGATATACTTGGGGTGGTCGGACGTTTAGCGTAGCATTAACTTCCAAAGCAAGTTTACTTATAGGCGCAACTGAAGAAATTTGGGTTGCAAAATCTGCTAGTTATAGTGATGGAGCCGCAGTAATAATAGATAAAAGTGGCATTGTTATGCGTGGTTCAACAATTGATCTTAAAACTTCTTCTGGTACTACAGGAGTAACAATAGGGAAAATAGGTTATGATAGTAATGGAAATGATATTGAAGGAGTGTCAATATTATCTAATAGTACAATGTTTGTTAGAACTAATAACTTTATAGTTGACACAAATAGTTTTAAAGTGAATCCGTATGCAACTGAAAATGAGCCATATTTTAAAGTAGGTGTTTCAGGTTAGCCGCAATATTTTCAATTATTACCTAACGGAGCTTTATCAATAAAGGGGCACATAGAAGCTACAAGTATGACTGTGGGTTCTGGAAATAATTATATGAGTTTTAATGGCACTACACTAACTATAAAAGGTAATATTACTGCCACTGGTGGCTATATCGGTCCATGGGTTATTACTAATGAGTCATTAGGAACGACTAGTGCCTATGGTGGGGCCTTTTATTGTAATGTAATTGATGTGCATGGACCAATTAATGCTACAGAGGATATATATTCTGATGCAACAATTATGGGTAATAAATTATCTAGTGAAGAAAAAGTGGAAGTTGGCACGCATGTAGAATTCGCCGGTAGTGGGATAAGTACAGGATTACTGTATAAAGTTCCTTCTACTAGCGGGACAACTAACTGTTATTTATATGTAGATGATAATGGTTATTTAAAATTTAAACGAGGAAGTACTATACGTTTTGTGACAATGTCTACAAGTGCTCCGAGTTAAATATAATAAAAATAAGCCCCGGCATTTCTGCCGGGGCATTTTCTTTTTATTCTTCAACTTCAATAAAATCTTCTAATTGTGCCATTTCACTAGGAGTGAAATCAATATCACCCAAATCATCTAACCTAATTTTATTAGCATTGATTTCTATTGAAGACTGTAATAATTCATTAAATTCTTCGTTAAAAGCATTCCTATGCTCAAGATCAATTTGAGCATTTCCATTTTCATCTAGTATCAATTCGTTATTTTCATCTTTTATGCCGTATTTTCTAACTAATTCCATTCTAGTATCATTAAAACTAGTCATTTCCTGATCCGCTGCCTTTAGAATACGAGCAGTAGCGTAAGCACTTTTTGCTTTAAGTGGTTTATTACTTAAATTTTTTAATGCGTTTGCACTATTTACAAGCTATTCTAACTTTAACGCAATCATATATCTTCACCCCAATTATTCTAACTTTTTAGTTTTCCACAAAAATATTTTCCAATACAAATTGCATCTGCCTCATCCTCAGAGCAATTCATATCATACCAAATTTTTACCTTAGCTTGCGCCTATTTCTTCTTTGCTTCTCTATGCTAATCACCATCATTGATGCCGCAATAAGAACGCCATTCACTCGGCCGCACTAAATCACTATCAATACAGGCTTCGAAAATAATATCGAGCAATACACCCTATAAATTGGCGAGTGTCTAGAATGTTTTTACCTACACTTCCGTATCTCTATTACCATACTTCTATAACTATATATTTTCAATACCCACAAAGTCTGGTTCCCATTCTTTTAGCGCGGCTTTGAGCCAATTCTTCACCTAGTTTATACGCTAGGTAGCGGGTAGGCTGGCACTCGTCTTATAAGTACCAAACCCTACCAGCACTTTATTATCATATATCGCATAGCCCGTGACGCCAGTCGCAGCATCCAGTGCTAATATACGCTATGTATCTGTACCCTTTTTGGGTACCTTATTTTTTTTGACCTTATATGGATCACCCGCAAGGCATATATCACACAACTTATGTTTTCTCCACTAGTCAAACGTTTGCTATTGTTGATGCCCCGCTGGACAAATCATATCTAGGGGAGTTTTTAAGTTTTTATATATTTCACTTACTAACTTCCAATTATCGGCTTCTAATGCATTTCTTACACTGTATATATTGATAGTGCCCATTACTTACCACTATCCCCGAAGCCTGTTTCTCCACGATCAGAGCTTGCTAGAATGTCTACTACATTAGCTTGGAAGCGATAACTTGGCATTACTAGTAGCTGGGCAATACGATCCCCTGCGTGTATATCATATGGTGTATCAGATGTATTATCATATAGAATACCTAGTTCACCACGATATCCACTATCAATTAGACCCACGCTATTGCTTAGGCGTAGTGGTGTTTTCGCGCCAATGCTGGACCGCGGAAGGATCATAGCTAACCATCCTTCTGGTAACTGAATCTTTACACCAGTACGAATTTTATTACCGTAAGTATGTGCCTGAATTGTAACATCTTCCATCGCATATAAATCCGCGGCAGCATCGGTATCATGCGCATAAGTAGGAACCTGTGCGCCTTTATCAATCGTCATTGGAAGTTCAATGCTATAAGTATGATACTTCTCTTTTGCTTCCTGGAATATACTATTAATTTTAGCATAAACCGCATCAACAATCTGCTTCTTATTAGGAGTAAATACCTGATCTCCATAAATAAGTTCTTTGATCACTTCTGCTAGCGCTTCAATTGCTTGCGCGGCATCTTCCTTATTCGCACCCTGATTTTCCAAATTCTGAATAATCTGATTCACAGACTGTGAAATAATCTGTGGAGAAAACTGGGTATCTACATTAGTTAGTATCTGTTGTAGAACTTCATCAGTAAGCAATTCATCTTCAATATCAATTAGTCCTTGAACTGCTTCTACAAGTGCTTTAAATTCCGCACTTCCATAATATTCATCCATTTAATTGCCCTCCTTTAATCCGAAAAAGTTTTTTCTGTGGAGCAGATATACCAGCAATCCACAATTTCTCCCTTACTCTTTTTCGTTTTCATTACATATGAGGATTTAGTTAAAGTATAGCCGCCTTCGGCCTGCTTATCTTTTGCTTCCTCAATCATATCCATTGCTTCTTCTTCCGTGTCAACTCTCCATACATCCGTCGTCTTCAATAACTGTCTTGCCATTTTTCTCTTTCTCCTCGTTTAGTTTTCTTAATTTTTGAATTAAGTTTATATAATTTAGTTTTTTAGCAGTTTCACTAACTATATCTACTACATTATCATCCTTAGAAACAAGTTTCTTTTTCTTTAAGGCGCGCCGTTGCGCCCGATTAAGTGGCACTTGTGTACTATTGATTTTTTCAATAGTTTTATTTTGTATCTTTTTTAGAATTTCTTCTTCTGTTGGCGCGCCTATTTCAAGTTCAGCTTGCTCATAACTAATACCTTGTATTGTAGCATAGCGTTCAATTAATTCTTGTCGTGTACTCATTTAACCACCTGTGGTTTAATATTAACGACCTGCTCATCAGGTTTAATATTTGGATCCGGTTTAATATTAGGATCTGGTTTCATATTTGGATCAGGTTTCCTCGGTGGTCTTGGCTCTCTTGGAGGCTTTGGATGCCTTGGTTTCTTTGGTACTGCGGGTTCACGTTTCTTTTCCATAAAATCATCCTCCTGCGTTACGATTGTAACCATAAGTTTGTGTATCAAAAAAGTTTATATAATATTTTTCTAGTTCTGAAAGTTGGTCTTTTTCACAGTAAGTAATTATTTCAATTTGCCAATTCCAGAACCCTTCTTTTAGTATAGCATGATGTACTGCTTGATCAGCGATTGACTTAATGCCAACCGAAGATTTGAAGTGGTCTGCTATACGAGTTTTTACATTAGTACTCTTACCAATATAGGCTTTGCCGCTATCTATATTGGTTAGTTTATAGATACCAGGTTCAGCTTTTATCTAAATACGCTTGAAAGTTTCATCTAGGTTAGGTTTTACATATTCTGCCCAAACTAGCTTACTTATTATATCTGGATGCTATACCTTGGAAGCAACCGTAGTAAGCAAGAATTCAATATCTTCATGATATTCTTCTGGTAACTATATGGTGTAGAAGAGTTTTTCTTCTTTTTCTCGGGCATATGCCATTAGTGCGCGTTCAATGCCTTCAAACTTTTCTTTCGCATCAGCAATAGCTTTATTATATTCATTAATCTTATCAATAGATTCACGCCATTTAGTTTCCGATGCTTCTTTTATAGCTTCATCCTATAAAGCACATCTATCTATTGTATCTTGAAGTAATCTTTCATAGTACCATTGTTTTTCATTTAAAGTATTATCAAGTTCAGCCTATCGTTTTTGCCGCTACTCTTCCATTGATGTTTCTATTTCAGACATCCTTACATCAATGGTATCATGATACAACTATAAGGCTTCATTCGCATTTCGTTTTAGTTTTTCTACTTGTTCTTCTTCATATTGTCGTGCTTCATGCGCGGCTTTACATCTTTCTGTTTCAGCCGCGGTCATCTACATAGTTTCCTTCCACTATTTAGTAGCCTATGAGATTTCAGCTTTATACTTATTTAGTGCAGTCTAGTCAATCTCTTGTTTCTTATAAAGTTTGAAACCCAGAAATCCGATAATAAGTAAACAACCAATTAGAGCGTATAGCATTAAAATCACCAACTCTTCTTTTATACTTTATTATATCAGATTTCTGGGAAAATGTCAAGTATTAAGTTTTAACATTCCAATAATTACTCAAAAATATTCCACCAATTATATTTCCAAGTATTGTTGCTATAAAACCAAACCCTATTGTCTGTCCTGCTAATGCGTAATACGCGTCGGCAATACAATGATTGAAACCCGCCAATATAAAAGCAGGAACACATATCAAACATATCCACAATGGGGATTGATAATAAGTAGCTAGTGACATTAGCATTCCACAGCCAATACCCTTTATTAATGAGGTTAGAAATGGTTGTGTGGCTTTTGCGGTCGCAACTGGAATTGCCGCGTCATGCGTAAGTGTGGAAGTGATTGCCCAAATAATTCCTACTCCAATTAAATTACCTAGTAATACTAATAAATAATAAGTAATAGAAAACTTGTCTGTAATCATATATTGGGCGCGTCCTGTAAATAAGTTTAGTGAATAAATACGAACACATAATAATCCGCAAGCAAATAACACCGAACCAATTATAGGATTTGGCGCAAGTAAGTATAAACAGCATCCCAATGCTATTGCCATGCCCGCCATAATAGCACTACCAAAACTTTTTTTCATAACTTTATTCATTATAATCCTCCATCATAATTATGCGTTGATTAGATGAACCGCGCAAGGGCAACGTGATATCTCTTTTATCCTCCTCATAACGGCCATCTATTAGGCACGTTATATTTCGGAGGACTGCTCTAACATCATCATCATCTCGCTCTTTTAGTTCTTCTATCGTATATCCTGTCCAGATATAGATTTTCAAATCTGGAAAATCGTGTTTACACCATCCTATCAATTGTTTTACCGCATCTATATTCTCATTATTTAACGGCTCGCCGCCAAGAATACATAGCGTTCTCATAATACCATTTTTCTTTATCTTATGTAATATCTCGTTTATATAGTCCCAAGTAAACTCTTCTCCATAATTGAAATCTTGGGCCTCAGGATTATGACAACCGGGGCAATGGAAGTGACATCCTGAGAAATAAACTGAGAGGGAGATACCGGGCGCCGCCGCGGTATCATCCCAATATATACCAGCTATTTTACTCATTAGTGTATATGTTTGACGCGATCGTCAGTTTCTTGCTGTTTGCCCCAATTAAAGGCATCCTTGTAGGAGCCTGTAAGATATCCTGTTACACGGCGTAGCCTCTCGATATTTGTACTGCCGCATTGAGGACATTTCTCATTTATTTCATCCTGATATCCGCAGTCTTTACAGGTATCTATGGGTATATTGAGTGCAAAATACGGGATATCATGGTCCATAGCATAATTTACTATTGTCCGTAGTGCGGGTATGTTATTCTTTACTCCACTAGGAACTTCTACATATGTTATACATCCAGCGCTAGAATATCCTGTTAGTTGGCTTTCAATATCTATCTTATCAAAGAGAGATATTTCTTTCCAGACTGGAACGTGGATACTGTTAGTAAAGTAATCACGGTCGGAGACGTTAGGGATTTTACCATACTTCTTTTGGAACTTCTTCATAGCAGTGTAGCAAAGGTTTTCTGCGGGTGTATAATATACACCGAAGTTCAACTTATATTCCTGCTTAAATTGCGCACATCTATCTTTGAATAATTGTTCAATGCGCTTTGCTAGTTCCATTCCTTCTGGCGTCGTATGGTCTTTACCAATTAGAATTTGTAAGGTTTCCGCTAATCCTAATTGACCAATTGTAAGTGTACCATGTTTTAGTGCGGAACGAATTCCTTCTTCTGGATGATAACCTAGCATTGTATGATTTTCATACATAAACTTAGCGGAAGCAGGACTTTGACTACAAATCCATTCATAACGCTCAATGAGCATATCTTTTGCTTCATGGATTTTAGTATCAAGTAAATCCATAAAATAATTAATTAAAACTTGTTGATATTGTTGTTCATCTACATAAGTTTGTTGTAGCTGCTTTTCTTTAGCTTCCATTGCAAGTGTTGGCATAATAATTGTCACAGGGCAAATATTCCCGCGGCCATCCTTCGTCTGGGAATTTACTCCGGGCTCGGCATTTATGTCGGCTCCGTTCGCTGTTCTACACATGTTAATCTCCTGTCGCCAGGAGCACTGACTATATCTTCTACCTTTCGGTAGTCTTCCGCTTCGGCTTAGTGCCTATCTCTAAGCCTACTCCCTTACATTCATCAGGGATAGTCGATACACTTTAATCAAGAACTATAACTTTATAGCGTTTTTTAAAAACAAACTCTTTTTCGCCCCTTATCGCGGCCGCACAACCACGTAAGGCTTTAAGATTTAATCCGAAATATCTTTCAGCATCAGCATAACATTTAAATACTTGTTCATCATTAGTTTGTAAATCAGTAACTTTTACTGCTTTACTTCTACCAATTTTTGCTCCAATTGTATAATCATCACTATAATCTTCATCTTCATACGCAAACATCCATTCATTTTTGAATAAACATTTGATAGTATGGCGGCAACGCCGCGTAATGAAGTTATGATTAGTTTCTCCAAAGAAAGCTTGTCCTTCTGCTAAACTATCAAAATGATGTTCTTCACCTGTTACAATATTTTTACACTTAATTTTTTTTGATTGAGGATTTAATCCTCCAACCTTTGTCGCACGAATCTTTTCTTTAATTTGAGTCATTTCTTCTTCCGTCTTAGATTGATAAGTATTTCCACCACTACGATACATTGGATCTACTTCATTATAACCATTTTGAATACTATCATAATAATTTGCCCAATAGTGTTCTTTTTTAGTTAATTCTGCAACTGAATTAGCTGTATCAATTACTTCAATTTGGAAGTTTTCTGGCCCATATTTACGAATAGCTCGTGCAAAATGTGTATCTAAAATATTGTTCATAGCGTCATTTATATGACGATTAAATCTTTGTTCTGCTGTACCTGTTGTTTGTCCAATATAAAGTTTGTCATTTATTTTATTACTAATTTTATAGATAATCATTTGAATTACCTCCTAAAATATTATTGGGTTTTCCCTTCATATTATAGGTGTTTGCTGTGCGGCACATTCAATGGATATTTTTTTCTTCTATAAAATTTTTTCTTGACTCTTAGCACGGTCTCAACTCATAGAGTCCTAACCGTTAGCCCGCTATTGCGGACACCCCTTGGCAGGGTTCAAAAGATTTTAGATGAGCTGTAGTTTACGCTTACCCATCGTGCTGAAATAAGTTTTTGGATCATTTACATCATATCCCTTATTGCCGCTCCAATCTACATTAGCGTAGTTAGGATAGATACGATGTGCGGTGGATTTAAGTGCTAATTCAAATAAATCATAATTTGGATCGCCTGGTTCTCTATTCACTCCTTTC
>Ga0310690_10006842_pt1 | contig 14870 bp, 11 predicted proteins | sample AusTroGonzalo_MG_2_FD_207661 | JGI IMG/M metagenome (GOLD analysis project Ga0310690, IMG submission 207661) | Bovine rumen microbial communities from tropical cattle in Woodstock, Queensland, Australia - Gonzalo_04 (v2) (version 2) | ecosystem: Host-associated > Mammals > Digestive system >...
GTACGGGATGCGAGAAAGCTTCGGTAGAAGCTGAAATTGAAACCGAACCCGGAAACGCCTTCACGGAGATACTTGCCAGAGAACAGATTGATTACGACGGATGCTCCCTGACTTTATACCGTGAAATATCCATGAACGGACGGAATGTCTGCAGGATTAACGGGGTTCCTGTTCCGGTATCTGTTCTGAAAGAAACGGCTGCATGCCTGCTGAATCTCCATGGACAAAGTGAACATCAATTTCTGGCCGATGAAGAGAAACACCTGTCTTATCTTGACCTGATGGGAGACGATAACCATCAGATACTGCTGAAAGAGATTGAAGAAGCGTTTCAGCGTTTTATCACAAATCACAGAGCATATGCAAAGATCGTTAAAATGAATGAAATACGGGAAAGCAGGGAGGATTTCCTGCGGCGTGAACTGGATGAAATACACAAAGCGGCTGTACATCCCGGGGAGGAAGAAAAACTGACAGAAGAATCACGTATGCTTCACAAGGCTTCCCGTATTCATGAGAAAATCAGCATGATCTGTGCGCTGACAGGTGACGGTGGAGACCGATCCGATGCGCTTCACAATCTTCAGACAGCTGCAAAAGAACTCAGAAATCTGAGCGCGGAAGATCCGGCTTTTGACAAGGCGGCAGAAAAATGCGAAAGCCTTTTTTATGAACTGGAAGAAGTTATGCAGGACCTTGATGCATTGAAGGAAAAATACGACTTTGATGAAAACAAGCTGAACGCAACCGAAAACAGACTGGAGTCTGTTCGTAAAGTATTAAGGAAATACGGACCGGAAGAAACAGACGTCCTAAGACACCAAACAGAGATGGAAGAGGAATACGGCACATTACAGGAACTGGACAGCAGACTGCAAAAAACAGGTGCAGAGCACAAAAATCTTCTGGCTGCATACAGAACGATAGCGAAAGAGCTGACGGAGAGCAGAAAAGCAATTGCCGCAGGATTCGAACAAAAAATGATGTCGGAACTGAAAGATCTTGGTATGGAACATACTGTTATCAGCGTTCATTTTGAAGAAAACAATACCGGAAAGCCCATTATGCCGTCGTCTGCCGGTGATGACCGGGTTTCCTTCCTGATCAGCCCGAATCCCGGCGAACCGCTGAAACCTATGTCCCGGATTGCGTCCGGCGGAGAACTGAGCCGCCTGATGCTCGCTGTCAAAACAATCGAATCAGGTCGCAGCGGCGTGCCGACCATGATATTTGATGAAATTGATACAGGCATCAGCGGCAGGATGGCCCAGGCGGTGGCTGAAAAAATGATATCCATTTCCAGACACCAACAGGTAATATGTATTAGTCATCTGCCGCAGATTGCTGCAGCGGCAGACCATCAGTACCTTGTATATAAATCTGTTCGGGGCGAAAGAACTGTTACAGAAGTTAATGAGATGGACCTGGAGCAGAGACGCGATGAGATTGCGCGGATGATCAGCGGTGCGGAAGGCATTACACAGGACGCAAAGGAATATGCCGGACAAATGATTGAAGCATCAGAACGCAAAAAGAAGATAATGCAATAAAACACGAAAACAGGGAAATACATATATATAAAACACTTGCAAACTCATGGCCCAGCAGATATAATTAAATGTTGTATGGAAGTTAACGTGGGTTACATCTGCTGTGAATTTCATACATGCAAAATAATCGAGGAGGAATCATTCATGTCCAAAAAGTATCTCTACCTCTTCAGCGAAGGAAATGCTACGATGCGTGAGCTGCTTGGCGGCAAAGGCGCCAATCTGGCTGAAATGACGCACATCGGTCTTCCTGTTCCTCAGGGGTTTACCATTTCCACCGAAGCCTGCACTCAGTACTATGAGGATGGCCGCCAGATCAACGACGAAATTCAGGCCCAGATTATGGAATATATCGCCAAGATGGAAGAGATCAACGGGAAAAAGTTTGGCGATCTGAAGAATCCGCTGCTTGTTTCCGTACGTTCCGGTGCCCGTGCCTCCATGCCCGGCATGATGGACACGATTCTGAACCTTGGTCTGAATGATGAAGTTGTTGCAGCGATGATCGCCGGAAATGACGACCCGAAATTCGCCCGTTTTGTTTACGACAGCTATCGCCGGTTTATACAGATGTATTCCGACGTCGTTATGGAAGTCGGCAAGAAATACTTCGAGCAGCTGATCGACGAAATGAAAGCCAAGAAGGGCGTAACGTTTGATGTGGAGCTGACAGCGGAAGACCTGAAAGAGCTAGCTGGCCAGTTTAAGGCGGAATACAAATCAAAGATCGGCTCTGATTTCCCCTCTGACCCCAAGGAACAGCTGATGGGCGCCATCAAAGCTGTTTTCCGTTCCTGGGACAATCCGCGTGCCAATGTGTATCGCCGTGACAATGATATCCCGTACAGCTGGGGCACTGCCGTCAATGTAATGCCCATGGTTTTCGGCAACCTGAACAACAATTCCGGCACGGGAGTTGCGTTCACCCGCGATCCGGCAACCGGCGAAAACAAACTGATGGGCGAATTCCTGGTCAATGCCCAGGGTGAAGACGTTGTAGCCGGCGTTCGTACTCCAATGCCTATTGCCCAGATGGCTGAGCAGTTCCCGGGCGCCTATGACGAATTCGTCAAGGTTTGCGCACTGCTCGAGAAACACTACCGTGACATGCAGGATATGGAATTCACTGTTGAAAACGGAAAGCTCTACATGCTGCAGTGCCGTAACGGCAAGCGCACGGCACAGGCTGCCCTGCGCATCGCATGTGATCTGGTGGATGAGGGAATGCGTTCCGAAGAGGAAGCGGTTTCCATGATCGATCCCCGGAACCTTGATACGCTGCTTCATCCCCAGTTTGACGCAGCTGCCCTGAAGAAGGCGGAACCGATCGGAAAGGGTCTGGGAGCTTCCCCCGGCGCTGCCTGCGGAAAGGTTGTATTTACAGCGGAAGATGCAGAAGCATGGGCCAAGCGCGGTGATAAAGTCGTTCTTGTTCGCCTGGAAACCTCTCCGGAAGATATCACCGGCATGAAGAGCGCGCAGGGAATCCTGACCGTCCGCGGCGGTATGACCAGTCATGCGGCTGTAGTAGCCCGCGGCATGGGTAAGTGCTGTGTATCCGGCTGCGGTGAAATTATTATGGATGAAGAAAACAAGAAGTTTACACTGGCTGGAAAGACCTACAACGAAGGTGACTGCATCTCCATTGACGGAACGACCGGTAAAATCTATGACGGCCTGATTCCTACCGTGGATGCAACAATCGCCGGCGAGTTCGGACGTATCATGGCCTGGGCCGATAAATACCGCAAGCTGCGTGTCCGTACGAATGCAGATACGCCCGAAGACGCCAGGAAAGCCCGCGAACTCGGGGCAGAAGGCATCGGCCTGTGCCGTACTGAGCACATGTTCTTTGAGCCGGAAAGAATTGCAGCTTTCCGTGAGATGATCTGCTCAGACACTGTGGAAGAACGTGAAGCGGCTCTGAACAAGATCCTACCGTACCAGCAAAGCGACTTTGAAAAGCTGTACGAAGCACTGGAAGGATATCCTGTATGTATCCGCTTCCTGGATCCTCCTCTTCATGAGTTTGTTCCGAACAGTGAAGATGAAATCGCGCTGTTGGCAAAAGCCCAGAATAAGAGCGTTGAAACGATCAAGAATATCATTGCTTCCCTGCATGAATTCAACCCGATGATGGGCCATCGCGGATGCCGTCTGGCCGTCACATATCCAGAAATTGCCAAGATGCAGACAAAGGCTGTGATCCGTGCTGCCATCAAGACAAAGAAAGCGCATCCGGAATGGAATGTGAAACCTGAAATCATGATTCCGCTGGTTTGCGAATTAAAGGAACTGAAGTACGTCAAAAACGTCGTGGTTGAGACTGCGGATACTGAGATTGCAGCTTCCGGAACTAAGCTCGAGTATGAAGTCGGTACGATGATCGAAATTCCGCGTGCTGCCCTGACGGCGGATGAAATTGCAAAGGAAGCTGATTTCTTCTGCTTCGGAACGAACGACCTGACACAGATGACATTTGGTTTCAGCCGTGATGATGCCGGTAAGTTCCTGGGTGCATATTATGATACCAAGATCTTCGAATTCGATCCTTTTGCAAAATTGGATCAGCACGGTGTCGGAAAACTGATGGATATGGCCATCAAGCTTGGACGTCCCGCCAATCCGAAGCTTCATGTCGGTATTTGCGGCGAACATGGCGGTGATCCGAGCTCTGTTGAATTCTGCCACAAGATTGGCTTGGATTACGTGAGCTGCTCTCCGTTCCGTGTGCCGATCGCTCGTCTGGCTGCAGCACAGGCTGCGATTGCAGACAAGAAATAATCTATCCGGTTCATAAAGCCGGCAGCAAGAGCTGCCGGCTTATTCTATATATCTTCGGAATGACTGCCCGAAACCATCTGTATGGCTTTTCTTGCAGTTTCCCATGAAAACCCGCGGCGGACAAGAGCGGCCGCCGTATTCCTTAAAGCTCTCTGTTGATCATCGGAAACACGGAAAGTTTTCAGCTTTTTCCGGGCAATATCAACAGCGTGCTGCAATTGTTCTGTTTCGGTGGCGGTTTCGAGTACTTCGTCAATAATTCCTGCATCAACGTTCTTCATACGAAGTTCCTGACGAATGCGATTTTTTCCATATTTCCGCATCCGTGACTCCACCCATTGACGAGAAAAATCAAAGTCATCCACAAGCTTTTCTTTTTCCAGCTTATATAAAACAAGGCTGATCACTTCGCGATCGTAGTGGGCAGATTCCAGCTTTCGGGATATTTCACCCTCGCTGTGAGGACGACGTGCAAGCATTGCAACGGCCCGATCCAATGCCGAAGGATACTGGACGAGAAGAATTGTTTTTTCAAAGGATGCACGATCCACTTCAGTGCCTTCTTCAAGTGGAAAAGGCAGAGTGCAGCGAACCGGAAACCATACCTCCCATCCGCTTTCAAATACGATTCTGGTTTTGTTCCGGATTGTGTCGACAGAACGGATTACTTCCATGCCGGCAATTCCTTTCTGAAAGCCCAGCGGCAAAGATCCAGATTTGCAATTCCCAAACGCCCGCTTCTTGATTCACTGCATCCGCCGTTCACCGATATCAGGATATTTCCGGTGGATTCTTCCCAGAAAGCGCCGTCCACACAGCCGTAGGCGAATCCCTGATGACCATAAACGGTTGAATCGGAAATACGCCTGTCCCGTATAATCAGTAAGCCATGTCCATAGGCAAGAGTAGGAGAAACATCCCCATAAGAAAACACATTTTGTTTCATATAATCAGCATAACGGGAAGAAAGGAGAGGCGATCCGTGATCACGGACACAGGAGATCAGACGGAAAAGAGATGGAAGGGTAATATACATGCTGCCGGCCGTGTAGCCAAAGTGGAGCATCGGATCGGGATGAGTGATTGGAAGCCGTCCCAGCCGCGTAACCCGCATACCGGATCCGGCATGATAGGGAAGAATCCGGATAACAGGCATTATGCGATCTTCCGGGAGGGAAGAGCCTTCCAGAGAAGCATCAAGTTTCAAAGGGCCAAAAAGATACTGCTGATAAATCTGCTCAACTGACTGACCCAAAACCGATTCAAGGACACAGCCGATCAGACCGAATCCAAGATTGGAATATCGGAATACTTCACCTGGTGTATCATGGAACCGGCATCCTTTTACTGCTTCAGTATACGGAGTTCTCTTAAGAAGAAGTCCTTCCAGGCCATGGGGGTCTGCGAGACCGGAAGTGTGTGAGAGAAGATGGTGCAGCCGGATATTTCGGAGTTCATCGATATGCTGCGCTTCCGGCAGAATTTCGTCAATACTTGATTCCGGATCAAGAACTCCCTGCTCCATAAGAGATGCGCAAAGGAGGGCAGTTGCCATTTTTGTGATGGAAGCGACACGAAAATAGGTATTTTCATCAGCCAGCAGATTCGTATGGACAGCCTGCGAAAAAACCATGGAAATATTCTGTCCGGATTGAATGCAAAGTGCGGCTCCTGTGATGTGATTGGCACGCAGAAGAGAAGAAAGTTTTTTCTCTGTAATCAGAGGATGACCGGTTACGCGTTTGACCGGGTTTTTCGGAACAGATGGCGAAAGAAAGGGCAAAGCAGCACGGTAAAGGAGATTTTTAATTTTTGATGTCGGCATAAATCAGCTCTCCTTCTGAACATCTTCCGTACAGAATGAAAAGGGATATTATATTCACAGCACTGCAGGCTGCAAGCAGCAAAAAGCGTGTAAGGACAGGAAAATCTGTATGAAGCAGACCTGAAAGCCAAAGGCATGACAACAGATCTGTGGCAACAACAACCAGTAATGGAAGGAACGTGAAGAGATGCCGGAATTTTACAGATGTCCGGAAAACCAAAACATAACGGATAAGCAGGAAAAGGCAGCCAACAACACTCAGAAGCTGGCTGATCCGGATGGAGGATGAGGCGTAGAGGGAGTCCATGCGGAAATCTTCAATGATCATCCTTCCGCAGGCATACAGGAACGCATAAAAACAGAACACATCGCCGCGATATCTGAACCACTTTCTGCGGGCGATCATCAGGAAGATAAAAACGAAGAAATTCCAGACGGATTCATAGAAGAAGGTGGCCATATGCCATTCAAGACCGCTGCTCCCCTGAATCTGTACACCAAACGGGAAAAAACAGAGTGCTGGGTTGCTGATCGGAAGTCCGTATGCTTCCTGGTTAAAATAGTTGCCCCAGCGGCCGAGGGCCTGTGCCAGAATCAACCCGGGAGCAATGATATCACACAAGGAGAGGAATGAGATTTTCTTTCTTCTGCAGAAAAACCATGCCGTAAGAAGGCCGGCAATAACAGCACCGTAAATTGCAATACCGCCTTCCCAGATCCGTAGGATGGAAAGAAGATCATCCCTAAACTGCGGCCAGGAGAAAATGACGTAATAAACACGTGCGCCGATTATGCCGCAGGGGAGTGCGATTAACGCGAAATCAATGACGGTATCTTTGGGAAGACCGGCACGCTTTTCTTCCTTTGCTGCCAGGAATACAGCAAAAGCAGCCCCAAGTACAATCAGAAAACTGTACCATGGCACAAGGCCAAAAATCAGCCTGGAATATGGGACAGAAAGCATCCGTGTTCTCCTTTCACCTTTTAAAAATATTATAAAATGCAGATGAAAACATGTCAATGAATCCTCGATAATACATATTTTCAATTGTTGCGAACAAAACGGATTTCTGATAAAATAACAAAGAAGGATCCGATCAAAAATCCGAGCGTTGGAGGGAAAACAAATGAGCAAAGTTGTCGTATTTGACCATCCACTGATTCAGCACAAGCTGAGCATCATGCGTGACAAGAACACAGGGACAAAAGAATTCCGTGAGTTGCTGTCAGAGATCGCCATGCTGATGGTATTCGAAGTTACCCGCGATCTTGAAACAGAAGAAATTGAGGTGGAAACGCCTATCACTACATGCAAATGCAAAGTGCTTTCAGGTAAAAAGCTCGGGATTGTTCCAATCCTTCGTGCCGGACTTGGCATGGTAGACGGGGTTATTAATCTGGTTCCTGCCGCACGCGTCGGACATATCGGTCTGTACCGTGATCCGAAGACGCTTGAACCCGTAGAATATTACTGCAAACTTCCGGAAGACAGCGAAAACCGGGAGCTGCTGATCCTCGATCCCATGCTGGCTACCGGCGGAAGTGCAAGCGCCGCCATTAACTTTATTAAGCAGCGCGGATGCCATCATATGCGGCTGGTAAACCTGATCGCTGCACCGGAAGGTATCAAGAGAATCCAGAAAGATCATCCGGATGTTGACATATACGTTGCTGCGCTGGATGATCATCTGAACGACCACGGATACATTGTTCCCGGCCTTGGCGATGCGGGTGACCGCCTTTTCGGCACGAAATGATTTTCCTGTAACAGCGCTTTCTATCAGCTTGTTATGCCATTTTGTTTCCGGTATAATAAGCTGATATTATTTTTTTGGAGCAGGTATTATTCATGCAGCAGATCGCCCTCGCACCTTTATGCGGTGTAACAGATCATATATACCGGACAATCTGTTTTGAACAGGGATGCGATACAGCCTTTACAGAAATGATCAGTGCGATGGGGTATCTCTGCGCGCCGGAACAACGGGCCGTCAGGGAATTGATGGAGCGGGGACCCGGAGAAAAAAAGCTGATCCTGCAGTTGTTCGGCAAAGACCCTGATACCGTGGCCAAAGCTGCCGGCATAATCAGCCGCATTGGAATATATGACGGGATTGATCTGAATATGGGCTGCCCGGCACGAAAAGTCGCCTGCTCCGGAGAAGGAAGCGGCCTCCTTCGCACTCCGGGAATTGCGCGGGAGATGATGGAAAAAACCGTTAAGGCTTCCGTGCTGCCGGTTTCAGTAAAGATGCGCATCGGCTGGGATCGGGAACATATCAACGCTCTCGAAACAGCGCGAATGGCTGAAGAAGCCGGTATCCAACAGCTGACAGTCCACGGCCGCACCAGAGAACAACAGTATTCAGGTGAAGCGGATTGGGATATAATCGCAGAAGTAAAACAACGCGTAAGTATTCCTGTTATCGGAAATGGTGATATTTTCACCGCGGAAGATGCGGTTCATAAATTGAAGATGGCAAAAGTGGACGGCATTATGATTGGTCGCGGTGCGCTTGGAAATCCATGGATATTCAGGGAAATAAATGCGCTTCTTTCCGGGAACGTACCAGGAAGGGTATCACTATTGGAAAGATCTGAAATGATCCGCTATCATTATGAAAGGATGCTTTATTCCAGGCCGGAACGGATTGCTGTTCGTGAAATGCGTAAACATATCGGCTGGTATCTGCACGGGCTGCGTGATTCCGCAAAAATCAGGAATGAAATCAACCGCATGACACAGCCTGATGAGATATTTACCCGACTTCAGCAGTTTTTTGATGAGGCCGAAGAAATCTGAACGGGAATGATGGAAATGAAGAAAAGACTATTGTTGCTCCTGATGAGCCTCCTTATGGTGTTCCCGGTATACATCCATGCAGAGGGAATGCAGGATTTTCTGCATTTTCCCGAAAATGGGGAACCGGTTGCTTTTGAACTGGATACTGAAATCTTCAAAATTCCGCAATTTGACGAAAACCGTACAGAGCAGTTAAACCGACTATTAAAACATATTCACTTTTCAGGAATTGTCAGCGAAAAAGAAACAGAAGTGACCGTATCCCTCGACAATGAAGAGCTTTTCAGCATTCTTTCATTTGATTATTCAGGGAAGAACCGAACTGTTTTTGCAACGGATCATGAGCATTATTACAGTTCTGAAACCCTGGAGCATGCATGTAAGGATATGCTGCCGGTTTCAAAGGGTGAAACCGCAAAGATTGAAAGAAGCCAAAAAATACAGCAATCGCTTGAAACTGTGGCAGGATTTCTGGAAAAACTGCCGGAGGCTTTTCAGGAAAAGGCTTCCAGGACTAAAAACACAGAAAAGTACAGGGATTACGGTACCGCTTCCTATAAAATTGTGCTGAAATTGACAGATGAGGAAATGAACAACTATCTTCAACAATTCCTGAAGAGCTCCGATACGATTCACTCTGATCCGTATCTGGAGAAGCTTGTTTTTACAGGACGACAGGGATTTACCCTTTTATATACTGAAGACAACAGGCTGCTGAAAGTTTCCTACAGCGGCAAAGCATTTTGGAAAGAAAACGATATCCGGGATATTCGTCTTGAATGGAAAACAGTTCATCGGAATGGATACGCCCGGGATGAGCTCCAGCTCAGGACGCCAAACGAGAAACGAAATGCCCGGAACAATCTGGTCCTGAGCTGCATTCTGTATAGAGAAGAAGATGGAAGCGAAAAGCTGACCTGGAGTGAGGAAACAGACTCTTTGGAAAACCGTATACGCAAACAGGGAAAACTGGAAGCGGAATTTATCCTGAAGGGAAACAGCCTGACAGGATCTGTTACGGACATTACGAAATCAGATAACGTAACTACTTCTGAAACTGTTCTCATAGACTGGTTCGCTCCGCAGCACAATAGTTGGACAGGAACACTTGAAATAATCAGCAAAAAAGATAAAATAGAAAAGGCACATATCAGGGCAGTTCTATCCCTGAAGGCCGGAATATCCGTGCCGGTTTCATCCGGACAGCCTGAAGCAGTTTATGTAAACGAAACGGAATTCAGCCGTATCACAGAGGAACTGTATTCAGAAATCCTGGCGAGAATACTGAAGCTTCCGGCGGAAGACCAGGCATTTATCCGCGAAGGAATCCCGGATTCGTTATGGAATACAATCGTCAACACAAAATGACGGGTAAGGAGCCAGAGATATGAAGAAAAAACTATGCTGCCTTCTGACAGTTGTCCTGTTCCTTTTTTGCGTTTCCTCCGCATTCGCGGCAGGATACACACTGCCATTTAAGATGCAGCGCCAACTGGAAGTTGGCAGTGGGCTGAAAGGTTCTTTTGTGATTCATTCCAATGCGAGCGCTGAAAAACAACCGTTGATTCATGCACTGGCAAATGCGGAATTTGAAATCCGCGGTATCCGGTCCGAAAACAATTTCCATTATTATATCTATCAACCAGGGGAGAATGAAGACCGAAAAAACCTGACTGAATTCAGCATTCTTGACAACAAAAATTATTTCCGCAGTGATCTGATGGGCGATAAACCGCTGCAGCTTCCCAATATTGATACTTTTATCAATTCCCGCCTGAATGCAGAGGGAGATAATCCATCTGTTTTTCCCGATATCCTGCGGATGATTCTTGCGGACCTGAAGGGTGAGGAAAACACACTGAATACTGAATCTTTTGAGAAACAGATCGAAGTATGGGTCTCCTCCTTCAAATCTGATATTACTATTCACAGCAACGGAGATACCACTCCACGCCTTACACAGGAATTCCGGATTCCAGTGGAAACGGTATACAGCACTGTGACAGAAATCGTGCGTTCCATTTCGGAAAATGATACGGCTATGAACTTCCTGAGGACAATGCTTTCCCAGGAACAGATTGATATGTACCTGAATCCGAACCTTGGATACTTCTACCTGGATGCAATGAAGCATCTTGACCTTTCCGGTGAAATTGTATTTACAAAAGAAGTATCCACGCTGGGCGAAATGATCCACAGTTCACTGACACTGCCGCTGGAAGATACAAGAACCGGCTTTTCCTTTGTTCAGTTTGAAAGCGACGAACTTCGCAAATCAGTCCTTCTTTCCGGGAGCCGCGGAGTTTACTATCTGAACCTGCCGGTAAGCTTCAATCTTGACAACGATTCCTATGAGGAAGAAATCCGCTTTGCCCGTATAGAGAAAAAGGTCCAGGACTGGCAGAATCTTGCACTCAGAATCAAAGTAAAGAAAACACACGATAAATATGACGATGAAGAAGAAACGCGAACACACGAGGAAGATCACTATATCATCAGCATTGTGAGAGACACGTCTGCTCTCCCTGAGGCATTTGCCGCTGAAGAAATACCTGAAATGCCGGATGCAAATGCGACAATTGATCTTCACTATTCCAGCAAAATGCAGCTTTCAAGCCCGACTACACTGGAGATTTCATGCGACGTAAAACAGGGTGAATACAACTTTACATTGGCCGGGAAAGTGAAAACTGCGTCCCAATGGCTGTTTGCTCCTTTTGACGTTTCCAATGCACTTGATGCAGTCAGATATACATGCGAAGAATTCATGAAACTGAAAGACCAGTGGATTGAAGATGCCGATAAGAATCTTGACAGGACTCCTGAAGAAATCAAACTGGCTGAACAGCCTGATGCATCCGTGCCGGAGGAAGTTCCACAATCAGAGGGGGAGCCTGAAGCACAGAAAGATCCGGCGGAGATTCCAGCCGATACGGAAACGCCAGCCGGAATTTCTGAAAATGAAAGCGTCTGATTTATAAAGGAGCAACTGATTATGTTGAGAAAATACATTGCGTTGTTCCTCGTCATGATTGTTTTTACCGGAACTGCTCTGGCCCAGGATGCACATCTGGATTTCGAGCTGAAGGTGCAAAAACCGGAAAATGAAAAAACGCTGACGGGAAGCATTGCGACGAGAGAACAGGACATACTGGTTTTCTCCAGCCTTTTTCCTTCTTATGTGGTTTCTGTTCCCGGGAAAATGAATTTTGAAAACCTGTTTCGGTTGTTTGGAAATGATTTTTCCATTTCCGTTCCGAAAATCAGCGATATCGACATCGAATCAGGTATCATGACGAAAGGCATTCAGACTGCTGGTTTATACTCAGGAGACTTATTTGACGAAGCAAAAACTGTGCAAACCGGCACGATAGCCGTTTCAGAAATCCTGGCTTATATGGAATCTCTTCCTGGGTATGAAGAAACCAGATCGGTTCAGGCAATTATCAATGGTTTTCTCCCCGGAAAGGACTACGATGGATTACGCAATGCTTTGATTCAGTATAATTTGTACGACAGCGGAAAGTACCTGACACTGAATATTTTTCACGGAGATGCAACAGTTGCTACAGTGTCGTTTGACTTCTCCGTGCAGAAGCGAATTGAAATGCTTCTCGGATATGCCGAGGAAGGGAAGAATTACTATCTGGACGCCGAAGTGAAAGAAACTGAGGAAAACACTGTAGAGATAAAGTCTGTCCTGTTTGCCGATGCCTGGAAAAATGGATACCGTGACGTCCGAAACAGTACGCCGGTGCTGGAAAGCACATGGACATTATCCCTGCTGCCCAAATTGCGTGAGGTGCTTATCAGCGGCCATTTTGTTCCTTCCAACGGACTGGAATCGATTGTATTCAGCGGAGTAATGTCTGCAAACGAAAACCCCGCTCTGACAATGGAATTCCATTTCAGCGGGGCTGAGGATAACAGGTTTATTATTGGGATCCAAGCTGCTGACAATGTAATCAACGCAGAAGAAAAAACAGAGGTTACCCTTGCAGAAATAACCACTGCGCAGGGAGTGACACCATTTACAGACGAAATCAGCTACAATTTTCTTGCGTTTTATTCAATGCTGCTCCAGTCAATCCCTGCCGGGTATCAGCAACTGCTCGTCATGTTAAATTAGTCTGCTCTGCATAACAGGCATACAGCCTGTGCGGAGATACCTTCACTGCGTCCTTCAAAGCCAAGCCTCTCTGTGGTTGTCGCTTTAACACTGACCTTAGAGGAATTACAATGCAACAAGTCGCTTATATTCCGGACCATAAGCGGAATGTAAGGTGCCAGCTTTGGCTTCTGAGCAATAATCGTTATATCCGCGTTTCCAAGAACAAATCCGGCATCACGGACACATTCATATGTTTTCTGAAGCAGTTCAAGGGAGGAAATACCCCTGTACTGTTCGTCTGTGTCAGGAAAATGTTTCCCGATATCACCAAGCGCGAGAGCACCGAGCATGGCATCCATGAGCGCATGCAATGCGACATCTGCATCGCTGTGACCTAAAAGGCCAAGCTCGTAGGGGATTTCGACGCCGCAAAGAATAAGTTTCCTGTTTTCAGCAAGCTGATGAACATCATATCCCATTCCGATCCGAGTGGAAAGCATAGAGTTCTGCAGAATTGCATTCACTATCGGCAAGTCCTCTTTCTCAGTTATTTTGATATTTTGTCTTGATCCGGAGGTCAGGTGTACGGGAATTCCGCAGTGTTCCGCAATTGATGCATCGTCTGTGGCTGAAAAACCATCTTTCTCGGCCTGAATGGATGCATTTAGCAAAGTTCCGTAGCAAAAACCCTGTGGAGTCTGAATTTCAAAAAGATGGGAGCGGTCCACTGTACAGGAAATCGTCTGTCCGTCATCAGATTTTTTCATTGTATTGACAGCAGGGATACCCGGTACTCCGCTGCCATGGATAAGACAGGATTGCAGGACGTTCAGGATCACGGAATGCGGAGTCAGGCAACGGGCCGCGTCATGGATCAGTACAATGTCGTCAGGGGAAGCTTGTAGTGCTTTCAAACCGTTCAGCACAGATGCCTGGCGGGTAGGACCGCCTGTCGTAATACGAATTGGAAAAGAAACAGAAAGAGAGGAGACGATACGATGGATTTCAGAGCGGTCGTCATCCCTGCATACAATCATCATCCCGTCAATCAGGTGGTCAAATAACTGAATGCTGCGGGAAAGCACTGACTGCCCGGCCACGGACAGGAAAATCTTGTTTTCATCCGTACCCATCCTTGTTCCGGATCCGCCAGCGGCCAGCACTACATATTTCTGCATCAGTCAGCCTCCTCAGGAAGCGGGGCAGAAGGAGTAAGCGCTTCAAACAGATCAGCGGCCTGCTCTTTCCGAATGGTTTCAGCGACACTCAGGACCTTATATTTTGCAGTATGTTCACCAAAACGGATTGTAATAATATCTCCAGGAACAACTTCACTGCCGGGTTTTGCTACTTTGTCATTGATTGTTACACGGCCGGCAGCGCAGGCTTCATTTGCCACGGTACGGCGTTTGATGATCCTGGAAACTTTCAGATATTTGTCAATTCTCATAACGTTGTTCCTTGTTAAGAAATATAGAATATGTAATAACCTGAAAAAAGCCTGCAGGATAAAATCCTGCAGGCAGAAATGTCAATTACTTCTTGCCCTTTTTCTTGGCAGGAGTGTTGACTTTGTCTTTCAGAGCTTTGCCGGCCTTGAAAGCGGGAGCCTTGGAAGCGGCGATTTTGATCTCGGCGCCGGTCCTGGGGTTGCGGGCGACGCGGGCAGGGCGCTTCTTCACATCGAAAGTTCCGAAGCCGATCAGCTGGACTTTGTCACCCTTCGCCAGGGAACCGCTGACAACGTCAACGAATGCATTCAGAGCCTTTTCGGCATCTTTCTTGGAAAAATCGATT
>Ga0310690_10006844_pt1 | contig 14864 bp, 12 predicted proteins | sample AusTroGonzalo_MG_2_FD_207661 | JGI IMG/M metagenome (GOLD analysis project Ga0310690, IMG submission 207661) | Bovine rumen microbial communities from tropical cattle in Woodstock, Queensland, Australia - Gonzalo_04 (v2) (version 2) | ecosystem: Host-associated > Mammals > Digestive system >...
GGCATCTGCCCTGATCTCCTCCCAAATCTCCATGTACTCTTTAGGGTATATGGAACGAGACGAAAAAAGGTTCTATGGAATTACACCAAACACCCAGCGCCCGAATCAAGCGCGGGGAAATTCAAGCCGCACGACGACAACACTGTCCAGAAAATTATGAACTTAAGGTCAGACCTTGTTTTCATAATTTTCTGAACACTTTGCTACTTTTTGATCAGCCCGCGAGGGCGGACTCGAGGCGGCGTATAGCCTCCTGGACGTTCTCGCGGGAGTTGAACGCCGATATGCGGATGTAGCCCTCGCCCGCCTTTCCGAAGCCCGCGCCGGGCGTCGTCACGACGTTCGCCTCCTTAAGAAGCCTGTCGAAGAACTCCCAGCTGTCGCCCTTCACGTCGACCCACACATACGGCGAGTCGACGCCTCCCGCGACGGTATAGCCGCGGGCCGCGAGCGCTTCGCGGACGAGCCGCGCGTTCTCAAGGTAGAAGTCGATGGTCGCCTTCGTCTCGGACCGTCCCTCGGGAGAGTAGACGGCCTCGGCGCCGCGCTGCGTTATGTAGCTCGCGCCGTTGAACTTCGTCGTCTGGCGGCGCATCCACATCGGCTTGAGGGGGACGCGCGAGCCGTCGGCGGCGTACGCGGCGACTTCCTCCGGGACGACCGTGTAGCCGCACCTCACGCCTGTGAAGCCGGCAGTCTTCGAGAAGCTGCGGAACTCGATTGCGCAAGTGCGCGCGCCGGAGCACTCGAAAATCGAATGGGGGATGCCCGGCGTGCGTATGAACGCCTCGTACGCCGAGTCGAAGAGGATGAGCGCCTTGCGGTCGTTCGCCCAGTCGACCCACGCCTGCAGCTGCGCCTTGGTCGCGACGGCGCCGGTCGGGTTGTTCGGGTAGCAGAGGTAGACGACGTCGGCGGTGCAGCCCTCCGGCCCGGGGACGAATCCGTTCGCGGCGTTGCACGGAAGAAGCTGTATCCCGCCGCGCCCCGCCATCACGTTCGTGTCGACATACACGGGATAGACGGGGTCTCCCACGGCGATTGCCACGTCGGGGCCGAAGAGCTCCTGTATGTTGCCGCAGTCGCACTTCGCCCCGTCGGAGACGAATATCTCGTCGGCCCTGATGTCCATGCCGCGCGCGGCGTAGTCGACCGCCGCGATCTTCTCGCGCAGGAACGCGTAGCCCTGCTCGGGGCCGTATCCGTGGAAGGCCTCGCGCGAGGCCTCGTCGTCGACGGCCCTGTGCATCGCCGCGACGACGGACGGCGCGAGAGGCTCCGTGACGTCGCCGATTCCGAGGCGGATTATCTTCGCGCCGGGATTCTCCTTCTGGTGGGCGGCGACGCGGTGCGCTATCTCGGCGAAAAGGTAAGTCGGCTTGATGTGCGAGTAGTTTTCGTTTACGTGTAGCATGTTGTGTTTTCCTTCTTTCAGAATTTCGATGTCAGGAGGCCGTCGTATTCTTGGGCAGGAAGCCCGGTATCGCGGCCAGCGAGACGAAAAATAGGGTCAGAACGGCCGGCGAGCGCATCGGGCAGTCTCCGAACGAGTGTATCAGCGTTGCGACGGCGGTCGTGAGGATGCAGAACGCGGGCGCGGGCAGCGCGAAGATGTGTATGGGCTGGGGCGGCTGGTCCTTCTTCTTCATGAACCTGACGCTCTTCACGAGCCAGGTCCAGGTCCTGAAGACCGGCCAGACCAGGAGAAGCACCATCGCCACGAGCGCGCCGAAGCCGACCGCGCCGTGCTCCGCGAGGAACTGCAGGTAGTCGTTGTGGACGTTTATGCCGCCGACCTTCTGGATGTTCCTGTACTCGCTGCGCGTCATCTTCGGGATGCAGAAGTGTATGTAGCCCCACCCCCCGACGCCGAATATCGGGTGGTCCTTCCATATCTCGGTCGCGACGCGCACATGGTACTGTCCCTTGCCGGTCACCCGGTCTAGCACGACTTCGGTGTCGAGCGTGTCGACTTCGCGGCTGACCCCCTCCGGCGCGAACGTCACCGCGAAGAACACGACGATGGAAAGCCCGAGCAGGCTCCAGACGGCGGCCCACGCCCTCTTGACACGGCGCATCACGGAAAGGAAGCTGACAAACGCATGGAAGAAATACACGACGGCCGTGAGCGTCACGAGCATGATCGCCGCGCGCGACAGTGTGTTCAGGGCCGCATAGAAGAATATCACGGCGGGGATGAGGTAGTAGTGGCGCTTCCAGAACGTGCGCCTTGTCTTGGCATGCCCGCCTTCCTTCTCCTTCTCGATCCCCTCCAGGCGGCGCTGCTCGTAGCAGTCGCGCCACAACGCCACCGAAAGGCCGAAAAGCGTCGTGAAGTAGTCGCCGGCCATGTTTGGATATCCGAAGGTCGAGAAGAAGTCGCCGACAACGGCGGGGTTGGCCAGGCCCTTCATCTGCATCCAAAGCGGGCCCGGCGCATTGGTGGCGTGCTGCACAAAGCCAAGCACGGCGAGCGCGACGCCGTTCCAGACAATGAGGCTCATGACAAGCCGCTTGCCGCGGCGCACCAGGCAGTGCTTCACGGCGACCATGGCTGGAAGCGCCGTCGCGAACCAGAGCACGACGTTGAGGTGATCGAGCCTGTTCACGCAGTACGGAAGTATGGGAACGGGCGGCTTGGGGCTCTCTCCCGCGGCGATTGCGACCCTGTCGCAGATGACGCACAGGCCCTTGTTCGTGAAGGGAATCAGCAGCAGGAGGAGGAACCCGAAGGCGACCCACACGAGAGGGTCGCGCTTCATGTCGTGCCACACCCGCTCGCGCGCGTCGTAAGTCGTCTCGTAGCTGTGCCTCTGCGGAAAGAAGAATATTACCTCCAGCATGAATACGAAGACCCACGGCACGACCGGTATCAAAAGCCCGCCGCGCGTTCCCCCGAACAGCCAGCCCATAAGCGACACGACCGCCGCCACCGCGATCACCGCTGCGTTGTTACATAGAAACGACATGTTCCATTACCCTCCTCACTGCGTCCAACTCGGACACCTTCTCCACGAATACGCCTCGTACGAACAATAGAAACTCCCCTTCTCCGCCGCATAGCGCGACGTCGGCCCCCTTCGCCTCCCCCGGGCCGTTGACGGCACACCCCATCACCGCGACGCGCGGAAGCCTGCGCCCCGCAAAGGGCGACACCGTGTCCGCCGCAAGCGTCTCGAGCGCGTCCTCCACCTGCGAGGCCACGCGCGCCAGGTCGACCTTCGTCCGACCGCAAGTCGGACACGACGTTATCGCAGGCCCCGGCTCGCGCAGCCCGAGGGAGCGCAGTATCTCCAGGCCGACCTTCACTTCCTTCTCCGGCCTGCTCGTAAGGGACACCCTTATCGTGTCGCCGATGCCCTCGCCGAGCAGGATTCCGAGCGCGACGGAATTCCTCACCGCGCCGGGGATGAGCGTCCCCGCCTCGGTAACGCCCAGATGCAGCGGGCAGTCCGTCGCCTCCGCGAGACGGCGGTATGCGGCGAGCGTGTCCACGACGTTGGAGGCCTTGGCCGATATCACCACGTCGCGGAAGCCCTCGTCCTCGAGCATCTTCAGGTGCCCGAGCGCGGAGCGCACCAGGACGCCAGCGACGTCGTCGCGCCCCGCGTCGAGCTCGTCGCGCAGGTCCTCCTGCAGGGAGCCGAGGTTCACGCCGACCCTTATCGGGACCTTTTTCCCCTTCGCCGCGCGGACAACGGCCTCAACCCTGTCGCGAGAGCCTATGTTGCCGGGGTTGATCCTGAGGGCGTCGGCTCCGGACTCAAGCGCCGCGAGCGCGCAGCGGTAGTCGAAGTGGACGTCGGCGACGAGCGGAATAGGCGACTTCTTCCTCACGTCGCCCAGCACTTTCGCGGCCTCGACGTCTGGCACCGCAAGACGGAATATGTCGCAGCCCATGGCCGCGCAGCTCTCTATCTGCGCAACCAGCGCCTTGGCGTCGTGCGGATCGGCCTTCGCCATCGACTGGACGCTCACGGGGGCGCCGCCGCCGACGACGACTCCGCCCACGTCAATTGCTCGCGTCGTGCGTGCCATTCGTCTCCGTCGAAGTTTCCCCGGCGGACATCTCGACCGCGTCGGGCTTGTACGTGTGTATGCGCCAGCTGCGCTGCGCATCGCGGAAGATCAGGATTCCCATCGCCCCTATGAGCAGGACCATGAACGCCGTCGAAAGCGTGCTTACGACCTTTTCGGGAACGCGCCTGCGGAATATGAGCGCGAAGAGCGAGAAGAGTATGAGCCCGCCGTCCAAAACGGGTATTGGCAGGAGGTTGATTACGGCAAGGTTGACGTTGAGGAAGCGCATGAAGCCGACGCCGTCCCAGAAATCGTGCCTTACCGACCTGTATATCCCCTCGACAATCATCTGCGGCCCGCCAAGCGCCTTCGCGGTGTTTTTCGCCTCGTCGGGCGTGACAAGCCCCTTCAATACGCGGAAAATCGACCCGGCGTCCCACGCAATCTGCTTCAGCGGATTGCGTGCCGGCAGCCAGTGGGTCAGCCCGTTCTCCTTCTTGAGGCTGACCGCGCCGATCATGAGCATCCCCGTCACCTCGTTCTGCAGCGGCGACATCACGACAGTGCGCTCCTCGCCGGACTTGTCCCTGACGACGAACTCCGTTTCCCTGAAGCCCGCAATCTGCACCTCGACCTGCATCTCCGACCATGTCGAGACCTTCTTGCCGCCGACGGAAAGGATCGTGTCGCCCGCCTTGATGCCGACCTTCTCGGCCGGGCTGCCCTTCAGCGTACCCGACACCTCGCACGAAAGCTCGCCGAACCTGTCCGCCGGAAGCATGGCGAGGACTACCGCAAGCACAAGAGCAAGGACGACGTTCATCCCGGGGCCTGCGACGGCGACGGCGATTTCCTTCCACGCCGGAATCGCCTCGCGCTGGCGCTCGTCGCCTGTGCGCCCGTCACCTCCCTCGAGCTTCTTGGTGCCCTCGGGATCCACGTCGGGAATCATCACGTAGCCGCCAAGCGGTATCCAGCTTATGCGGTATTCGATGCCGCGCCACTCCTTCTTCCATATCGCCGGGCCGAACCCTATCGAGAACCGCTCTACCCTCAGCCCGAGTTTAAGGGCGACGATAAAGTGCCCGAACTCGTGAATGGCGATAGCGAGCGAGAAGAATAGAACGCAAATGGCGATGTAGCCTATCGTGACAAGTGTTTCCATGTCCAGTCGTTTGCCTCCATTACGGCCCCAAGCGAGTCGCAGACCATGTCGGGCGCCTTCTCAAGGCACCCCTCCACGACCTTCGCAATGTCCGTGTACCTGATTTTTCCCTTCAAAAAAGCGTCAACGGCCCATTCGTCCGCCGCGGCGAGCACCGCCGTCGCGCATCCGCCAGCAGCAAGGGCGTCCTTTACAAGGCGCAGGCACGGGAAGCGGAGCGGGTCGGGCGCGCGGAACGTTAGCGCGCCCAGCTTCACTAGGTCGAGCGCGGCGCGCTCGGCGGGCAACCTTTCGGTCCCAGCAAGCGCATACTGTATCGCCACGCGCATGTCTGGCGGCGAGAGCTGCGCGAGCGTGGCGCCGTCGACGAAGGTGACGAGCGAATGCACGACCGATTCGGGATGCACCACGACGTCGATCTTCTCGTACGGCATGTCGAAGAGCCACCGTGCCTCGATCACCTCGAAGCCCTTGTTCATCATCGTCGCGGAGTCTACGCTCACCTTCGGGCCCATCTTCCAGCGGGGGTGCGCAAGCGCCTGTTCCGGAGTAACCGACGAAAGGTCTCCGGGCCCGTCGAGGAACGGCCCGCCGGAAGCGGTAAGGACGAAGCGCTCCGCCTCGCCGCCCGCGACAAGGCACTGCAGTATCGCGCTGTGCTCGCTGTCTACGGGAAGAACCCTGACGCCCCTGTCCCTCGCGCGGCGCATGACAAGCTCGCCTGCCATCACAAGCACTTCCTTCGTCGCCAGCGCGACATCCATGCCCTTCTCTATCGCGGCCAAGGTCGGCCTGAGCCCCGACAGTCCTACAGTCGCGACAAGACACACGTCGGCGTCGCTTTCCTCCACAGCCCTTTCAGCAGAGTCCGCTCCGACATACGCGCGCGCGCCGAATTCGCGCGCAAGCGCTTCGGCCTTCTCCTTCGAGGAGAACGCCGACAGCGCCACGATGCGAAAATCGCGCGGATGGGTTCTTACGACGTCGACGGCGCTAGTGCCAATCGACCCCGTCGCCCCGAGGATGACGATGCGTTTCACTTTTGGGTGGTATTATACCAAATTTCCCACGCACGCGCGCCCCCGGGACCCTAGCGGCCTATCCTGCGGACGGCGGCAAGAAGCTCGTCGCGGGCCGAGGCGGCGGACGGCCAGCCGGCGAAGCCGGAGTTCTCTCCGCCCTTCTCGTATACGACGCGTCCGTCGACGACGGTCATCGCGACGTCGTCCGCGCCCATCGAGTTGACGACAAGGTTCGGAATGTCGACGGCGGGCGCGAGGTGAATGCGGTTCAAGTCGACTACGCAGAGATCAGCCGCATTGCCGACGGCGATTTCGCCCGAGTCCTCAAGGCCAAGCGCCTTCGCGCCGTTCTTCGTCGCCATCTCTATTACGTCCCATGCGGAAAGCACGGTCGGATCTAGCGCAAGCCCCTTGTGGACGAGCGAGGCAATGTGCATCTCCTCGAACATGTCGAGGTTGTCGTTTGACGCGCAGCCGTCGGTGCCGAGCGCGACGTTAACCCCAAGTTCCTTCGCCCGGGGAACACGGGCAAAGCCGCTGCCGAGCTTCATGTTACTCGTCGGGTTGTGGATTAGCGAGACGCCCTTCTCCGCCATGATCCTGAAGTCGTCGTCGGTGCACCACACGCAGTGCGCGGCATATCCGCCGAAGTCGAGGATGCCCGTCTCGGCAAGGTACGCTATCGGCGTCTTGCCATGGCGCGCAATGCATTCCTCGTGCTCCTTGCGCGTCTCGGATACGTGGACGTGCAGCGGGCGCTTCAGTTCGCGGTTCGCGTCGGCAAGCGCGCGGCAGAACTTCTCGTCCGTGAGGTACTCGGAGTGTACGCAGAGGTCGGCGAGGACGGAAGTTGGGGAGCGGGGGAGTGAGGGAGTCGAGGAGTTGAAAGAGGACATGAAGTTTATGCAGTCCTCGAGACGTCCGGGTACGAAGTTCAGCCCCACGCGGCAGACGCGGCCCTTCATGCCGGACTCGCGAAGCGCCTCTCCCATCTCGTCCGGGAAGTCGTACATGTCGGCAACGCACGTCGTTCCTCCAGCAAGCATCTCCATTACGCCCCAGACCGCACCTGCGCGGACGTCCTTCGGCGTCATCCTAGCCTCTACCGGAAATATCGCCTCCTCAAGCCAGCGCTGGAGGGGCAGCCCGCCGCCTAGCCCGCGAACTAGCGTCATCGCCGTATGCCCGTGGCAGTTGACGAGACCGGGCATAACGACCTTGTCAGGCTCGCACTCGCGCTCCTCAATCGCCGCTATGAGTCTACCCCCCACGACTACGTCGCCACGCGCGACACGACGCTCCGGCAGAAGAATGTAGCAGTTCTCGACTCTCACGGCATGGCTCCTTTCAGCATTTCGGCGGCAATCACGACGCGGCGGGCGACGGCGCGCTTTGACATCGTAGGAAGGCTCTCGACGCGCCCGTCCGGGTAGACGAACGCGACCTTGTTCGTGTCGACTCCGAAGCCTGCGCCAGGCGCGGTAACGTCGTTTGCGACGATGAACGATAGGTTCTTTTCGCGGCACTTGCGCGCCGCCTCGGCAATCGCATCGCCCGTCTCGGCGGCAAAGCCGACAAGTCGAAGGCTGCCGGTGGCGCATACGCCCATGCGCGAAAGCGTCTTGAGGATGTCTGGATTGCGCACGAGCTTCAGCGTGTCCGACATCTGCCCCTTCTTCAGTTTCTTGGCGGCGCACTTCGCAGGGCGCCAGTCCGCGACGGCGGCGGCGGAAACAACGACGACTGGATTCCTCGCGGTCGGACGTCCGACTGCCGCAAGGACCGCCGCGCACATCTCGCGTGCGCTTACTACGTCTACGCGCGAGACTCTCTTCGGCGTCGGAAGCGACACGGGCCCCGCGACAAGCACGACCTCGTGTCCTCGCCGCGCGGCCTCCATCGCGAGCGCGAAGCCCATCTTTCCGGTGCTCGGATTGCTAAGGAACCGGACGGGGTCGATGAACTCCCGCGTAGGCCCAGCAGTGACGACCACCTTCATGGGCGAGCAGTTCAGCCGAGGCTGAGTCCGTTCTGCTGGGCGACGAGAGATGCTGCGCCGTACATCTGGCGCAGCTTCGGCTTCTCGATCTTGCCAGTCGGATTGCGCGGCACCTCGGCGAAGATGACCTTGCGAGGGCGCTTGTAGCGCGGAAGGTCGCGGCAGAAGTCATTGAACTCCGCCTCCGCAAGCTCCATCCCCTCCTTTACGGAGACGATTGCCGCGGCGATTTCGCCAAGGCGCTCGTCGGGAAGCCCGATGACCGCTACGTCCTTGACCTTCGGGTTGGCGCGGATGAAGTCCTCGATCTGCACGGGGTACAGGTTCTCGCCGCCTGTGATGATGACGTCCTTCGCGCGGTCGACGAGATAGATGAAGCCGTCTCGCTCCTCGGCCATATCGCCGGTGAGAAGCCACCCCGGCTCCTTCATTATCTCGGCCGTGGCCTGCGGGTTCTTGTAGTACTCCTTCATCACGCCTGGGCCCTTGAGTGCAAGCTCGCCGACCGTTCCAGGCTCGACGGGCGTAATGCCGTCGGACCCGACGATCTTCGTCTGCCAGCCGAAGCCGGCGACGCCTATTGCGCCGACGTGGTCGATGTTCTCCACGCCGAGATGGACCGCGCCAGGGCCCGTGGACTCGGAAAGCCCGTAGTTGGTGTCGTAGTCGTGCTTCGGGAAGACGGACTTCCAGCGCTTGATGAGCGCGGGCGGCACGGGCTGCGCGCCGATGTGCATGAGCCGCCACTGGCCCAGCCTGTAGTCGGCGAGCTTCACCTCGCCGCGCTCTATCGCGTCCAGGATGTCCTGCGCCCACGGGACGAGCAGCCACACGATGGTGCACTTCTCCTCGCTGACGGCGCGGACGATCCACTCCGGCTTTACGCCCTTGAGGAGAACTGCCTTGCCGCCCACGAGGAAGGAGCCGAACCAGTGCATCTTCGCGCCGGTGTGGTAGAGCGGCGGAATGCACAGGAAGCAGTCGTCCTTCGTCTGCCCGTGGTGGGCCTGCTCGACGCGGCAGCTGTGCAGGAGGCAACGGTGCTGGAGGACTATGGCCTTCGGGAAGCCCGTCGTCCCCGACGAGAAGTAGATCGCCGCCTCGTCGTCCGGAGTCTGGCGGATCGCAGGCGACTTAGACGAGCAGTAGCCGATTATGCCGCGGTAGGAGAGCGCGAATGTCGGGCAGTCGTCGCCGACGTAGAAGCAGTCCTTCACGAGCGGCACGCGGTCGACGATCTGCTCGACGCGGCCAGTGAACTCGGGGCCGAACACGAGAGCCACCGCGTCGGCGAGGCCGAGGCAGTACTTTATCTCGTCGGCCGTGTAGCGGAAGTTGAGCGGCACCGCCATGCAGCCCGCCTTCAGGACGCCGAAGTAGACCGGCAGCCACTCGAGGCAGTTCATGAGCAGTATCGCGACCTTGTCGCCCTTCTTGTACCCGCGCGAGAGCAGCAGGTTGGCGAAGCGGTTGGCCTTCTCGTCGAACTGCCGCCACGTCATCTCGCTGCGGAACGCCTCGACAGGCGAGCCTTCGACAAGGGAATACTCCCGCCAGGTCGTGTGGCGCGACTCAAGCTCCTGCGGGTTTATCTCCACTAGCGCGACGTCGTCCGGCCACTGACTTGCGTTGCGTTCCAGAATCTCGGTTATGTTGGAAAAGTCGTCCATGTCAAAACTCCGCTGCCGTCCACTTGAGGTCTGCGAGGGAATTCTTCGCCTCCTGCACGACGCGGGGGTCGGAAGACTCGAGAAGCGAATTGTACTTCGTACTCGATACTGCATCCCTCACAAGCTTCTCGTACCTCTGCCGCTGCGCGCTCTTCTTTGCGTCGAACTCGCGCATGTCCTTCGCCTTCTTCGCGAACTCCACGAGCTCGGAAAGCGTCTTGACGTCCGGGATGGCCTTAAGGGCCTTCTCCCTCTCGTCATATTCCTTCGCCTCGGCAGGGAACTTCTTCTTGAACTCCCCAAGGCGCAGCAACGCGCGTCCGGGCAGGTTCTCGATCTCGAAGTCCAGGAAGCGCTTCCACTGCTCGAGGTCCTTCGGCGACTCCATGTCGGTAAGCGCCTGAACGACCGTCTCCGTCGCGACTCGCTCGCTGTGGCCCTTGTAGAGGACCTTGCCCGTCTCGTCCACGACGTAGAGAAACGGAATCCCGCTGAAGCGCGGCTCGTCCACGGCGAGCCCTGCGTCCTCGTATATCGAATACGTAAGGCCAAGGTCCTTCGCAAGTTTGCGTATGCCGTCTGCGTCGCCCCAGCCCTTGCAGTGCCCGCCGAGGACGACGAACGGCTTGGTGCGGAAGCTGCGCCATATCTCCTCGACGCGCGGCAGGAGCCTGCGGCACGGAGGGCACCCGAGGCCCCAGCGGTCGACCAGCACGACCTTGCCCTGGAGATATCCCTCGCTGGCCTTGCGCCCGGCGAGATAGTTGTCCTGGTCGACGTTGCGCCATGCAACGCCCGCGTCAAGCGACGCTGCACCAAATATCGCCGCTAAGAGGACTGTCGTCTTCACCATCGAAATTTAACCCTTCGTTAAGCCTTCGCGCGAGAATATCACCTGCCAGTGCGCTTCATCGTGTAGCCGTTGAAGCGCCGCGTGTTGTAGAGAGGCTGCTTCGTGTCGACGGGAAGGCCCATCGCCTTGCGGATCTCAAGGAACTCCTCGACAGACTTCGGTCCGACCTGCTGCACCTTCGCGCCGTGGCCGGCCGCAAGCAGCAGCACCTGGCAGTAGGAGTCTGCGTTCTCGCAGAACCACTCGGCCTCCTCGATGTCGCGAGCGCCGCAGACGATGCCGTGGTTCTCCATGAAGACGACGTTCGACTTCTTCGACATCGCCGCAACGTTCACCGCGACCTCGTCCGTTCCCGGCGTGCCGTATGGGGCGAGAGGGACCTGCGTGAGGAAGATGTCGGCCTCTGGGTTTATGCCGTTCGGCGGAACCTGCCCCGCGAAGATGAAGGCGTTGCAGTGCGGCGGGTGGCAATGGACGCACGCGTCCCATCCGGCCGTCTTCATCATCGCGATGTGGACCTTCACTTCGCTGGTGCGAGGGCGGTACCCGCAGAGCTGTCCTGCCGACATGTCGACGAGGCAGATGTCCTCCTCCTTCATGAAGCCCTTGCAGCAGAGCGTCGGGCTGCAGAGGACGAGGTCCTCGCCGACGCGCACCGACAGGTTGCCGCCGTTGCCGTCCGTGAAGCCGCGTCCGTATATGCGGCGACCCATCTCGCACATCTGCCGCTTCACCGCGCGTATCGCGGGCGAAACGAAGAACTTGTCGAGCGCCGCGCGCGTCTTCGGCTGCGGCCCCTTGCGCCAGTCGTACGCCCTATTGACCAGCGGCGGGTTTATGTATAGCTTCTTGTCCATTTTCTCTGCCTTTCAATTGAATGTCTCTGCCGCCGCGCTCAGCGGACGATTGCGCGGCGGGCGGACGTGAGGTCGGCGAACTCGCCGCCTGCGACCATCTGCACGATCAAGTTGCCGATCGCAGTGCCCTCGACCGGCCCCGCGAACACCTCGAGCCCCGTGGCGTCCGCGGTGAGGGCGTTCAGGTACTTGTCCTGGCTGCCGCCGCCAACGATGTTTATCGACGTGTATGTCTTTCCCGTTATCTCCGAAAGGTTGCGTATCGCGTCGGCATAGCACTCGGCAAGCGACTTGTAGACGCACTGCATCAGCTCGCCCACGGTCTTCGGCGTCCTGCCCTCCGCCGACGCGGCCGACAGCACTTCGCCTATCATGGACTTCGGGTTCATGAAGCGCTGGTCGTTGACGTCCACGACGGCCTGGTTGACGTCCGCCGCACGGGCGGCCATCTCGAGATCCGCAAAGGAATACTTCGTCCCCTTCTTCCAGTCGGATATCTGCGCAAGGGCCTCTGCCGTCTCGTCGCCCGACTTGCCCTCGACGTAGCTTACGCCGTTCAGCTCGCGGCGGATGGACTGTATCATCCAGAGACCCATTATGTTCTTGAGGAAGCGGTAGCGGCCCCACGCGCCGCCCTCGTTCGTGAAGTTGGCGTTCATCGCGGCACCCGTCGTTATCGGCGCCTCGTTCTCCACTCCGAGAAGCGACCACGTCCCGCTGGAGAGGTAGACGGCCCTGTCGTCGCGCGCAGGCACTGCGAGATACGCAGAGCCGGTGTCGTGCATCGCGGGCAGCACAACCTTGACGTCCCTGTACTCGCCAACCGTCGCGCCGGGCATCTCGAGCTTGCCGAATATCCGCTTCGGAAGGCCGAGCTTCTCTATGAGGTCGAAGTCCCAGTCCTTCTTCGCCGCGTCCAGGAGCGCCGTCGTCGACGAGTCGGTGTACTCGTGCACCACGTTCCCCGTAAGGCGGTAGTTGATGTACTCCGGCACGGTCAGGAACTTCGCGGCCCTCTCGAGCTGCTCGGGATGCTCCTTCTTGAGCGCCCAGAGCTGGTAGATCGTGTTGAAGCTCGTCTTCTGTATGCCCGTGCGCGAATAGAGGTCGGCGAAGGAGAGGACGTCTTTCTCGATCTCGGCGTCGGCGCCCTTCGTGCGCTCGTCGCGGTATGCGACGGAGTCGCCGCAGCGCTCGCCCCTGTCGTCCAGCAGCACGAAGTCGACGCCCCACGTGTCGACGCCTATCGACTCTATCGGGCACTTCGCAATCGCCGCGTCTATGCCCGCCTTGACGGACTCGACCAGCTTGTCGATGTCCCAGCAGTCGTGCCCATTGAGGCGCACCTGCGAGTTCTCGAAGCGGAAGACCTCCTCGAGCGCGATCTTGCCGTCCTTGACGGAACCTACGATGGCGCGTCCGGACGACGCGCCGATGTCAATTGCCAGGTAGTTCTTCATTGTTGACTCCCTTCAAGTCGTTTTCGGTTTTTCCTACTCGAGCCTCGACGTCTGGCGAGGGTCGAACGCGTCACGCAGGCCCTCGCCGACGAAGACAGTAAGCAGCATGACGACGAAAAGCGCCGCCGACGGGAAGACGACGAGCCACCACGCGTCGCGGTACCTCTGCGCCTCGGCAAGGAGCTCGCCGCAGCTCGGCGTCATCGGCGGAAGCCCGAAACCGAGGAAGTCGAGCGACGCAAGCGTGCCTATCGCGCCCATAAGGAGGAACGGGAACAGCGTTATGAGCGGCGTAAGAGCGTTCGGCAGTATGTGCACGAAGAGAATCCGCAGCGTGGAGAGGCCCTCGACCTTGGCCGCCTCCACGAACGTGCGCCGCCTCAGGCGCAGGAACTCCGCGCGCATGTAGTAGCTCACGCCTATCCAGTTGAAGATCGCGTAGCAGATGAGCAGCAGCAGGAAGGAGCGCCCGACAGTCGCGCCAATGAAGATCATGACGTACAGGAACGGCATCGCGCTCCATATCTCCGTGAAGCGCTGGCAGAGGATGTCGACGAGTCCGCCAAAGTACCCTTCCGCCGCGCCGACGACGAGCCCGAAGCACATGCCGGAAAGCGATAGGAGAAGACCGAAGAGGAGCGCGATGCGCATCCCGTGCACGACGCGCGAGTAGACGTCGCGCCCGCCGGCGTCGATGCCGAACGGATGCTCGGGGACGGGCCTGAACGGAAACGCCACGGGAGCTGGCGGCAGAACGCGCTCCGTAGCCGCCGCCGGCTTCTTCGGGTCCATGTAGACGCGGCGGTATCCGTCGCGGCGCGCGACGCGCACGGTGTACGGGCCGAGGTCGAACGACGAGCCGTCGTCCTTCCCAGATGCTGCGCGGGCCGCAGCGGCCTCGCAGAGCGCGAGCGTCTCCTCGTCGGACGGACCCTCGTAGTCGACGTGCCGCCCGCCGTCGGGCAGGGTGAAGCGAGCGGTCTTCACGTCGTAGACGCGCTCGACGACCGGCTTGCAGTACTTCTCGAGCGTGGACGCGTCCACCACCGCCTTCGGGTCGCACGGGCACACCCAGTCGGCGCAGAGACAGAAGACGAATATGCCCGCAAGCGCCATCAGCGACCACCAGGCGCGCTTTATGCGCCTGAAGGACTTGAGTCTCTTTTTAGTAAGCGGCGTCACGTTGCACTACCTCCCCGAGAAGTCGATGCGAGGGTCGATCAGCATGTAGAGCATGTCGCTGATGAGGTTGCCCACCAGCTGGAAGCACGCCGTCAGCGACAGGAGCGAAAGGAACACCGCGTAGTCGCGCCCGACAAGCGCGTCCCAGCTGAGCCGCCCCATGCCCGGGATGTCAAACACCGTCTCGATGATGATGGAGCCCGCGAAGAGTATGCCAATCATCGAACCGAAACCAGTCGCGACGGGGACGAGCGCGTTGCGGAAGGCGTGCGCCCATATCGCGCGGCGGCGCGTCGCGCCCTTGGCAATAACGGTGCGGACATAGTCGGCGGCGATCTGGTCGAGTAGCGAGTTCTTCATCAAGAGCGTAAGCATCGCGAACGAGCCCGCCACGTAGCATGCGACGGGAAGGACCATGTGCCAGAGTCGGTCTACGAACCACGCGAGCGGCGTCGGGTCGACGTCGAAGTCCGACGATATCCCGCCGAGCGGAAAGATGTCGGGGAAGCCGTCCACCGTTCCGCAGAACAGCATCTTCACGGTCATCGCGAGCGCGAACGCCGGTATCGCGTAGCCGATGAAGACGACAAGGCTAGACATGGCGTCGAACGCCTGCCGGTGCCTGAGTGCCTTTGC
>Ga0310690_10006845_pt1 | contig 14862 bp, 11 predicted proteins | sample AusTroGonzalo_MG_2_FD_207661 | JGI IMG/M metagenome (GOLD analysis project Ga0310690, IMG submission 207661) | Bovine rumen microbial communities from tropical cattle in Woodstock, Queensland, Australia - Gonzalo_04 (v2) (version 2) | ecosystem: Host-associated > Mammals > Digestive system >...
CTTATAATTGTCGCAGAACAGGAGGGAGCAAAGTGAAAAAGGATGATCTGATCTATCTTTGCACGATCGTCGGCAATCTTTCCGGGATCCCGGTAAGGCTGTACAGGAAGGATCAATTATGTTTTCATCACAGTGTGGTTGCGCTCCCGAAGGATCCGGTATCGCTGGAGAAGAAAGAGATTTCTGTTCCGAATGAACACATCGTCTTCCACGTTACTCCCGGCTTCTTCTATTACGGGACGGTCCGCGGCGGTGAATACCGGATTGTCATCGGCCCCAGCCGGCAGGCCGCCGCCCAGGATCAGGAACTGAAAGACATGGCTTTTCAGCTTGATCTTGCTCCGGATGATGTGCCTGATTTTATCACCGGCATGAAGCAGATCATCCGTCTTCCTCTGGAAAGCATGATGCAGATGATGTGCGCGATCAATTTCATGGTCAACCGGGAAAAAGTCTCCCTGACGGACATCTTCGGCGGGGAAAACCGGTTTGGTCTGGAAGAAAAGCGTTCTGAACAGCGGCTCTCCGAAAAGGTTACGCCGCCGGAAGAACTGCATAATACGCTGGCCATTGAACAGACGATCATGAACATTATCCGGAAAGGCGACGTCGCCGCTCTGGAAGCATTCGCCCAGGACGCTCCGGCGGTGCGCCCCGGGTTGATGGCCCGCGAGCAGCTCCGGCAGGTCAAAAACACGTTTATTGTCACAACCGCGGAAGCCAGCCGGGCCGCGATCCGCGGCGGGATGGATGTGGAAGACGCGCTGACATCCAGCGATGCCTATATTCAGCAATGCGAAATGATGACGGACGCCAGCCGGATTACTCAGCTGCAGTTCGATATGATCCTGTTCTACACACAGCAGGTTCAGCGCATCCGCCATGGCAACTATGCTTCCGACCTGGTGAAGAACGTCGCAAATTATGTGCAGCATCATCTGTCTGAAGCCATCACGACCGATCAGATTGCGAACCATCTGTTTTTAAGCCGCCAGCACCTGTCCCGCAGATTTACGCAGGAAGCGGGCATTCCGCTGGCTGCCTTTGTGCGCAACGAGAAAATCGAAGAAGGCAAGCGCCTTCTTCGTTATACGGACCGATCCGCCTCGGTCATCGCAGCTTATCTGGGGTTTTCCAGCCAGGGGCATTTTTCGAAAGTCTTCAAGGAGACAACCGGTATGACCCCCGGCGAATATCGGGAAAAGAAGCGCAGATAATACAAGCGCTCAGGTGCTCTCTCGGAAAATTTACCGGCGTTTCCGTATCACCAGCTTATCACAGGTAATCAGGATCCCCGGCAAAAACACCAGGATCAGCAGGATCGCCACCAGCGATCCAATGCCGATGGTATCCACAATGGCAGTGATCGTCGGATCCTGGAAAAACCGACCTACAACCGACGGCACGATCACCAGGATCAGCCCGGAGGTCGTGATCGTATGGATCGCGCCTTCGTATGCCTTCCTCACGGCCTCAAAGACGCCCGCATCCCTCCTGTTCTCGGTGTAGTAGTTCGTAAACAGGATCCCATAGTCGATGGTGGCGCCCATCAGGATGCACTGCACAATCAGCAGGGCCAGGAAATAAATGCTGTTTCCGGCAAGGCCGATGCTGGCCACGGTGATGAAAACGCCGGTCTGGACAATCAGTACCAGGATCAGCGGAATCATCAGCGACCGGGTGGACAGGGAAACGATCAGGAAGATCACCACGGCCGTCAGAATCGTGATGAACAGATACTCTCCGCCGAAGGAACGCGACATCTCCAGGTTCATGGCCGAATTGCCGATCAGATAAGTCTTCCCTTTGAAGGTTTCATCGCACGCGGCGGAAAGCCGGTCGATAAACCGGAAGGTTTCCTCGTCTTCATCCGGATACCGGGTGGTTACGATCAGCCGGGAATGGTGCTCCCCGACCAGCTGCGCCTTCCCTTCTGTCAGCTGCTGCCTGCCGTCTGAAAGCGCGGCTTTCGCGTCCTCCCCCAGCAATGGCGCGAACCGCGGATCATGCTGCACCGTTCCGTAGAGGAACTCGAACAGCTCCTCCATCGTCATGGTCCATTTCGGATCGCCGTTCTCCAAGCCCGCCCGGTACAGGAACATCAGCTCCAGCGCTTCTTCTTTCATATCCGGTGAAAAAGCCGAAAACAGCTCCGCCATCTGCTTCGGCGTCATCGGATCGTTCCCGGCCAGCAGGCTGACGATGCCCGCGGCATTCCCGACCTGGGAAAGCATCGCCTGCTGATCCTCGCTCATGTAGGATTCGAACAGCTCGTTCCCGGCGACATGTTCGGAAAGAAAGGTCAGAAATTCCGCCGCGGTCATTTTCAGCGGCTGATCCCCTCCGTACCGGAGGTAGTAGATCATGGAAAGCAGATTCCCGTCCAGCTTCATGCCGCCCTGCATCTCCGGCATGTTCCTGGCCATTTCCTCCGCGGTGTACGGCGTGGCCAGGGCAGAATAATAGCAGGCGACGGATTTCACGTTGCCGTCTTCCTCCAGCATGCCGCAGATGCCGGGGATAGCGGGTTCATCCGCTTTCTCATATACCAGCACCATCGTATTGTCGGCAGGAAAAACCTCCGCCACCGGGTCTTCCCGCTGCAGCGTGTAAACAATCGCGGTCTGCTGCTGCAAAATGACCGCCCCGGCCATCACCAGCACAAACACAACCGTGATCGCAAGATGCATTTTGTTCGAGAACACTGCCAGCGCCTTCGTCGGAATCCGGAGGGATTTCTTGGCCGTTTTCCGGATCAACCCGTCGCAGGCGATCAGGATGCCGGGCATGATCACCAGCACACAGAACATGCTCAGGAACACGCCTTTCGCCAGCACAATGCCCAGGTCCATGCCGATCTTGAAGCTCATGAACACCAGCATCAGCAGGCCGACCACCGTCGTCATCCCGCTGGAAACCACCGACGGAAAAGCGTTCACCACCGCCGTTTTCATGGAGGCGATGATGTCGTCGTTCTTCGTCCGTTCCTGCTTGAACCGGTTGCTGAGGATGATGGAATAATCCATGGAAAGCACCAGCTGCATGATCGCGGACATGGAGGCGGTCACAGTGGAAACGCTCCCCATCACAAGATTTGTTCCCTGATTGATGATCACCGCGAACCCGATGCCCGCCAGAAACAGGAAGGGCTCGATCCAGGATCCGCACATCACCAGCAGGATGATGAGAATGGCGGCAACCCCGCACAGCAGGATCCACGCGGGCACTTCCGGATTGCTGACGTCGTCGTCGTGCCAGGCCATTTCGTAGCCCGAAAATTCCTGATCCAGCGTCTTTTTAATGCTCTTCATTTCCGCGGACTTGTAGCCCGCGTCGGTGCTGACGACATACAGCGTATGGTCGTCCTGATTGTAATCCGGATGGTCCGCCTCCCAGGCCACGTCCGTTACATACGGAATGCCTTTCAGTCGGCCCAGAATGTCTTCCTTCTCCTCCGGTTTCAGATGGGTGAACATCACCCGGACGGTCTGCACGGACTGCGTCCCGGGGAACTCCTCCGCCATGATGTCGATCCCCTGCTTCATCGGGGATTTGTCCGGCAGGTATTTGGTCAGATCCTCGTTAGTCACGACCTTTGTCGTCAGAAAAGCGCAGACCGCCGCGATCACCGCCATGAGCACAAAAATCGGGCGGCGGTGTTCAACGACAAAAGACGCCAGTCTTTTTTTCATTCGTCAATCCTCTGTTCTGTGGTCAGAATAATGCGTTAAGTAAGTATAATGGTGTCTTACTGTCAAAATTCAGCTTACTGCTGTCAGCAGTACTCTTATTGTTTTTATTCGCCGAAGCCCCCTTCTTTTCCTTCCGCCCGGAGCAAACCGGCTTCTGTGCCGGTATTCTTTCTGCGCCTGCCACAGATTTATTTGACAATTGGAAAAGGCTGGCATATAGTCTTTTTGCACCTTTTCGCTTTTGAAAAAAACGCAGTCTGCCGCCGGCCCAGTGGCAGCGGGTCCGAACGGATAAGCGAAAGAATCGCGGCAATAAGGAGAAAAATCATTTTGAAAGCAACGTTTCATGACTCATGGGTCAATGGGAGATTGGGGGCATAAGAATGAATGAAAGCAGGATGCCCGCGATCGGCATTCCGCGGGCCATGCTGTATTACCGGTACGGGGCCCTTTGGGAGCATTTTCTGCAGGCACTGGGAGTCTCTGTCCAGCTGAGTCCTCCCTCCAGCCGGGGAATCCTTGAAACCGGAACCCGGCTCGCCCCGGATGAGAGCTGTCTTTCCCTGAAAATGTTCATGGGGCACGTGGATATGCTGATCGGTCGGTGTGAAAGAATTCTGATTCCGAGATACAGCAACTACGGATACACCGAGCTTTTCTGCACCCGGTACGAAGGGCTCTACGACCAGGCCCGGAACATCTTCCGTTCCTCGGGTCAGCGCTTCATCACCTGCAACATCGACGCGCAGAACGATTCTCCGGAGGCCAAAGCCTTCGAGCTCTTCGGCGTGGAACTGGGCTTTTCCGCCCGCGAAAGCCGCCGTGCCTGGCAGGAAGCCTCCAAAGTGCTGAAGCAAAAGCAGAAGGCGGAAGAGCAGGCCCAGAAAGAGCTGGCCGCGAAGCCCGGCATGAAGGTGCTGATCGCCGGACACAGCTATATTCTGTCCGATCCGTATCTGGGGAAGCCCATCCTGGACTGTCTGGCTTCGTCCGGCGCAATCACGCTGCGGGCGGACGCGCTGGAGTCGGAAACCGCCCGGAAAGCCTGCGCAAAGTTCTCCCCCACCTGCCGCTGGATCGTCAGCGAGGAGATCGTCGGCGGCGTGCTGCACTGGAAGGAGAAGGCCGACGGCATCGTCCTGGTCAGCGCCTTCCCCTGCGGCCCGGATTCCATGACCAACGAGCTGCTGATCCGCCGGTTCAAGGGCATCCCGATCCTGCCGCTGGTGCTGGATACCCAGAGCGGCATGGCCGGCGTTGAAACGCGCATTGAAAGCTTCCTGGATATTATCCGCTTCCAGAAGGGGGAGATGGTATGAAACAGCATCGGAAAGTCGCCCTCCCCCGCTACGGCGAATACAACTGCGCCCTGAAGTATATCGTGGAGCAGGGCTTCGAGGCCCAGTGCATTCTCCCACCGCCGCTTTCCCGGCGGACGGAGGACCTGGGCGCGAGGAACAGCCCAGACCTGGTGTGCACCCCGTTCAAAACCACCCTCGGCAGCATGATCGAAGCGCTGGAAGCCGGGGCGGACACGATCCTTATGGTGCCCGGCGCCTGCCGGCTGAACTACTTCGGCGAACTTCAGGAGCAGATTCTGCGGGATATGGGCTTCACCTTTGAATTCATCAATCTGTCCCTGTACAACACAGGAAATGCGAAGGATCTGCTGAAGGCCCTGCGGGTTGTCAATCCCCGTCGCAGCATGGTGAAGACCGCCCGTGCCCTGTACGAAGCAGCCAAAATGATCGAGCACCTGGACGATATCACCACCCTCTACTACGAAAACTGCGGTTTTGATCCGACGAAAACCTATCCGAAGGTCTACAAGCAGTTTATCGCCGACATGTACGCGGCCCAAAATCTCAATGAAATCCACGAAGCCTTCCGGGTCGCCAGCCGGGCCTTCGAGGAAATCACCCTGAACAAGCCCTCCGATCCGATCCGGATCGGCATCATCGGCGATTATTACACGGTCATGGATCCCTTCTCCAACCTGGAACTGGAGCAGAAACTGGCGGACATGGGTGTGGAAGTTCACCGGCTAATGAACCTCGCCAACGACATGCTGCGCGGCGGCGGCAAGAACAAGCAGGCAAAGATCCGCGAGTTTGCCGAATACTCCATGGGCGCCAGTTCCACCGCGGACATCTGGCAGGCCCAGAACTTCGCCGAGCGGGGTTTCGACGGCATCGTACAGGTCAAATCCGCCGGCTGCATGCCGGAAACGGATATCATGCCCGTGCTGGCCAATCTTTCCCGGGATTACAAAATCCCCGTGCTGTATCTGACCTATGATTCCCAGTCCAGCGACGTGGGCCTGATGACAAGGCTGGAAGCCTTTTACGACATGGTCGAGATGAGAAAGAAGGTGAACCCTTGAGCAAACAGAACGCTTTCCTCGGCATCGACGTGGGGTCCATCTCCACCAAAGCCGTAATCCTGGACGAAAGCAACGCCATCCTGGCGCAGGAGTATATCTGGACGGAAGGCAATCCCATCGGGGCCGTCAAAAAGCTGCTGGGCCTGCTGGAAAAGCAGTTTGACCCGGAAGCCTGGCAGATCGTCGGCGTCGGGGCCACCGGCAGCGCCCGGAGGCTGGTCGGTTCCATCGTGGGCGCGACGGTCGTGAAAAACGAAATCACCGCCCACGCCGTGGGCACCACGACCTTCCACCCGGACGTGCGGACCATTCTGGAAATCGGCGGTCAGGATTCGAAAATCATTCTGGTGGAAAACGGCATCGCCGTGGACTATGCCATGAACACCCTCTGCGCTGCCGGAACGGGGGCCTTCCTTTCCAGCCAGGCCCGCCGCCTGGGGATTGAGGTGGAGGAAATGGGGCAGTACGCCCTGCAGTCCACCCACCCGACCATGATCGCCGCCCGCTGCACCGTCTTCGCCGAGTCGGACCTGGTGCATAAAATCCAGATGGGCCACCCGCGGGAGGACATCATCGCCGGCGTATGCCGGGCCGTCGCTTCCAACTATATCAACAACGTCGGCAAGGGCAAGAAAATCTGCTCCCCGGTGGTGTTCCAGGGCGGTGTCAGCAAGAACGTCGGCGTCGTCCGGGCCTTCGAGGACCTGCTCGGCTGCCCGGTCATCGTGGATGACAACGGTCACCTGATGGGCGCCACCGGCGCGGCGATTCTTGCCCGGCGCAGCCTGAACCGGACGCAGTTCGACTTCTCCGTGGAAAACATGGAGTTCGTCACCCGGGAACGGAACTGCGGCGGCTGTTCCAACAACTGTGAGGTCATTTGCGTCTACCGCAACGGCCGGCTCATCGATTTCTGGGGCAACCGCTGCGAGCGCGGCGCCGCCCGCACCGACGAAGCTCAACACCTGTAGTGCGTATTCGCCTGATCCTCGTTCACGCTGAACGATGGTGTCATCCTGATCCAAGCGAAGGCCGTTCGTTTTTGATCATCAGCAGAATCATACGTTAACGGGTATCACCGCTGAATCTGTTTGATCCGGTCTGACCGGTTTCCTTTCGGCGAATCCGTCAGCGGACAGGCAGAAGTACTTTCAAAAAGAACTTTCAAAGCAGATATTTCAAAGAGGAGGACAAACCCATGTTCGGACACAGACCGGATGGAAAACGAGTCAGCAAACTGGATCCCATTGTACAGATGACCCCTTACCTGATGCCCATGCGCTGCGACGCCCAGGTGTTCCTCGAGCACAAGGCGGACTATGAAAAGATGAGCCGCTATATCGCCGAAAAGAGCCGGGAAGGCCAGAAGATCACCTTCATGCAGATTCTGGTGGCCGCCTATGTCCGGGCCGTCAGCCACAATCCGGAAGTCAACCGGTTTATCTTCAACAAGCAGTATTATTCCCGGAATAACTGCTCCGTGTCCTATACCATTCTGAAAAATCCCCAGGACACCAACAGCAACGAGGATACTGTTCGCATTCTTTTCGACCTGACGGACACTATCTTCGACGTCCGGGACCGGATGAACGACGCCGTGGAAAAAGCCCGGAACGCGGAAGTTGACGGCTCCGTGATTAAGCTTGCCAAGACGCTGCTGGCCATTCCCGGCCTGGCCACGCTGGTGGTCGGCATTGTGAAGCTGCTGGACCGCTACGGCATCGCCCCGGCCGCGCTGATCCGCGAACTGCCCCTTTACAGCGGCCTGTATGTCACCAACAACGGTTCCATCGGTCTCCACCATCCCCTGCACCACATCTATAACTTCGGCAACGTGAGCCTGTTCTTCGGCATGGGCAGCATTCTGAAGGAAGCCGTTGTGGAAGGCGGCAAAGCAAGGATGCGCCGGGTGCTGCCCGTCGGCATCACGGCGGACGAACGGGTCTGCTCCGGCGCACACTACGCGGCCTTCTTCTTCGACGTTATCCACTACATGGACCATCCGGAGGAGCTGGAAGCCCCGCCCGAAGAGGTACGCTTCGATCCCGGCGTCGAGTATCACGTGCCCAAGATTCAAAAATAGAATCCGTTATAGATCTGCTTCAGCATGCATTCAGCCGGGCATATTGCCCGGCTGAAAACACAGGCACCGTATATTTCCTACAGTTCCTTCTCCATGCGAATACAGCGGAAGGTATCCCCGTCCGCCGCTTCCCCGCGGATTTCATAGCCCATCTGCAGATAGAACTCAACTTTATTATCCCGGCTTTCCAGGACCGTCCTGCGAAAGCCGAGTTCTTTTGCCCATTTTTCGCATTCCCGGACCACCAGGGTGCCGATCCCCCTGTGCCGGTATTCCGGCAGCACCACCACCCGGCCGATCATCACAGCCTCCTCATCCAGGGGATACATCCGCGCCGTAGCCACCGGGAAATCGTCGTCCGTCACAACGATATACCGCGTGTCCGGCGTGTCGTGGTCGTCAAACTCCCGTCTCAGCGTGATATGGTGTTTTTTCGCCATAGCCTGGATGCGGACATAGTAAGCCCCGGCCTGCTGCCAGGTCTCCGTGGCCCGGATGATTTCAAGCTTGTTTTCAGATCGGTCTTCCATGGCTGTATGCTCCCTGTATGTTTGTTTCCCGTTATTCATTTCCGCCGGAGCCGGCGAGCACGGTGACCACCGCGCCCTCCATTTCGCTCCATTCGCCGGGGGATGTGCCGGTGGATTTTTCCATCTTTTGCAGCACCCGCTCCGCATCGGCGCCGGAAAGAAAAACCGGGGAATAATTGTTGTAGTGTGAATCGCTGGAAATGCTGATCGGCCAAAAATGCAGATCCGTCTTTTGCAGTTCGCCCTCTTCGAAATGCATCACGGCCTGGACCACCAGGGCGTCAAAATCCCGCGGCTTCGTATTGCCGCCGAAGGAGCAGTTCCCCAGGCTGTAGACCACGGGCACCCCGTCCACCGGCTTCCATCCCTGCACCACGTGGGGATGATGGCCGATGATCAGATCGGAAACGGGAACCGCCACGCCGGTAATCTGCTTCTGATAGCCGTCCGGTGGGTCATAGCTGTATTCGGTCCCGGCGTGCATGACCGTGATCACCGCGGCGCAGCCGGCCTCGCGCAGCTTTTCCGCATCTCGCTGATACTGCTTCGCCCGGTTGCCCGAAAGGGACCCGCTGACGCCGAGAAAGCCGATCCGCAATCCTTCGTCGCTCTGCCAGATGGCGGGAGCGTCCGTTCCGAACCAGCAGACGCCGGCTTCCTCCAGCGCGGCCTTGGTATCCTTGTAGCCCGCCTCCCCGTAGTCGTGGGAATGGTTGTTCGCAATCGTCACGCATTCCACGGATCCGAGGGTGAGAATTTCCGTGTAGGCCGTGGGCCCGATAAAGTTAAACTTCTTTTTCTCCTTAGTCAGCGTCCGGTCGGACAGCACAACCTCCAGGTTGGCCACCGTCAGGTCGTCCTTCCCCGTGAGCGCCACCAGGTTCCGGAAGGGAAAGTCCATACCGTTCTGCTCAATCCGGCCAGCAAAATCGATATTCCGGTATCGGGAAGGCGATTCGCCGCCCAGGGTGCAGTCCCCAAGGAAGGTCATCCGTATTTCGCCGGTATATTCCGACACGGGGATCCACAGTTCCTCCTCCGGAATTTCGCCCTCAACGGTTCGCCAGGATCCGGATGCCAGCGCGGAGGCGGGCAGGAAAAGCGCCAGCAGCAGCGCAAGGCAGCAGCGCAAAGCTTTCTTCATATGTCACCCGGCCTCAATTTCCGGTTTCACCGGCGGCAGAGGTCTCGGTTCCTTCGGGCGCCGCGCCCGTATTCAGGATGGCCTGCACCTTCGCCATTTCCGCCGTCAGGATTTCCGAATAGGCCGGATCGTCCGGATCCTCCGGAATGGCCTGAGCCTCGCCGAAGTTCACAGGCTCGCCCTGCCCGGTCCGGCCGCCGAGAGACCATTTTTCATCTCCCGACTGAATCAGTTCAACCGTATAATATCCCCTTTTGCCGGTATTCGGATTCCAGCAAAGATACACCCGGCTGCAAAGAAGCAGATCCTCCGGCTTCGGAAGGTTCACCAGCATCGTCAGGGTTCCGTCTTCCTCTATATAAAGATTCTGCGCAAAATCCTCCCGGGCATAAACCCGGTCAAATCCGTTGCTGCCGGTAAAACTGTCCCACACGGAAAAAACACCGTTTTCATTCAGATAGCCCAGGAACTGATAGGCATCTTCATACTCATAGAACAGCTGCGGCAGGAGCATCTGCTCAAAATAGTAGCGAGCATCATAGGCAGTCGGCAGTGCGGCTTCCTCCCCATTTTCCACAGCGGCAGGGGCTTCCGCAGCCGTCTCTCCAAGGGCAATACAGGGCAGCAGCAGGCAGACAGCCAGCAGCAGAACAATCCATTTCTTCATTGGGGGAGTCCTCCTCTCGGTGCTTCGGTTCGGGGTCCGTTCCCGTGTTTTGTCCATCCTTCTGTTCCCAGTATAGCACATTCGCCCCTCCCGGTACAGATCGTTTTCCCTGTTTGCAAAAAAGCGCTTCGGATGGTATGATATTGGGCAGACATTGTTCGAACCGATTTTCATATTTCGGAGGTTTTGCCTATGAGCATGCAGCAAAAGCCGGCCGTTTCGCTCCTGCCGGACGGCGGAAAATACTGGACCCACGACTTTGAGGACTTCAGCGCCATGGTCTACGTTCCCGCGGGGGATCCGTCCGCCGAAGTGATCAATTACGGCTTCAAGGCCCCGTATCTTCTGGTTTTCGGCGAGCCGGCCCGTTCCATCGGCAATGCGGTGGACTTTGCCGAGCGCCGGGGCCTGGCGGACCTGGCCCGCAGCTTCTCTTCCAGCGTGGTTTTTATCGTTCCCCGCTGCGCGGGCGGCTGGCAGGACGCCCCGGACGATCTTTTCCAGAAGATAGCCGCGGAAAGCAAGATCGGCCAGTACTATGAGGACGGCTATGTCATCAACTACAAATTCCGTACCAAGGAATTCACCGGCGCCTCCATCCGGGGTTCCCTGTTCCGTACCATGCTGTACGGCATCGGCCCTGCCGCGGACTATATCGCCCGTACCTGCCTGAAAACGCTTCGGGGCGAATATCTCTGGGGTCCCGGGGAAAACACGCCCATGGCGGTCACCCTGGAAAACCTGTCGGTGATCCCCCGTCCGGAGCGTCCGGATATCCCCGTGGTCTCCGTCGGAAACAGCGAAGACATCAATGAAGCCCTGCGCGCCTCCTGCGATCATCTGCTGATCCGGGACGAAGCGGATTACCGGGCGGACTTCCGCGAATTCTGGAGCCGGATGAAGCGCTGGTGCGGCATCCTCCTGCGGGAGGAAGATCTGGACAGCCTGGGCATGGCGGAAGAAGTCTGCATCACCTCTGTCACCACCTCCCCGGACAACCGCGGCGATTATGCCGGCTCCGTCCGCCATCCGGTGGGCTATGTGGCCTATTATCCGAAGCAGACCGAGGGTCCGCTGCCCCTGGTGCTGGCTTTCCATGGCGGCGGGGATTCCGCCTTCCATATCGCCTGGGTTTCCGGCTGGTGGCGGGTGGCCATGCGGAATCAGTTCCTGCTGGTGTGCGTGGAGAATCACCTGAACACCACCGCAACGGAAACCATGGAGCTGATCGAACAGCTGAAAACAAAATACCCCGTCGACCTGCGGCGGATCTATGCATCCGGCTTCTCCATGGGCGGCTGCAAAACCTGGGATCTCTATCAGGAATACCCGGAAGCCTTCGCGGCCCTCGCGCCCATGGACGCCACGTTCCCCGTGGGCCTGAACGCCTATGGCGAGCTTGCCCCGACGGAAATCAACCGTGCCCATCCCGTGCCGGTGTTCTATGCCGCGGGCGAGCTGACGCCCCTGCCGGAAATGCCCTGCCAGGAGATCAAGTGCCTCGAGCGCATGAAATATCTCTTCGAGGTGAATAAGGTCCGCAAGCCTTATGATCTGTCCTTTGAGGGCCGGGCCTCCTGGCCGGAGAAATTCTGGGGCGTGCCCGGTGACCGGGTTGAAAAAGTTTTGGATTCTTCCCGGGGCGCGACCCTGACCCTGCATGAATACGACAGCACCGACGGCGTCTGCCGCACGGTCTTCGCCGGCGTCGACAACCAGGGGCACGAATGCCGGGAGCACACCTGCGAGCAGGCCTGGAAGTTCATGAGCCGATTCCAGATGCCCTGATGCGGGAAGCCGTCCGCGCAAAGCAAAGCCCGCCTGCGCAAGGCGAAGCGCGCCGCCCGCAAACGCATTCAAAAAAACGCCGTCCCAACCGGGGCGGCGCTTTGCTGTTCAACCGTTTATTACTTCGAGGACATCACTTTCAGCCATTTGTCGGAAAGTTCCGCAGCCAGTTTCGGATTATCCGTATACATTTCGTCCTTTTCATAGCCCGCCCGCGGGATGTAGGCGCTGTTGCCTTCATATTCCCCGCCGGCGCCGCTCAGTTCCGCGATCACTTCCGCGTTGGGAGAAGTGTAGCCGGTTTCTGTGGAGATCGCCAGGCTGGCGTCATAGTCCGTAATGAAGCGGATGAAATAGTTGGCCAGTCTCGGATTGCCGGCGTTGGCGGGAATCACCATGGCGTCCACGGCGATGTTGGTGCCTTGCTTCGGCGCGCAGAAGGCCATGTCCTCGTTCTCGTTCAGGATATAGGCGATGTCGCCGCTGTAGCCCAGGGACATCCACTTCATGCCCTCCGCCATGCCGTCGATCATTTCGTCGGTCACATAGCTGGGCTTCAGCGCGCTGTTCATCTTCAGCAGCCAGTCAAAAGCCTGCTGAATTTCATCCTCGTTGGACGAATTCATCGAATATCCCAGCGCCTTCAGGGCGACCATGAAAGCGTCCCGGGAGGAATCATACATATACACATGGCCCTTCAGATCCTCATCCAGGAAGATCTCCCAGCCCTTCTCCTCAATCGTGGCTTCGTCGATCTTCGTCGTGTTGTAAACGATGCCGACGCTCTGCCACAGGTAGGGCACGGAATAGGTGTTGTCCGGGTCGAAAGGCAGGTTCTTCACCGCGTCCGTCAGGTTGTCCAGGTTGTTCACGATGGACTTGTCCAGCGGCTGCAGCCGGTCTTCATTCTTCAGGCGTTCGATCATATAGTCGCTGGGCACGAGAATATCCCAGGGATCGTCTCCGCCGATGATGTTGGTGTAGAGCGCTTCGTTGGATTCATAGGTTTTGTAGTTCACCTTGCAGTTGTATTTCTTTTCGAAATCCCGCAGCACGTCCTTGTCGATATACTCACCCCAGTTGTAAACGTTCAGCGTTGCGCCGCCGAAATCCTCGGCAGCATCCTCGCCGAAGGCGAAGAGGGGCAGCGCGCAGAGCACCAGGGCCAGCGCCAGCAGTACGGAAAGGGTCTTTTTCATGTTCAAACTTCCTCCTTGTTGATTTTCTTATCCCTGAGGACCGGAATCAGGTTGGCCAGGATCAGAATCACGGTCACCACGACTACGATCACGGCAGACAATGCGTTGACAGCGGGATTGAACCGCTTCATCGAATACACGTACATGGAAATGTTCTGGACATCCATGCCCGCGGTGAAATAGGAAATCACGAAATCATCGAACGACATGCTGAAGGCAATCAGCGCGCCGGAGAAAATGGCCGGGTAAATCTGGGGAATGATCACCTTGGTCAGCGCCTTCACCGGCGTGGCCCCCAGGTCCATGGCGGCCTCCGCCACGTTGTCGTCCAGCTGGCGCAGCTTCGGCAGCACCGACAGGATCACGTAAGGGATGCAGAAGGTGATGTGCGCCAGGGTCATGGTCACGATGCTGCGTCGGATCTTCAGGGACAGGAACAGCAGCATCAGACCGATGGCGGTCACGATGTCCGGGTTCAGCACCGGCAGGTTGTTGATCTCCAGGATCACGGTCCGGATCACCTTCCGGGCCTTGGAAAGGCCGATGGCCGCCACCGTGCCGATCACCGTGGAAACCGCCGTGGCGATCACCGCGATGATCACCGTATACTTCAGGCTTTCCAGCATATCCTGGTTGTTGATCATTTCTTCATACCAGCGAAGGGAGAACCCGGAGAAATTGATCATGGACTTCGAATCGTTGAAAGAGAAGAGCATGACGTAGGCAATCGGGAGATAGATGAACAGCAGCACCAGAATCAGGTAGCCGGAGCGGAAGAAGTGATGTTCCCGGCGGGTTTTGGTTTTCATTTCGTTCATAAGGCTCACTCCTCCGCTCCCCGGTCAATCTTCCGGGTTACATACATGGCGGCGATAATGATCAGCGCCATAATCAGGGAGATCGCGCTGCCGAAGTTCCAGTCGCCGGCAACGAGGAAGTAGTTCTCGATCAATGTGCCGATCAGCACATAGTTGCCGCCGCCCAGCAGTTTCGGAATCACGAAGCTGGAAACCGCCGGCAGGAACACCAGCGTCACACCGGAGATGATCCCCGGCACGCTCAGCGGCAGCGTCACCTTCAGGAAGCTCTGCCATTTGTTGGCCCCCAGGTCATAGGAGGCTGTCAGCAGCTCCTTGTCCAGCTTGGCGATGGCCGTGTGGATCTGGATGATCATGTAGGGCAGGAAGTCGTACACCATGCCAATGAACACCTTGATCTCGCTGCTCATGTCGTCAAAGTTCATCAGGATGCCGCGCCAGGCATAGGTCTTCAGCAGCATGTTGATCCACATCGGCAGCGTCATCAGCAGGATCATCATCGTCTGCTTCCGCTCGGAGAGGTTTGCGATGAACAGCGCCGCGGGATAGCCGATCAGG
>Ga0310690_10006846_pt1 | contig 14861 bp, 13 predicted proteins | sample AusTroGonzalo_MG_2_FD_207661 | JGI IMG/M metagenome (GOLD analysis project Ga0310690, IMG submission 207661) | Bovine rumen microbial communities from tropical cattle in Woodstock, Queensland, Australia - Gonzalo_04 (v2) (version 2) | ecosystem: Host-associated > Mammals > Digestive system >...
GTCAGCAGATTAAAACGAGTGATATCTTGCACCGTCAATTCTGCATCCTTGCCATCGGAAATTGCGAAAGTATTACTTGTGTCACCACAAGAATACGTGACAGTGGTCACACCATCGGTTTTTGATGATGTAAAGTGCGGAACACAGGCATCTTGTCCATCTTTACCCGGTGCGCCTGGTGCGCCATCCTGACCGAATGGGATATATGTAACCTCGGTATAATCACTACAGTTATTTATTCCCAAAATCACACGCTTGTTAGAGGCGTCTTCTGTACTAACAATTGTTGGCGTACAGCCGTCTTTACCGGCAAAAGTACTGATTGGGGCGACAGTGTTCCAAGTTTTGCCTTCGTCAATAGAATATTTTACATTTTCATCACGAACCGCAAACTGCAGATTATTGAAATCTTCTTTCTTTGCATAATCACTTTCCAGTGCGGTTTCGATGGCGTCTATCTCGTCACGAGTAGGCAGCGATTCGTAATAGTCGCGCAAAACATCAATTTGCTGTTGTAAATTATCTAACAAAACGGTTCCCATATTTTTGTTGCTAACTTTGCTTGTCCCACCAACTTTGATATTTCCGGTGCCCACGGTGGTTGGTGTGGTCGGCTTTATTGGTTGTGGCATAGCGGGCAAGCGCGACACAGTTGTTGTTGCCTTGGCCGCGGGCAACACACCAGACCGAACAGTTGTCGGATTAGCGTATGTCGTAGTTGTGTTTCCCGAGTCAGTCAGTTGGCGCACACTGGGGGCCGCAAATGACGAACCGCCAATAACAAACAAACCGATTAAAAATGCCGAAATTCTGCGCTTTTCGCAAACAAACATGAGCCTTTCCTCTTTCCTTTTATTCAAATCATAACATTTATTTGCATTTTAACGCAAGACAAAAAATTGCAAAAAAAAGAAAATTTTTCTGGTTTTTGATTTTTATGTTGATTTTACTAAATACATAGCGAGAAAATAACGTGAAATTTTAATTTTGACAGAGGCGCCCCCATTCATTCTCCTTGATATACAATAAATAAAAATTTGTGCTCACGCCCAGAAGGATTCGCTCGGTCGGCGTTGCCGACACTGCGCGCAAACCGTAACGATTTCACTTCGCATTGCTTGTGAAATCTACTTGTTTTCGAACCCTTTGTTGCTGCGCAACTTTATCGGGTTCAAATCCTTGTGTGCACAGGGAATAAAAAACACGGTGTTAAACCGTGTTGTTTTATTCTGGCGCACCCAGAAGGATTCGAACCCTCAGTCTTCTGATCCGTAGTCAGACGCTTTATCCAGTTGAGCTATGGGTGCAACGGACACTATTCTATATTAAAATATTTGGATTGCAAGTAAAAAGTTATGAATGCATCATTTGTTAAACAGAACAATATGTTTTATTTTTACCTTTAAATGTGGTAAAATAGTCGCATGAGAATGCGAATTCAATCTTATGTTTGTGCACTTGTTTGCGGAATTTGTTTTGCTGCGCGCGCAAGTTTGCTGCGGCCGGCGACTTTCCCGAAAACCGTAGACGATTTATCCTTTGTTGAGCGCTTGATGTTGCGTCAAGAGGGCTATGAGCCTTTTGAGAGTGTCTATGATAAAGACGGCAACTGTATTTCAGGCTGTGCCTATGCCGCACCAAGATTGGAAGATGAATTGGCAGCAATGGCGCGTTGGAACGCAATTGCAAAAAAAGATTTGGTTGAAACACATGGTTATACACAAGCGCAAGATGAAACCATTACGCCACCTGCCACGCGCGATTATAATATTCCCTATGGTAATCCTTTACGTAATATGGCATGCATTACTTCGCCCTACACCGGCAGTCGCACTTTGGACGATGGCACAACCAGTCCGCATTATGCAATCGATTTTCGCGCGAGTACTGGGACGCCGGTTTATGCACCGGCTAATGGAACGGTTCTGCAAATTGTGAATGATAATAGATGTGGAAATGGAATTGTGCTGCGACATGGTGGTGGTTACACAACTGTTTATTGTCATTTGAGCGAGGTATCGGTTACCAAAGACCAGTCTGTGCAGTTTGGGGTTGTTATTGCAAAAACAGGGGAAACAGGGCATGCAGATGGTCCGCATTTGCATTATGCTGTAAAACTAAACGGAAACCCAATTGACCCACAATTGGTTATCGAGCCTGGTCACAAACAGTGCAACGAAATTTAACCGTAAAACTTCCGTTATTTAACGGTTCGCAAGAAACTATGTGGGGGCTAAGCAGGCTGTCGCGCACCCACTGTTGAAACTTTATTTTTAATATTCCACTGGCGCCCGTTATAATAGTTGCCGTTTTTGTGCCAGATACCGCCAAATTCATTATTTCATTCCATGCCTGTTCAATCGTGTGCATATGCAAATCCAGTGTTGCGTGTTCGGGTACATTCACTGGTTTCGGAATGCGCGTAGATAAGTGCAATTCTGCACGCACAGCGCGATGCGTTGCGGTGTCTGGCGTAAATTCTGCGCCAATCATATCTGCAATATCTTTGTCGGTCAGTTCGCGCATTTTATTTCTTGTCTGGCAATTTTTTTGCCCATTTACTTTCTGGAAAGTTTAACTTCAACATTTTAGCATAGCCTTGGGCCTGTTCAGGCAAACCAATGGCGGTGTATGCCTGTGTCAGGCGATACATTGCTTCGGCCGGCATAACCGTTTCAGGCGCGTCAGTAATAACAGATTGCAGTTTTGTAATTGCGCTGGCCCAGTTTTCTTTACGCATATCTTCCCGTGCAGAATACATAACTTTTCCCGCGATATAGTTTTTAAGAATATTTATTTTGTTCTTTGCGTTTTCTGTGTATGGGGACTTTGGGAAACGCGAAACCAGTTGTTGAAATTGTTGCAGCGCATAGACAGACATCCCCGGTTCGCGGCGAACATCGCTGACCTGACGATAATAGCACATTCCGCGCAGGTATAACAGGTAGGGAACATCTTTGTGCCCTGGATGAAAGCGCAAAAAATTGTCGGTTGTTATAATTGCGCCTGCAAAGTCATCGTCCATATACTGGGAATATGCCGCCATAATCAAAGCGTTTGGAACCCAAGGGCTTGCCGGATATGCCGTTTCTATTTCCGCAAACTTTTCGGCGGCGGTATCATAGTTTTCCTTGTCAAATTCTTTATACGCCGCGTCATACATTTCGGTAATCGGCAACTGAGGCGTGATTTCAATTGCATCGCCACCGCATCCGATCAAAGTGAAGCCCGTCAAAAAGCACAAAAATATTTTTTTCATTTCTTTATATTCCTGTCTTGATTTTGTTATCTTGGCAAGAGTATAATCGAAACTATGAAAATTGGCAAACATATTTTCGGCGTTGGTGTAATGACGGGCATAAGTCGTATTTTCGGCTTTGTTCGTGATATGCTGATTGCGCGCGTTTTAGGGGCAGGGCGGCTGTCCGATATCTTTTTGGCCGCGTTCAAGTTGCCTAATTTGTTTCGCGATTTGTTGGGCGAAGGTGCATTGTCTGCGATTTTTATTCCTATGTACGCGGAGTCCAAACAAGACGAATCGTTTGCAAAAAATGTGTTTTCTTGGCTGGTTTTGGTGTTATTGGGCATAACGCTGGTGTTTGAAATATTTATGCCGCTGGTTGTGTGGGGCTTGGCGCCTGGTTTTGCCGATGTCCCAGGTAAAATGGAAATGACGGTTTTGATTTCGCGCATAATGTTTGTGTATGTAATCTTTATATGCGCGGCGGCGTTTTTGTCGGCGGTTTTGAACGCCTTTTCGCGGTTCGTTTTGGCGGCGTTTATGCCGGTGATGCTGAATATAATGCTGATTTTCGCATTGCTGTGGTCTATGCGATTGGGCGCATCTGATACAGTCTTGTACATAATGTCTGGAACGGTGGTTTTGTCTGGAATTATTCAGTGCTTGGTTTTATGGGGGCGTATAATTCGGCGGCACTTTGGGTTGCACCTGATAATTCCGCGTTGGACGCCCCAGATTAAAACTATGTTTAAACGATTCGGTGTAAGCCTTGTTGGCAACGGGTTTTACCAGATAACAATAATTTTGGGCACTTTGGTCGCCAGTTTTGAAAGCGGCGCGGTTTCGTGGCTGTATTATTCTGACCGCATTGTTCAGTTGCCGTTTGCTATGATTGGGTTGGCGGTTGGAACGGTGCTAATGTCGTCTATATCAAATGCGATTGCTGCCAAGAATATGCGCAGTGTTTATATTCAACAAAACTCTTCTATGCGTCAATCGATGATGTTGATATTGCCTTGCGTTGCGGGGCTGTTTGTGCTGGCGCATCCGATAATTAAGTATTTGTTTGAATACGGTGCGTGGACGGCGGAATCTACGCACGCGGTTGCACTGGCGATAATGATTCAGGTCTTTGTTTTGCCGGCAATGCTGGTCAGCCAGATTTACAGCAAAACTCTGTACGCAAATCAAGATGTTGTGACGCCGGTCAGAACAAGTATGGTGTCACTTGGGGTTGCGTCTGCACTGTATTTATCGCTGTTCTGGTTTGTTGGCTATCTGGCGATTCCAATTGGTGTAGTGGTCAGTGGTTATGTTAAAAATTACCTGTTGGCGCGTGCGTGCCGCAGGTGCACATTAAGCCATATGGATGGTCGCACAGTTCGTGCAATGGTGGCATTCGGCGTATGGTCAGCACTGTTAGGTGTTGGACTGTGGTTTGTGCCAATTACTGGAATTTTCTCGCTTTGTTTGGCGATATGCGGCTATGGTATCATTTATTTACCTGTCGCGTTTATAATCAACAGAAAAATATAATTAAAAAAAGTTGAAACCTTGCATTAAATGTGGTAAAATGTTCCACATAAAGAATGTAAGGAGTCCTATCATGAAAAAACTAGTATCTTTGTCGGTTTTGACCGCTTTGGTTGCCGGTTGCGCAAATATGGGTGGTTCAACATCTGACTATGGTTCGGAAAATCTGGCCGAAGAAACCTTGGTGACCGAGGTTAAAGAGCAAGACAATAACGCATACTTGTTGGCACCTGCGCCACGTTATTACATTGGCAATGCGTACAAGGTCGAAGATGTGCAATACATTCCGGCTGAAGATATGGAATATAACCAAACTGGTGTTGCAGGTATAATCCCAATGGAATTGAATGGTAACAAGACAAGCAATGGCGAAGTTTATGATTCAACCCAGCTGTTGGCAACAAGTAAAACATTGCCTTTGCCGACAATTGCGCGCGTTACAAATTTGGAAAATGGTGAATCCGTGATTGTTCGTGTGAACAATCGTGGGCCATTTGTAAATTCAAGAATTGTTGATTTATCGCCTGCTGCAGCGGAAAAATTAGATATGATTGGCAATACCAAAGTCCAAGTTCAGGTTTTGGCAGAACAATCCAATATGGTGAAAGAAGCAACGGTTGGCAAAACTGTCGTGGTTGAACCAGCGGTTGCCGAAGAACCGGTTGCCGAGGCACCAGTTGCGGCACCTGCACCAGTTGCAGTTGCGCCTGCGGGTGAATACAGCGTTCAAGTTGCGGCGTTCTATGCCGAAGACAGTGCGAATTCCTTGCTGCAAAAAATGAAGAACTATGGTGATGCGATTGTCGTCAAAGAAGGCGATATGTTCAAGGTTCGTATAGTGAATTTAGATGCCGCCGGCGCGCGTCGTGTTATAGATGCTTTGCGCAGCAGTGAAGGTATGGCGCCAGGGTTGCTTAAAAACGGTCGCTGGGTCAATGCCGACAGCATTTAATACAGAAGTTTGTGTGTCCGAAAAATCCCCGCGTTTGCGGGGATTTTTATTGCATTGTGTTTTTGTCGTGTTATATTATATGTTATATTATAAACCATAAAAGCCAAGGGATTCACAATGAATTTGGAAAATGTTAAATATTACCATTTCGTTTTGCCAGGAATCGTGCAGTATTTTGATGGCAACAATAAGGTAGTCTGTGAGCAGGAACTAATAAGAGGGCGGTGCCACAAAATTGGGAAAAAAGTTTTTATCGAGTGCTTTGATGCAAATAACAATTTTATCGCCAGGTATGATATATATAAATTGCCAACAGATAAGATAATCGAAGTACCGGTTTTGTCATTGGTGAACTGTAATCTGGCCGAATTGCCTGATGTATCAATGCTGCGCGTGCGAGAGTTTAATTGCAGTGGTAATAAAATATCAAATTTGGTTGGATGCCCGCAAACGGTAACGCGTATCGAGTGCGTACATAACAATAACTTGACCAGTTTGCGCGGCGCACCCGCCAGTGTGTATGAATTTAGATGCGGATATTGCCCAAAGTTAGAAAACTTAATCGGTGGCCCCAGTGTCGCATCCAGTTGCGAAATTTGGTGCAATGATAAATTGGAAAGCTTGACTGGTGCGCCTGAACGTGTGTTTAGTTTTGACTTGATAAACTGCAATGCGCTAAAAGACTTAACGGGGGGGCCAAAATTTGCACGCGATTATTCTGTCCGGGATTGCAAAAACTTGGTTAGTCTTGCGGGTGCCCCAGAAGAAGTAGAAGATACATTTACTGTGGCAAATAACCCAAATTTAAGAAACTTGATTGGCGGCCCAAAGTCTGCAGATGTATATGTTGTGGAAAATAACAGTGGTATAACAGGCCTTGAAGGTGCGCCCGAAACAGTGGAAAAATTTAGTTGTCGATATAATGACTCTTTGCAAGATTTGGTAGATGGCCCCAAAAGTGCCAAGATTTACGATGTTTCCAATAATCCAAGACTTAAAAGTTTGCGTGGGTGTGCCGAAAATGTCGAAGTTTTTATTGCGCGTTCTTGCGATAAACTGGAAACATTGGAATATGCGCCGAAAAACGCAAAAGAATATATAGTTAATCGCAATCCAAAATTGAAAAATTTGGCGCATATTAAACCTGATAAAAGGATTATAGATTACAGTGATTGCCCGATGATAGAAAACGCACCAAAGCAACTTTCACACAGAGAAAAGTGCGACCAATTAAGACAGGCTTATATTGATAATAATCAAGAGTTTATAAAAAAGTTTTACTCTAACGGCAAATAAAAATTCCCGCATTTGCGGGGATTTGTTTTATAAGTTTTTTATTCACTTTTGAAAATTGTGTGCTATGCTTTTTGCTATGACAAAGACTTATTCTGGATTTATTACAATTGTTGGTCCCACAAATGCGGGTAAAAGTACGCTTATGAACCAAATTATGGGGCGTAAAGTGTCGATTGTTTCGCACAAAGTGCAAACTACACGGACGAATTTGCGCGCAATTAAAATGGTGGGGGCGCGGCAACTTGTATTCGTAGATACGCCTGGTGTCTTTCGTCCAAATCGTCGCTTGGACAGGGCGATGGTTGCGGCGGCAATGGATGCGTTATCGGATGCGGATGCTGTGTTGCTGATTATAGATGCCACCAAGGGAATAACCGATACAGTGCGCAGTCTGATTGAAAAAATTCGCGATCACAAGAATTTGTTTGTGGCACTGAATAAAACCGATGCAGTGCACAAGGGCGATTTGTTGCCTTTGGCGGCGGAATTAAATACATTGGCGCCATTTGGGGAAATATTTATGATTTCTGCGGTTAAAAATGACGGTGTCGCCGAAATGTTGAACTCTTTGGCGGCGGTTATGCCGGAATCGCCATATTTGTTCGAGGCTGCCGATGCCACCGATGTCCCAGATAACCTGTATTTGGCGGAATTGACACGCGAAAAAATATACCGCTTTATCCACCAAGAATTGCCTTATCATATCAATGTTGTGACTGAACGCGTGGATGTTGCAGATGACGGTGTGTTGGACATTTACCAAAAAATCGTGGTGGCCAGTGAAGGGCATAAAAAGATTGTTGTTGGTCGTGGTGGCGCACAACTGAAAAAAATTGGAACTGCGGCGCGGCATGATATCCAAGACCAGTGGGGTGTGAACGCGCGTCTGCATTTGTTTGTGCGCGTGGAAGAAAATTGGGAAGATACGGCGGAAAACTATACCGACCAAGGATTAGAGTTTAAGAAATAAATGTTGCATACATCGGACTTTGATTTTGAATTGCCGGCGGAACTGATAGCGTCGCACCCACTGGAACGGCGTGATGCCTCGCGTATGTTGGTTATTGGTGGCGATAATATAGCCGACAAACATATTCGCGATTTTTTGGACTTTTTGCGCCCAGGCGATGTTGTCGTTTTTAATAATTCGCGTGTTATTCCGGCGCGCTTTGATGCAGATGGACACGAAATAACCCTGCATACCGCCGTTAGTGATAAAAACTGGTGGGGACTGTGCAAGAAATTTAACAAGATAAATGTTGGCGATATCCTAACCTTGGCGGACGGAACACAGATAACCGTCATGGACAAAGACGAAGAAAGCGGTCTGTTGGTGCATTTTAACTGTGATAATGTGTTTGCGGTGTTGAACAAGGTCGGCAAAATGCCGCTGCCACCATATATGAAGCGCGAAGCCGAAGTTGCAGATCAGACGCGCTATCAAACGGTTTATGCTGATCCGTTGGGGTCTATGGCGGCACCTACGGCGGGATTGCATTTTACAGATGACCTGATGCGCGAAATTGAACGGCGTGGTGCAAAAATAGTCAAAGTAACCCTGCATGTTGGTGCGGGAACTTGGATGCCGGTCAAAACAGAAAATTTAAGTGAACATAAAATGCACAGTGAATGGTGTCAAATCACGCCAGAGCAGGCGGATATCATAAATAATGCCACGCGCGTGATTGCGGTTGGCACGACATCTTTGCGTACCCTTGAAAGCGCCGCTGCAGCAAAAGGCGAACATCGTCGGGTTGTACCGTTTTGTCAAACAACCAATATATTTATTACGCCTGGGTATAAATTCCGTGCGGTTGATGTGTTGCTGACGAATTTCCATTTGCCAAAGTCAACTCTGTTTATGTTGGTGTCGGCGTTTTCTGGAGTGGATGAAATGAAGGCGGCCTATGCCCACGCCATTGCCGAAAAGTACCGATTTTTCAGTTATGGTGATTGTTGTTTGTTGTTCAAAAAGGAGTGCCCAGATGAACTTTGAACCAACAATGCATAAGTTGTCTAATGGTGTAACGGTTATTTTGGACCCGATGGATGTTGCCACTGCAGAAGTCAGTGTTTGTTTCAAAACAGGAGGCCTTGACGAGCAACCAAATGAATATGGCCTTACACACTTTTGCGAACATATGTTTTGCAAGGGCACAGCGCGTTTCCCAACAAAACGGATTGCGATGGATTATATTGCCGATAATGGTGGCAGTTCGAATGCCCAAACCAGTTTGTTTCGTTTGGAATTTGTCGGCCGAATTGTTGCAAGAAACCTGCCGATACTAATAGATTTTATAGCAGACGAAATAAAAAATCCGCTGTTTGATGCGGATATGATTGAAAATGAACGCGGCGTGGTCATTGAAGAATTGCGGCGCAGTCTGTCGCGCGATAGTACGAAAATGCGACTGTTTGTTGATAAAAATCTTTACGATTTGTATGTCCCAGATGGCAGCGTTGTTTTGGGTAATGCAGGTACAATAAATTCATTTACCCGCAATCAAATGTTGGATTTTGTGTCGCGGCGGCTGTCGGCACATAACTGTTTGGTATGCGTATCGGGCAAGATAGAAAATACAGCACAGCTGTTACAGCAACTGGAACAAAGTTTTGCATTTTTGCCGACTCATGATGTTGCGGTAAAATTGGACTTGAATTATACGCCACATGTTTTGCATGACTTTATGCCAGAACGCAAGACGGTTGTATTGGAAATTTTGTTCCCAGATTTATGGGATGACACCCCTGAAAATATGTATAAAAACATTTGTGTTGGAAAGTTCAAAAAATGCCTGCGGCACAGATTGTTTGATGTATTGCGTTCGGAAAACGGGCTTACCTATGATGTGGGTTCATCCGGCTATGGCACAAGGTTTTCTGGGGTATCTGGTACGCGTATCGAAACAAGTGCGGAAAATGTTGCGCGTGCGGTCGCGCTGATTGCGAAAACTGCGCACAAGGTTTATTCTGGGGGCCAACCAACAGATGATGATTTGGCCAGATACAGAAACCAAAATGAATTGGCTGATGCAAACTTTTTGGAAAACAATGCCGAACGGTGCAGTCGTTTGGTGGGCGATTGGTTATTTTGGGATAAAGTCTATGATTTTAACCAACATAAACAGATGTCAGATACCGCGACCAGTGCCGATGTGGTCAAATATTCGCGTGGTTGTTTTGATGGGGCGATATCAATTATTACACATGGCCCAAAATTCGACGGCGATTTGAAACAAATCTGGTATGATAATTTCAAGTAAGGAATTTTAGTAATGTCGTTAAAATTTAATTTGATTGCAACAGATGGTAATGCGCGGCGCGGGTCGGTTGAAACTGCGCACGGAACATTCCAAACGCCTGCGTTTATGGCGGTTGGCACCGCGGCCACTGTCAAGGCGCTTACCATGGAACAGGTTGCCGCAACTGGCACACAGGTTATTTTGGGTAATACCTATCATTTGATGATGCGCCCTGGGGGTGATTTGGTGGAAAAAATGGGCGGATTGCATCGGTTCGGTGGATGGTCTGGTCCGATTTTGACCGACAGTGGTGGGTTTCAGGTTATGTCGCTTTCTAATCTGGTTAAGATGAAAGAAGAGGGCGTAGAATTTACTTCGCATATTGATGGCGGTGTAAAGCATTTCTTGCGTCCCGAAGATTCAGTGCATATCCAGCATCAGTTAGATTCGAATATCACAATGGTTTTGGACGAGTGTCTGCATTTGCCGACCACGCGTGAAAGGGCCGAAAAAAATGTCGATATGGTGACGCGTTGGGCGCGCCGCAGTAAAGAAGCCTTTGTTGACCGTGCAGGCTATGGGATTTTTGGTATTGTCCAAGGCGCAGATTTTCCAGATTTGCGCGAAAAATCTGCACGTGCGCTGACGGAAATCGGGTTTGACGGCTATGCGATTGGGGGCCTTGCGGTGGGTGAGCCCCAAGATGTTATGTTCAATATGATTGCGACCGTTACGCCAATGTTGCCAACAGATCGCCCGCGGTATTTGATGGGGGTTGGCACGCCACTGGATATTCTGGGCGCGGTTGAGCGCGGCGTTGATATGTTTGATTGCGTAATGCCAACGCGCGCAGGCCGAACCGCTATGGCGTTTACGCGGCATGGCACAATGAATATGCGCAATGCAAAATATCGTGAAGATGATCGACCATTGGACAGCGAATGCGGATGTCCAGCGTGCAAACTGTCGCGCGCATATATTCATCATTTGATAAAGTGCAACGAAATTTTGGGCGCAACATTATTGACCCAGCATAATTTGTGGTTCTATCAAGACCTGATGCGTGGCATCCGCGAAAGCATAGAACAAGGTCGTTTCCAAGACTTCAAAAATGAATTTATAAAAAACTATACAGGAGAAAAATAATGGATAATAATAAGGAAATCAAATTTGATGAATTGCCGATATACAAAGTATCTTTGAATCAAATGTTAAGGAATTTTAAAAACCACAACCGAGGGAGATAAAAAATGTCAAAAAAGAAAGAATTGGAAGTAATCGAACGCGATGGCGCAAAAACTGTTGCAAAAAAGACCGCGCTGGTTACGCGCGCAAAACAAATCTTTTTAGCAGTGTCTGTTGTGTGGTTGGGGCTGGCCGCGTGGTTTCCACTGTATGTGAAATCTCATTATGCAACGCAGATTAAACAGTCGATGGTGGTGTCGATGTTTTTTGACCTGCAACGCAATATAGCAGAACAATATGAAAACCTGCTTGGCGGAATTAAAAAGTCTATCAATATAGAAAAGCCTGTTGCGGCGGCGATTGACAAAGTGAAAATTGTTGGCGCAGGTGTTGATAAAGTAACAAACGCAACCAACAGTGCAAAAAAGCAAACCGCCAAGGCAAAACAGACTACATCAAATGTGCGGGCGCTTACGGGTTTGGCGGGAAAATTTGGCATTAAAACAGATGCGGTTGATAATGTCGTATCCCAGGCCGATAAAGGTATAAACTCGGCCGACAAAGCAGTGGCCCAGGTTGACGATATTGCGAAAACTGTGAACGAAAAACTGGACAAGGTTGAAAAAGATTTGACCAAAACACTGCAAACAGAAATCGACAAAACGATTGACGATGCGGTCAAAAAACAGTTGGATAAAAACTCTGGCGGATTGGCGACAACTTTGCTGACCAATTATGGCATAAAGCATGTGTATGCGTGGCGTCCGTCTTCGTGGCCTGTGGCGACCAAGATATACCGTGATTTAGAAAAATCTAATATTGGTGTAGTTCAGATTTTAACCCGCACAGTGGACGAATATTTCGGCTATGTTGCGTGGGGCGTGGTTGTTGCCGCATGGGCGATTGGTTTAGTTGTTTGGCTGTTTATACGCAAAAAGTATAAAATGATAGTTGCACCGTTTATCGTTTGCCCGCGTTGCGGTCATGCCTTTGCAGACAGACGGAGTGTCAAGGGGTGGCTAAAAATTCTGCAACCATGGAAATGGTTCTAAGACCAAAGATTTCGGGCGCCAACGCGCCCGATTTTTATGGCGTAAATTTTTTACTTGCAAAATGAAAATATGTATGTCAGAATACCCCACACAAAGCGAGCGTAGCTCAGTTGGCTAGAGCGCAACCTTGCCAAGGTTGAGGTCGAGGGTTCGAGCCCCTTTGCTCGCACCAAAATTTTAAAAAACACCTGAAAGGGTGTTTTTTTAATTTTGTCGGCAAAGGGGCGAGAACCCGGAGGGTTGCGAGGCGAGGTGGCATAGTGCCACCGAAGTACTTTGCTCGCACCAAAATTTTAAAAAACACCTGAAAGGGTGTTTTTTTAATTTTGTCGGCAAAGGGGCGAGAACCCGGAGGGTTGCGAGGCGAGGTGGCATAGTGCCACCGAAGTACTTTGCTCGCACCAAATTTTGTATGCGAGAACAAGCAAAGCGCAGTTCAAGCAACAACAAAATTGCGCGCAGACATTTGTAATGTCGAGCGAAACATTTAAAAAACACCTGAAGGGGTGTTTTTTTAATTTTGTCGGCAAAGGGGGGGCAATAAATCCCTTGAAATATAAATCTGTTGCTGATAATAATAATCTTGAAAGGAGCAGTTTATGACGCAGATTTTACCAGAAGTTTATCTTGATTATTCCGATATTTTAATTCGACCGAAAATGGGTATAAACCTGAATTCCCGTAAAGATGTGAACTTACAACGCTTGTTTAAGTTTAAACATGGCCAAACGCGTACGGGCCTGGGCGTGTTTAATGCGAATATGGCGACGGTTGGTAATTTTGCAGTGGCGGCAAAACTGTTGGCGCGCGGAATGTTCGCGACACTGCACAAACATTACACAGCGGATGAAATCGGCACGTTTTTTGGGCAGTGCAGGGCGGAAAATATTCCACTGGATAATCTGTTTATTACAATCGGCCTTAAAAACACTGATGGCGAAATTCAAAAATTGAAAGATTTAGAAACGAAATACGGATGGGTCGCGTCGCGTAATATCTGTATAGATGCGCCGAATTTTTACATTCAAAAGGCTTTGGATGTGTTGTCGCGCGTGCGCGGTGAATTTCCTGATGCTGTCATTATGGCGGGAAATATCGCCAGTTCGGATATTTGCCTGAAACTGTTGGACTTTGCCGACATTATCAAGTGCGGCATAGGCAGTGGTTCGGCCTGTTTAACGCGCAAACAAACGGGCTGTGGTACGCCTATGGTATCGCTGATTTTGGAATGTGCGGACATTGCGCATTCTGTGAACGGGCATATTTGCGCAGATGGCGGAATTGTTGATATTGGCGATATTTGCAAGGCACTGTGTTTGAATGCTGATTTCGTTATGGCGGGCGGAATATTTGCAGGTTCTGACGAGGCCGAAGGCGAAGTGATTGCGCGGCATTATGAAACGCCGGAAATGGTGGATGGCGCGCATGTGATTCAAACTAAGTATTTCAAAGAATATTATGGAATGTCGTCCGAATATGCGAATAATAAATTTGCGGGCGGCATGTCGAACTATAAAACATCCGAAGGGCGCGAATTGTTGATACCTTATACGGGGCCGATTGATAAGATTCTGCAAGACATTGCGGGCGGAATTGCGTCTTGTTGTACCTATGTTGGTGCAGCATCGGTAAAGCACCTGTCAAAATGCGCAACGATAATTCAGGTACATAACCAGTTAAACAAAGTATTTGAAAAATATTCGGTTTAGCGTGTGTCCGAAAAACTGCTGGACATAATTTATTGAATTGACTACACTGCATAAGTAAAGTTGGAAAGGAATATTTTTCTAGGTATTAAACCAAAGGAGGCATACATGAAAAAATCTCTTGTTTTAACATCTTTATTGGCATTGGCCGCGTGCGGCGGTGGTTCTGGTGGAACCGGCGGATCTGGCGGATCTGGCACAGGTGGTGGCGGAATCCCGGCGGCACCCATGATTACGGTTCCTGGATTCAGTGCTGGCACAACCGTAAACGCAAACAATACAGATTTGACCAATATGTCGTCGTACACCGTTGACTATGGCACGGATGAAGATACAACAAAACAAAAAATGATAAATTATGTGAACGCGCATTTGGGCGGTTCGCGTGGCTTGTTAAATAACACAAGGGCGGCATCCACACAGCGTTCTGGTGGCATGCGTGTTGACGATGCAGAATTTGCGGCCGCGGATGCTGCATTGACCCAGATGAAACAGATTGTATATGATATGGTTCATAAATCAGAGCAGGGCACAGCTGCACTGACGGCCTATGTCGCACAATACAAGGACGCAATTATCCAGGCGTTGCGCTTGGCGGATCAACAGGTCCCAGATGATGCAAGCGTCGCACAATTGGTTGCATTGTTCAATGTG
>Ga0310690_10006847_pt1 | contig 14858 bp, 11 predicted proteins | sample AusTroGonzalo_MG_2_FD_207661 | JGI IMG/M metagenome (GOLD analysis project Ga0310690, IMG submission 207661) | Bovine rumen microbial communities from tropical cattle in Woodstock, Queensland, Australia - Gonzalo_04 (v2) (version 2) | ecosystem: Host-associated > Mammals > Digestive system >...
GAAGGAGAATATCTTCACCAAGGAACAGGAAACTCCAAATGCCATCATCCTGATCGTTCACCATGCTCCAATGCAGGAGAATCTGAAGAATATCCTAGCGGTCGACATGATGGAACAAAGTCTCCAGATGTTGTTCACAGAAACTGTTCGCGAAGACGAAGGTGGAGCATACGGAGTAGGTGTTAGCGCAGGCCTCTCTGACTATCCAGAGAAACAAGCTCAGCTTGTCATTCAGCTTCCAACAGCTCCTGAGAAGTATAAACGCATGATGGAAATCATCGATAAGGGTCTTGCTGATATGGCTGCAAACGGTCCTAAAGAAGAGGACATGCAGAAGATTAAAGAATACATGCTTCGCAGTCATGACGAGAGCATCAAGAGCAACGGCTACTGGATGGGAGCTATTCAGAACTTAGTTCGCGAAAACAAGAACTATGTAGATGGTTATGTAGACGCAGTCAACAACATGACTATCAAGGATGTACAGCAAGCTGCCCAGACCATCCTTAACAGTGGCAACCGCATTGTAGTCGGCATGACAAGTCCTATAGAATAAACTAATATTTGCAAACCTGACCATGGTTCATGCATGAAAGTGACCCTTAGAAGTTAAAACTTCTTGGGGTCACTTCTGTTGAATATGTGCAATCCAGCATCACCAATTGCATGGAATTTGGCATATTTATTCATAAAAAAGACGAAAAAGTGGGTTTTCTGCCTTGTGCACTCAAGAAAAAGCATTATTTTTGCAAGTTAAGAAACTTTAGTTCGCCGTCAGGCAAACGAGGAAACTCGACGATAGTCAATAATGTGCCCCTTCGTTGGAAACCCTTCGAAAAGGCTCAAAAGAAAAGAAGATGTCAGAAGAGAAGAACGAATTTACGCTTCTATCGCAAATAGAATATCCGGAAGACCTGAGAAAGCTTACACTGTCCCAGCTTCCGCAGTTATGTCAGGAACTACGTACAGACATTATTGAAGAGTTGGCCATCAATCCAGGTCACCTTGCATCCAGTCTGGGCGTCATTGAAATCACTGTAGCGTTGCACTATGTGTTCAACACCCCTAACGACCGTATTGTGTGGGATGTAGGACACCAAGCATACGCCCACAAGATTCTGACAGGACGCAAAGAGAAGTTCCGCACGAATCGTAAGTTTCACGGTCTGAAACCATTCCCCTTCCCTACAGAAAGTGAATACGACACCTTCTGTTGTGGACACGCTTCCAATTCCATTTCTGCAGCATTGGGTATGGCTGTAGCAGCCAAGCAACTGGGAGAAGACCGCAAGGTGATTGCTGTCATTGGCGATGGAGCCATGAGCGGCGGATTGGCTTTTGAGGGATTGAACAATGCATCAAGCACACCCAACGACATGCTCATCATCCTAAACGACAACAACATGTCGATTGACAAGAGTGTGGGCGGTCTGCGTGAATATCTGCTCGACCTCACCACCAGTGGAACCTACAACTCCCTGCGCTACAAAGCATCCCTGAAACTCTATGAATGGGGAATCTTAAATGATAAGCGCAAGAAAGGACTGATTCGTTTCAACAATAGTATGAAATCACTGCTGACCAATCAGCAGAACATCTTTGAGGGATTAGACATTCGCTATTTCGGTCCTGCCGATGGTCATAAAGTGATAGAATTGGTAAAGATTCTTCGTGCCATCAAAGACATGAAAGGTCCGAAACTGCTTCACATACACACCATCAAAGGTAAAGGCTATGCACCAGCCGAACAGAATGCAACCGTTTGGCATGCTCCTGGCAAGTTTGATTTTGAGTCAGGTGAGCGTATCGAATCAGACCCAAATGTGCCACAACCACCAAAGTTCCAAGACGTCTTTGGCAACACCTTATTGGAATTGGCACAACAGAACGATAAGATTGTAGGTGTGACACCAGCCATGCCAACAGGCTGTTCAATGAACATCATGATGAAAGCAATGCCACAGCGCACATTCGATGTAGGTATTGCAGAGGGACATGCTGTAACCTTCTCAGGAGGAATGGCCAAAGACGGGCTGATGCCATTCTGCAATATCTACTCATCGTTTATGCAGCGTGCCTACGACAACATCATTCACGATGTGGCCATTATGAACCTAAACATGGTGCTCTGTCTGGATCGTGCAGGCATAGTAGGCGAAGACGGCCCAACCCATCATGGAGCTTATGATATGGCCTTCCTTCGTCCGATTCCAAATCTCACCATTGCCTCACCCTACGATGAGCATGAACTGAGAAAGCTGATGTACACAGCTCAGTTACCCAATAAAGGTCCGTTTGTCATTCGTTATCCTCGAGGCAAAGGAACACAGATTGATTGGAAATGTCCGTTCGAGGAACTACCCATTGGTAAAGGCAGAAAACTAAAAGACGGTACCGACCTGGCTATTCTCACCATAGGTCCTATTGGCGTAGAAGCCAGCAAAGCCATCATCATGGCTGAGATGAACGCAGCCAACGCAGGAAAGAAACTGAGTGTGGCCCACTACGACATGCGATTCCTCAAACCAATTGACACAGACCTGCTCAAGGAGGTGTGTGAGAAATTTGAGCATATCATCACCGTAGAGGACGGAATCCTAAATGGTGGATTCGGTAGCGAAGTATTGGAATATATCAATGACCACGGCTACACCACCAAAGTACATAGAATGGGTATCCCAGATAAGTTCATCGAACATGGTTCGGTGAAGGAACTCAGAAAACTCATTCATCTGGACGCAGAAGCAATATGTAAAGCTATAGAGCAATGAAGATAGTGATTGCAGGAGCAGGTGCTGTAGGTACCCACCTGGCACAAATGCTCTCAAAAGAAAACCTTGACATCGTCTTGATAGACGAACAAGAAGAACGGCTTGCCAAGCTCAATAACGATCTTGACATCATGACCCTTGTCTGCTCGCCAACTTCCATCAAAGGAATGCAACAGGCAGGAATTGAAGATGCCAACTTGTTTATTGCTGTCACTCCGAATGAAAGCGAAAACCTGTTGTGCTGTATGCTGGCCAAACAATTAGGTGCCAAACGAACAGTTGCTCGTATTGATAACTATGAATACCTATCAGAAGAAAACAAGAAATTGTTTGAGAATGCAGGCATCAGTTCGCTCATCTATCCGGAATATCTTGCCGGAAAAGAACTGGCAGCCTCAATTGGCTATAGTTGGGTTCGTCAGTTGTGGGAATTCGATGGCGACTTGATATTGCTCAGCGTGAAAATGCACTCCATCAATCCACTTGACAAACAACAGAAAACCAATGCCAAGAACGTGCTGATAGGCAAGACATTGAAGGAAATCGGCATGGACGGGCATCAGTTCCATGTAGTGGCTATCAAACGAAGAAACGAGACCATTATCCCAAGTGGTGATGAAAGAATCCTGTCAAGAGACCTTGTGTTTTTTATGACAACCCGAGACCAAATCAACAACATACGACACCTGACAGGCAAAGACAACTATCCACAGGTGAAGCATGTGATGATTATAGGAGGCGGAAAACTGGCCGTAAGAACAGATGGAGAGATTCCCGATAACTACTCTGTCAAGATTATCGAGAAAGATCTTGCACGATGTGAAGAATTAGGACGCATCACTAAAAACCGAACGATGATTCTGAATGGAAATGGATACGATCTCGACCTGTTGCAAGACGAAGGTTATAACCATATTGAAGCCTTTGCTGCCCTCACCAACAATGACGAGAAAAACATCTTAGCATGTATGGCAGCTCGTAGAAACGGTATTTGCAACACATACGCTCAAGTAGAAAATCTTGCTTTCTTGGATATGGTGGAGGCACTCGATGTGGGAACCGTCATCAATAAGAAAATGGTTGCCGCCAGCCATATCTACCAGATGTTGTTAAAGGCCGATGTCAATAATGTAAAGATGCTGACTGTTGCTGATGCCGATGTGGCAGAATTCATTGTTAAGGAAGGCTCAAAGGCAACAAAGAAACCAATCATGAATATTGGTATTCCTAATGATGTGAATATTGGTGGTATGATACGTAATGGCAGGGGCGAACTGGTATCAGGTAAGACACAATTACAGGCAGGCGATAGAGTCGTGGTGTTCTGTGGCAGTCAAACCTTGAAGAAAATTGAGAAATTCTTTTCGTGATAACTCATTGAAAATCATCCATGATAAACTGGCGACAAATATTCAAAGTACTGGGCATGCTTCTCTTTATAGAAGCAGGTCTGTTGCTGATTACAATGGGCGTCGCCTTGATTTATAAGGAAGATGTCATGCCATACGTATGGACATTGGCTATTACGTTGGTATTGGGCATCGTTGGAAGGGGTATCGGATGGAATTCGGGCAAGAATATGGGTAGAAGAGACGGATATTTAATAGTATCCTTGGTCTGGCTTGTGTTCTCATTGATTGGCATGATACCTTTTTTACTTACCAATAGTGTACCTGATGTTCCCAGTGCTTTTTTCGAGACCATGTCTGGTTTCACATCCACAGGAGCTACTATTCTTGACAACATAGACGTACTTCCTAAAGGTATTCTCTTCTGGCGCAGTGTGACCCAGTGGATAGGCGGTATCGGCATTATCTTCTTCACACTTGCCATTCTGCCTGCTTTTGGTGTAGGAGAGGTGAAGTTGTTTGCTGCAGAAACAACAGGACCGCTCCATGAGAAGATACATCCACGAATCAGTGTGGCAGTGAAATGGATTGGCTCTGTCTATTTGTTGCTGACCATACTCTGCATCGCTTCATTGTTTATCTGTGGCATGAACTTCTTTGATGCAGTCAACATCGCAATGACCACAACAGGAACAGGCGGATTCTCACCCCACTCAGCATTCTTCCATGACCAATGGAACTCAAAATCCATTGAATATGTCACCACAATCTTTATGTTCCTTTCTGGTGTGAACTATACCTTATTATATTATACAGTATTGAGAGGCCGAATCCGTAAGTTCTTCCAAAATCCAGAATTGAAGATGTATTTAGCCATCGTGGGCATTACCACAGCTGTATGTACCATATCGCTCATGATTCATAACAACCAAGGTGATCTTGAACTTTCATTCCGCCAAGCCATCTTCACAACGGTATCTATCCAAACCACAACAGGTTTTGCTTCATGCGATTATACACTTTGGCCACAAGCACTGATGCCAGTATTGATGTTCTTGATGTTTGCGGGTGCTTGTTCTGGTTCTACCTCTGGAGGTTTCAAGTGTATCAGATGGGCAATTCTTTGGGAAGGACTACATAATGAGTTCCGACGTATTTTGCATCCAAGAGTCGTTGCACCAGTAAAGCTTGCAGGTGAGGTGATTCCTACATCCATTCAGAAAACACTACTGGCATTTGTTACATTGTTTGTAGGTTCATTATTTTTAGGTGCTTTTGTCCTTGTATTATGTGGTGTAGATGATAATTATATTTCTATCTACGATTTCACAGTCGTTTTACGTCAGGATTTCACAGAAGCATTTAGCCTGTCACTCTCTTCATTAAGCAATGTAGGACCAGCATTGGGTTATTATGGACCAGCACACTCATGGGCCGTCATCAGTCCAACTGCAAAAGTTGTCTGCGCTATTCTAATGCTCATCGGTCGTCTTGAGATATTCCCTATCCTTATTATTTTCACAAAAGGCTTTTGGAGGAAAGAATAATGATTGCAAAAATATATTCCGCCACACTCAAAGGACTTGAAGCACTTCCTGTAACAATAGAAGTCAATGCCAGCTCCAACCCACAACCTCGTTTCATCATTGTGGGTATACCTGATGTAGCTGTTCGCGAAAGCCAAGAACGTGTCTTGTCTGCATTAGAAACGAATGGTTACAAAATTGGCATGAAGCAGGTTGTTGTCAATATGGCTCCTGCTGATGTGAAAAAAGAAGGATCTGGTTTCGATTTACCTATCGCCATAGGCATCTTGTTGAGCTTGGAAATCATCCAGGTTGACAATATCGAAAGATTTATGTTTGTGGGCGAACTAAGTCTTGATGGAAGTATTCAACCCGTTAAGGGTATGCTACCTATTGCTATCAAGGCACGAGAGATGGGATATGAAGGATTGTTTGTTCCAGAAGATAATGTTCGAGAAGCGGCTGTTGTCAATAAATTGAAAGTGTATGGCATCAAGCACATCTTGGATGTCGTTGGATTCCTGTCTGGAACCACCACATTGGAACCAACCATCATCAATACACGTGAAGAGTTTTATGCCAATCAATCATCTTTTGATTTTGATTTCGATGAAGTGAAGGGACAAGAGAATGTGAAACGTGCATTCGAAGTAGCTGCTGCTGGTGGACATAACATCATCCTTGTAGGCAGTCCTGGCTGTGGAAAATCAATGATGGCCAAACGGCTACCATCTATTCTGCCTCCTTTGTCATTGGCAGAAAGTTTGGAAACCACTCAGATTCATAGTGTAGCAGGGAAACTTAATAAACAGACTTCACTCATCACCCAGCGTCCATTCCGCTCTCCACATCATACCATATCTGATGTGGCACTTGTTGGTGGAGGTACGAATTTCATGCCTGGCGAAATCTGTCTGGCTCACAATGGGGTTCTGTTTCTTGATGAGTTCACAGAATTCTCCAAGTCTGTCTTAGAAACACTTCGTCAGCCACTTGAAGACAGAGTCATCTCCATCTCCAGAGCCAAGTATAACATCACAATGCCTTGTTCGTTTATGCTGGTAGCATCGATGAATCCTTGTCCTTGTGGCTATCACAATCATCCTACACATCCTTGTATGTGTACACCTGCCCAGATTCAGAAATACATGAATAAGATCAGTGGGCCGCTGATGGATCGTATAGACATTCAAGTTGAGGTTCAAAGTGTTCCGTTTGAAGATATTGCCAAAGCACCGAAGGGAGAGTCGTCAGCAGTCATTAGAGAGCGGGTAATGAAAGCGAGAATGGTTCAGGAAGAACGATATAAGCATGAGAAAGGTATCCATTGTAATGCTCAGATGACCAATGCCTTGCTGCAGAAATATGCTCAGTTGGACGAACAAAGTACAGACCGTCTTCGTGATGCCATGAAGCGATTGAACCTCTCTGCTCGTGCCTACAACCGCATCCTTAAAGTAGCTCGTACCATTGCCGACCTTGAAGGGTCAGAACAGATTCTCTCTAACCACATCGGAGAGGCCATTGGTTACAGAAACTTAGACCGTGATAGTTGGATAGAATAAAAAAATCGACATGATGATGAATTCTTTTAGCAATAATCCTCGACATCCAGATGAACATTATTCTGGATTACGATTGATGCTTTTAGGAATTGGACTCATGTGGAGCATCTGTTCATCTGCACAAATCCTCATCAATGGTATAGAGCCAAGATACGATAGCCAGACTCATTCTTTCTTGGTGTCTATCCCACAAAGCGATTGGGGTAAAGACTATCAGGCAACTGTGTCGTTGACAAGCAATTCCTTGTGGCAGAATGTTTTAATTAATGGTCAATCCATTCAGCAAGTCGTTACTTTCAATAACATACATTCAGATAATGTCTACACCATTCATGCATTCTCTGATGGGGAATATACTGACTACACGCTGGCTTTTACTTATCTTCCCATCCTCCATTTAACTGGCGATTTTGGTAATGATTATTCTTTAGGGGAAGTCTTCTTGCAAGCATCTGGTCATGCACAACAAACCTTGAAAGCCAATATCAAATGGAGAGGGAAAACAACAAATGGTCCAAACAAACACAAACGTAATTTTAAGCTTCAATTTGTTGATGATAATGGTGCATCGAAAGACTATTCGTTCTTTTCTCTAAGAAGTGATGATGATTGGATTCTTGATGCTGGTCAGGTAGATATGTTCAGATTGCGTAACTTGATTGCAGCCAATATATGGAATGACTTTGCAACCAAGCCGTATTATGCCTTAGCAGAACCAGAAGCCCATACTGCTTCGAGAGGTGAGGTTGTAGAGTTGTTTGTCAATGACCATTATCAGGGTATCTACAATTTCTGCGAACCTATCGATAGAAAACAGTTAAAGCTACGAAAATACGATGAAAAGACCTCCCAAATACAAGGAGGACTCTGGAAGGCAAGCGGATGGGGATATGCTACTTTTTGGGATATTCCTGATATGTACGACAATACACAACCTACTTGGAATGTGTTTGAATTGAAATATCCAAAGATAGAAGATGTATGTCCTTCTGACTATCATACACTGTATGATGCTATCCGCTTTGTTAGCACTTCAAGCGATCAACAATTTGCAGAAGAGATAGACAAATATATTGATATACCTGTGTTTATCGATTATTATTTGTTTGTCAACTTACTCAATGCATTCGATCTTTGTGGTAAAAATATCTATTGGGCAGTGTATGATAAACAACAATCTCAAATGATAACACCAGCCATGTGGGATATGGATTGCACTGTTGGGCAGAATTTTGTTGATGACCCTTTACGTCCAGATTATGTTGCATACGATTACCCTATTCTTGACCCTACCAATATTAGTACAAGACTTTTTGAAACCAATGCTGGTAACTATCGACAGAAAGTGGTAGATAGATATCTCGAATTACGTAAAACCTATTTCTCGTTAGAATACCTAACCAATATCTTCCGTCATTACTATGATTTGGTGAAGGATAGTGGGGCTGCTACTCGTGAAGAAAAACGTTGGAGTGGAGATAGTGATATTTCATTTCTTTCCTTAAATTTTGAGGAAGAATATGCTTATATCATTGATTGGCTCATGCATCGACTTGAATATCTTGATCTGGCCTTCTCTCAGGACTTCGTCAATGAAATAACTGATGTTGTCAACAACATGGGCCATGAATACAGATACACCCCTTCCGGCATTCAAGTAAATCAATCTTATAAAGGAATCGTAATCATCAACGGTAAAAAGTATTTAGTGAAATGAAATCTGTTTTATTGACAATAGCACTGTGTTTCCTGTCCTTTGGTTGTAAAGCACAAAACAAATGGACATACGATTTCATTGTGCCTGATAATGGTAACTTCGTACAAGCCATTCAGGCAGCCAACAACAGGCCAGACAAACAGCGCAGATTTAGAATATTTGTACGTGCCAGCTATTACAGAATCAAAGGTGAGGGCAATATCATTTCAACTGTTGAGAATGGCAATCGAGTGGAGTTTCCAAGTCCTATGACAACCCTCACTGCCCCTAATACTTCAATTATAGGCGACAGCTGGCAAACCACACAGATTGAGAATTGTCCCCAACACGAAGGTATCAGCATTACCAGTACCCTGTTCTGCAAGGATGCAGACAACACTTATATTCAAGATATTGAATTCTGGTCTAATTATAAGAATGACCCCAATGCTTTTGCGAATCGGGCTGTGGCACTCAATGAGAAGAATTGTCAGGGTAACATCCTGAAGAATGTGAGTCTGCTAAGCACCCAAGATACTTACTATACGAATGATGGAGGAACAACTTATTTGGAAGATTGCCGCATCAGTGGTACTGTGGATTTCATCTGTGGAGGTGGTACTGTCTATTTCAACCATTGTGACATTCGCTTGCTTGCTCGAGGAAAAACTGGCAACAGAGATGTCATTACAGCTCCAGCTACTGCTGCAGGCAGCAAGTATGGTTATGTTTTTGCTGATTGTTATATCGATGGAGATGTTGACCAGAATGGTAAATATCATTTAGGTCGTCCTTGGAAGAATGCTCCTCGCTGTGTTTTTCTCAATTGTTCGATGAATGTCACTCCTTCACCAGAAGGGTGGTGTGAGATGCATGGTACGGTTCCTGTCTTGTTTGCAGAATACAATAGCACAGACGGTTATTTCAGTCTGCTTGATATGAGTAAACGTAAGACCGTTTTCAATAACACGAATGGACAGCCTGTTCAAGTCAGTTATAAGCCAGAATTGACAGACCAAGAGGCAGAAACTTATACTGTAAATAAGGTGTTCCCTGGATGGTATCCTGAAAACAAAGCATCCCAAGTACGCCCTCCTGTGTTGAAAGCCAAAGGTAAGGTCATTACTTGGGAAGATATTCCAGAAGCTGGATGCTATGCTGTATGTAGAGACCGTAAAATCATTGCTTTTACCACTCAGCCAACCTATAATGTAGGACAAACCTACGAAGGAGCCTGTTATAGTGTACGTTGTGCCAATTGGTATGGTGGCTTAGGGCCTCGAAGCGATGAAGTGGTCTATCCTTTCCGTTGATTTAGAAAGGAAGATCATCAGTTGAGTCTTCAACCTCAAAAGTAGGCATTGGTTCTGCTGGAGCAGCATCTGGCAGAGGTACTTCAGTTTCAGGAGCAGCTGCCTGCTGGTCTGCTGTAACTCTATCTACTTTCCATGCACGAATATCATTATACCAACGTCCCTGGTATTCTCTGGCATTGATATCAAATGAAACAGTTATCTCTTCACCAACTTGAATATTAAACTGACTGATTTTGTCTTCTCCAAACACATTGAAACACATACGACGAGGATATTGTTCGTTGGTTTCAATCACATAATCCTGCATTTTCCAAGGATTGCCCGATGTCTTTGATATGCCGCCTCTTGCTTCGAGCACAGCAATTACTTTTCCTGTTAATTCCATATTTATTACTTAAAAAACATGCGAATTTACAAAAATTTTATGCAACTACAATAAATTTCGCAAGAATTCTTTCAATAATTCAAAACTATTAGTTAATTTTGTAGTCCAAAGCGCCGATTAGGTGAAAAAATGTGCTTAAAAGAATAGTAATTAAACCAAATAACAAGATATGAATTTCAAAGTTTCAAGTACTACGATCTGTAATCGTTTACAGACTCTCAACAAAGTAATCAATTCAAAGAATGCATTGACCATTCTCGATAGCATTCTCTTTGAACTTCAAGATAACATCTTGAAGATGACAGCATCCGATGGTGATATCACCCTGGTTTCTACACTCGAAGTGAATGCTGCTGAAGGAAGTGGTAAGTTTGCGCTCAATGCAACTCAAATTATCAATGGACTGAAAGAAATTGCCGATCAGCCTGTGAAGATTACCATCAATGATGCCGACTTCAAGGTTGTCATCAAGTATCAGAATGGTAAGTGTGAGTTTACTGGCCAGAGTGGCGAGGACTTCCCCCAGATGAAAGGTGTCAGTCCTGATGCTCAAGTAGTGATTGTTGACAACAATTCATTGTTCAATGGTATCAACAAAGCATTGTTTGCTACTGCTGATGATGAACTGCGTCCTGTGATGAATGGTATCTACTTCGATATCATGCCTGATAGCATTACCTTTGTAGCCAGTGATGGACATAAGTTGGTACGCAATCGTAATTTCTCTACCAAGAGCGAACAGAGCACATCATTCATTCTTCCAAAGAAACCTGCTAAGACCCTGAAGGATATCTTGGTAAAGGACGAAAGTGAAGCTACCATTAAGTTAGATGCCAACTTTGCAGAAATCAGCATTGAGAACTATGTTTTGAGTTGCCGTCTCATTGAAGGTCGCTATCCTAACTACAATTCAGTGATTCCAAAGGATAATCCATTCAAGGTTCGCATTGATCGCCAGTCACTCATTGGTGCCCTGCGTCGTGTATTGGTATTTGCTAATCAGAGTACTAACCTCATCAAGGTGCGTCTGTCTAACAACACTTTGATGGTTTCATCTTCAGACAATGAGTTTGCTACCAATGCTGAGGAAAGCATCACTTGTGAATATGAAGGCAATCCAATGAACATTGGTTTCAAAGGTCCTTTCTTGGTAGATATTCTCAATAGCATCACTTCACAGGAAGTTATCTTCGAACTGGCAGATCCAAGCCGTGCAGGTGTCATTGTTCCTGCTCAGCAAGAAGAGAACGAAGACCTGTTGATGCTGCTCATGCCAATGATGTTGAATGACTAAGCAATGAAACTGAACCTAAATAAACCTATCGTATTCTTCGATTTGGAAACTACGGGAATTGATGTAGCAAAGGACCATATTGTGGAACTTTGCTACATTAAAATATATCCTTGTGGCAATGAGAAGTCTGAATCAATGCGTATTCGTCCTGTTGATGCATTTGGCAATACAGTCCATATTCCAGAGCAGGCATCTGCTGTTCATGGCATCTATGACGATGATGTGAAAGACTGTCCTACCTTCAAGGACATAGCCAATGATTTGTTGGATATTCTGCAAGATAGTGACTTGGCAGGTTATAACTCCAATTATTTTGATATTCCTCTGTTGGTAGAAGAATTCTTGCGGATAGGTATCAATTTAGACTTGTCGAACAGCAAGTTTGTCGATGTGTGTGTCATCTTCAAGAAGAAGGAACAGCGTACCCTCTCAGCTGCTTATAAGTACTATTGCAAGAAAGACTTGGAGAATGCCCACTCTGCTTTGGCTGATACACGTGCTACAGTTGATGTACTCGAAGCTCAACTTGATTTCTACCCAGACCTTGTCAATGATGTACAGAGTCTTTCTGAATATTCATCCAACCCTAATCAACTTGATTTTGCAGGAAAGGTCATCAAGAACGATAAAGGCCAGGCAATATTCAACTTTGGCAAGTATAGAGGACAGGCTGTAAAAGAAGTATTCGATAAAGACCCAGGCTACTACACTTGGATTATGCAAGGCGACTTCACTCTTAATACCAAACAAGTAATCAAGAAGATTCATCTCAGCAGTAAGTAATCACATCTACCATTTGACTTAATTTTTACATTTTATCATTTTTTAATTTTTACATTTTCCATAAGATGGCACTGAAAGGAAAACATATCGTATTAGGTATTACAGGCAGCATAGCAGCCTATAAAGCCTGTCTGATTATTCGTGGACTGATTAAGCAAGGTGCAGAGGTACAGGTAGTCATTACTCCGGCAGGAAAAGAATTTATTACTCCTCTCACACTTTCAACCTTGACCAGCAAACCAGTCATCAGTGAATTCTTTGCTCAGCGCGATGGTAGTTGGAATTCTCATGTAGAACTAGGTTTATGGGCTGATGCCATGTTGATAGCTCCAGCTACTGCCAGCACCATAGGTAAGATGGCAAATGGTATAGCTGACAATATGCTCATCACTACCTATATGTCTATGAAGGCTCCTGTATTCATCGCTCCTGCAATGGATCTCGATATGTATGCCCATCCATCTACCCAGCGCAATTTAGAAACACTGAAGTCGTATGGCAATCATATCATCGAACCAGGTACAGGTTTCCTCGCAAGCCATCTTGAGGGAAAAGGACGAATGGAAGAACCCGAAAATATCATAAAAATCTTAGATGACTACTTCAAATAAATTATTAATTACAGCAGGACCAACTTATGAAAAGATTGATCCTGTTCGTTTTATTGGAAACTACTCTTCAGGCAAGATGGGAATAGCTCTTGCTGAGGAATGTTTGAATAGAGGAATGCAAGTTGAATTGGTTCTTGGACCAGTTACCATTCAGTCACCTATCTTCACCCATCCCAATCTACATCTCACCAATGTTGAATCAGCCAAACAGATGTACGAAGCCTGTATGAATATCTATCCACAGATGAATGCAGCCATTCTCTGTGCTGCTGTTGCTGACTTCACACCTGAGACTGTAGCACCCAATAAAATAAAACGTAAAGGAGATGAACTTATCATTCGTCTCAAACCTACAAAAGATATAGCAGCTGCATTGGGTAAAATAAAGAAAGACAATCAGCTCTTAGTAGGTTTTGCACTTGAAACTAATGATGAAGAAACCAATGCCCAGGACAAAATGAAGCGGAAAAACTTCGATTTCATCGTACTTAACTCATTGAATGATAAAGGAGCAGGATTCCGTCACGATACCAATAAAATTACCATTATCAGTGCAACAAGCAAGACAGAATACCCTCTAAAAGAAAAGAAAGCATGTGCAGTAGATATTATCAATGAACTGGAAAAGCTGTTAATAAAGTGTTGAAAAGTAGTTGAAAACTTTTTGAAAAAAAACGGTAAAAAAATTTGCATATTTCAAAATTTTATATACCAAAACTTTATTTGAAACCACCAAGAAAAAAAGTAATTTTTTTTCATTTTTTTATCCACCACTTTTCAACAGTCAAAAATTCACTTAACTCCCTCATTAATATATACTTACTCATAGTTTTCAACACTTTTCACACCCTATCATCATCAACATATCTTTCTTTATAAAGAATTTTAAAAAAGAAAATATTAATAATAGTATTTGAATTTTTGTCGATAATATGAACAATGAACTCATAAAGATAAATGGTGCATATGAAAACAATTTGAATCATGTGTCACTTTCTATTCCTAAACACAAGATAACAGTATTTACTGGTGTCTCTGGTTCTGGTAAGAGTTCATTGGTGTTAGATACCATTGCTGCTAAGTCTCGTCGTGAATTGAATGATACATTTCCTACTTTTGTACAGCAATATCTTCCTAAGTATGGTCGTCCTCATGTTGACTCTATCGAAAATCTTCCTATTGCTATTGTCATAGATCAGAAAAAACCTACGAATAATTCCCGCTCTACTGTTGGTACCTATACTGATATCTATGCATTGCTTCGATTATTATTTTCACGAGTAGGTAAACCATTTGTAGGTTATGCTGAGTCTTTCAGTTTTAATCATCCAGAAGGTAGTTGTCCTCGTTGTTCAGGATTAGGTGAGATACGTGAACTGGATATACATAAGCTTGTTGATTTCAATAAGAGTCTGAATGATGAAGACACCATTCATTATATAGCATTTGGTAAGGGAGGCTGGCGTTGGATTCGTTATGCACATAGTGGTTTGTTTGATCTTGATAAGAAGATATGTGATTATTCACCAGAAGAGCTTGATTTATTTCTTAATAGTCCTCAG
>Ga0310690_10006848_pt1 | contig 14854 bp, 11 predicted proteins | sample AusTroGonzalo_MG_2_FD_207661 | JGI IMG/M metagenome (GOLD analysis project Ga0310690, IMG submission 207661) | Bovine rumen microbial communities from tropical cattle in Woodstock, Queensland, Australia - Gonzalo_04 (v2) (version 2) | ecosystem: Host-associated > Mammals > Digestive system >...
GTTGTGTTGAGCAGATGCTGATTGCTCACCTTGCCAAATATGACATCCCCGTATGCTGTGGCTTCCCTGTGGGCAGCAACAGCTGTATTCCTTTGATTGAAGGTGCACCATGCTCGTTGGATGTTACTACAGATAGCGGCACCCTGACTTTCAAGATGAAAGGTACTGTGGAGCCATATGAAATAGAGATTGCCAATCAAGAACTCATCAAGGGTAGGAACCGATAACGCCTATGGACGAGAAGATCATCAAAATGGTGAATGAGACGCGGTGGGCTGATGGCCAGGAAGTGAGAAGCAGACTGGAGGACATCACCTACAACCCCATGCGCAGTCAGGAGGAGTTTGTCATGAGGTTGGTGCGTGAGAATGCTAAGACGTTGTTCGGACGTGACCATCGATTTGAAGGCATTCACACCATGGCCGATTTCAGACGTTATCTGTCTCTGACCACCTATGATGATTATCCTGCCTATATCGAGCGTATTGCCAAGGGCGAACGAAACGTCTTGACGGCTTATCTCACAGAGCATATATCGACTTTTGACGGACAGAAGCAGTTGCCCCAATCAAGATGGAGTGTCCAGACGAGCTATGACTATTGTTTCTGTGCGGGCTTTTATCTGGCTGGCCATTATGGCTATCTGACAGAGGGTATGACACTCAACCTCATCGATAATAATGTGGAGCGGCTATCCTCTAGAATGACCATAGGAAGTTTATTGGGAAGATTGCTGATGAAGCGTGACTTTGACAGTAAGCAGGTCTATGCCATACCTGTTGATATCGCCAGCAAACAAGACCAGGCTGACTACCGCAATCTGCAGGCACTCTATGCCCTTAGCCATCAAGACATATCGCTGGCCATCTGTGAGCATTATGACGACATGGTGGAACTGCTGCGCTATATAGAGAAGAACTGGCCCAAGTTGGCCGAGGATATAGAAAACGGCAATGCCTACATTCCTCAAGACCCTGATAGGGCTAACGCCATTCGTGAACTGATGGAAGATCACCATATTGGCACACAGATGGTACAACAGCTGTGGCCCGGATTGCGTTGTATTATGGTTTGCGATGTGGACTGCCTCAGCGCCAGCTTTGAGCTGTTGCGCACCTACTGTGGTAGCAATGTACATTTTATCTTTACTGGTATCAGTTCACCAGAAGGAACTTTCTCTACCACAGTCAATCTTGATGACCCACAGACGGTCCTCATACCTGACAGCGTGTTCTATGAGTTCAAACCGAAAGAGTCAACAAGCTACAATCAGCTGCTCACCCTCGACCAGTTGGAGATAGGGCGAAGCTATGAGTTGATCATTACAACTATGGCAGGTCTCTATCGCTACAAGACGCATAAACATCTTCTGGTGGTAGGCCGCTATCATGATACCCCAACGGTGATTATCGACAACGGATAATCCTTATTCTTACCGTTTCTTCCCTGTCATTGTAATGAGCGGAATAATCATCTCTTCCATCGAGATGCCGCCATGCTGGAAGGTGTCCTTATAATAGGACACGTAGTAGTTGTAGTTGTTGGGGTAGGCGAAGAATGAGTCACCGGTGGCAAAGACATAGCTCGTAGAGAGGTTGGGCGATGGCAGTTGGGCCTGTGCAGGGTCTTTGATGACAAAGAGGTCCTTGGCGTCATAGCCCAGGTTCTTGCCCAACTTATAGCGCAGGTTCGTATTGGTGTTGCGGTCGCCCACAATCTTCACGGGTTTGGTGCAGCGTATGGAGCCGTGGTCGGTGGTGACGATGACCTTATAATTGGTCTGTGCCAGCCAGCGGAAGAACTCGGCAATGACCGAATGGCGGAACCACGACAGCGTGATGCTGCGATAGGCCGACTCGTTGTTAGCCAGCTCGCGTACCATCTTAGACTCCGTTCGTGCATGGCTCAGCATATCGATGAAGTTGAACACTACGACGTTCAGGTCGTTCTTGCCCAGCAGGTTGAGTTGCTGCATGAACTTCTCGGCATCGGAAGAAGAGTTGATCTTGTTGTATGAGAACGACTCATGACGGCGATAACGTTCCAGTTGTGTTTGGATAAGTGGCCCCTCGTTGAGGTTCTTACCCTCTTCTTCGTCCTCGTCCACCCAGAGGTCAGGAAACATCTGGGCAATCTTGTTGGGCATCAGTCCACTGAAAATGGCGTTACGGGCATATTGTGTGGCTGTGGGTAGGATAGAGCAGTATAAGTCCTCGTCCAGATCAAACTGATCGCCAATCTCCTGAGCCAACACTCGCCATTGGTCGTAACGGAAGTTGTCGAGTACCACCAGGAATACCTTTTCCTTTTGATTCAGAAGTGGGAATATCTTTTCCTTGAAGATGCGGTTTGACATAAGCGGAGCGTCAGAGCCATTGCTGCCCACCCAACTCAGATAGTTCTTCTTGACGAACTTGGCAAAGCCCAGGTTGGCCTCCTCTTTCTGCATGGCCAACATCTCCGTCATCTGTGAGTCAGTGCTCGACAGTTGCAGCTCCCAGTGCACCAGCTGCTTGTACACGGCAATCCATTCCTGCCATGTGCGGCAGTCCATGATCTGCATGGCAATCTGCTGAAACTGCTGCTGGTAGCGGCTCTGTGTTACCTCTGTCTCAATCTCGCGACGGTGGATGTTCTTCTTCAGCACCAACAGGATTTGGTTGGGATTCACGGGCTTGATGAGGTAGTCGGCAATCTTCTGTCCGATGGCCTGCTCCATGATGTTCTCCTCCTCGCTCTTAGTTACCATAACCACAGGTGTGGCAGGCGAAATCTGCTTGATGCGTTGCAGCGTGTCTAGACCGCTGAGGCCAGGCATCTGCTCATCGAGCAATACGAGGTCAAACGACCTGTTGCGACACAGATCGATGGCATCGGTGCCGTTACTCACGGTAGTCACTTCATAGCCTTTTTTCTCGAGAAAGATGATGTGCGCCTTCAGCAGCTCCACCTCATCGTCAACCCATAGCAGATTGTAATTCATATGCCTCAAACCATTAATCCCAAACCTTAAACCTCAAACCTCAAAACCTTACCAGAGGTCAAAGTCATCGTCATCTTCGTATTCCTCCTCTTCTTCCTCTTCTTCTTCCTGTTCATCGTCGGCATCCAGCACATCCATGTCGGTAGGCGTGTTCAGCAACTCCTCGTTGGTGATAGGCAGTGGCAGGAACACCCGCTCGTAGAACTCGTCATAGTCCTTGTAGCTGTAACGCGTGCCGATAAGCGTCAGGTTACGTTCGCTGATAACCACACTGCGACAGTGGTTCAGCACATCCTGCATGGCGTCGGCAGCATAGAGCTGACGGGCATATTGCAGTGCCTCGTCGAAGCTGAGGAAGCCACGTATGAGCATGCGGCTGAAGCCCTGCTCACGTTCTATCTCCAGGTCGAAGTTACGCACCAGGAAGTTAGAGAAGTTAAAACGTGCCATCTCGTAGAGCAGCTGGTTCTCGTTGACCGAGTCAGGCTGATAAGCCAGCATGAAGAGGAACGGTACTACACGGTCAGCCGACAGCGTGTCGGCAGAGGCAGAGTCGAGTTCGAGGGTCACATCACGGCGCGACCAGATATCATCGAGGTCGAACTTACCGCCATAGAGCGTCTTGCCCTCCTGCACACCTTTGATAATCATGCCTGCCATCTCAGTAACCTCGCTCTGCGGATATTTCTCCACGACCATCTTCAGTTCGGTCACACAGCCCTTCGCATCACCTTCGTTCAGTAGGCTGAGGCCGTTGATGAAGATGAACTTCGGACGGTTCTCGCCCAATGGGAATCGCTCCTCAGAGAGCTTCGCATTGGCGTGTATCATACTGTGGTTATTTTCCTTGAAGGCATCGTAGGTGGCAGCATAGAGCGAGTCCTCAATATGCTCGCCAAAGCGTGCATTCTCCTCATAGTAGGGGTCGTTGAGCAGAATGGTCCATTCGCTCTCAGGATAGTTCTCGATCAGTTTTTCCAGACAGGCATTAGCCGATGCGGTGTCGCCCTTTCTGGAGTAGAGCAGGAAGAGGTGATACCACGCCTGATCCATCTTCTCGAAGTCAGGATATTGGGTGGTGAGGCGCACCAGTTGCTTCTCAGCCAGCGACATGTTCTCCAACTTGTCCTTGAAGATGACGCCGGCATTGAACAGGCCGTCCATGATAATCAGGTCGCTCTCGGCCTTCTGCTCATCGGTGAAGGGGATTTGTGCCAGGTAGTACTCGCGGTTGTGCGGGTCGTTGGCCAGGCTGTCGGCCTCGGCAGTATCTCCAGAATCACCAGCGACGGAATCGCTGGGCACGGTGGTATCCATTTCTGGCATCTCCAGACTATCTGGTACTTCAGGGGTCTCAGCGTCCTCAGGCGTGCTCAGGTCCACCACGGTCTTGTTGGCACGCTGCCAGTCGTCTTGGTTCTCACGCTTGCCCCACTGTTTCTGGAAGGTCTGTTTACCTTGGTTCACCGCCATCTGGTTGTAGAAATACCACTGGCCGTTGGTATTGTTTGCATTTGTATTCGACTGTGGGGTGTTCTGTCTGGGTTGGTTGCGGTTGCCAGTCGTATTACGCTTCTGCAGTGCCTGCTCAACCTCGGCCTCCTGTTGCTTCTTACGCTCCTCCTTCTCCTTTTTCTTCAGTTCGTCGATAACACGGTCAATGGCGGCCAGACGGTCTTTCTCGGGCATGAGGGCCAACTCCTGTAGCGAGTCCTGCAGATGTACGGCGTCAGTAAAGGGTACCAGCTCATCAAGGACCTTTGAACGTTTCGACAGCTCTTCATAGTCAGGACGTTCCTTGTCTAACAGTCCAATGGCCTCACCATAGCAACGCTGGGCATCATTGTATTTTTCCAAAATCCAGTACAGGTTGCCCAACTTCAGCAGCAGCACGCCTTTCTCTATGCCACTGCGTGTGGCTTTCTCATTGCCTTTCTCATAGGCGGCGATGGCCTGTGTCGTATCTTTCTGCATCAGGTAGATATTGCCAATGGCATAGTACACCTGATCCAGATAGTCTTTGTTATTGTCAGAATGCGCCATGCGGTTCAGGCGCGCAATCATCTTCTTATAGTTGCCTTTGGCCATCACCTCTGTCTGGGCAATGCGGGCATTGAACTCCAGCTCGTAGGGCGGATTCTGACGGATGGCCTTCTGATAGGCCTTATAAGCCTCTTCTCGTTGTCCCAGAGCGCCTAAGACCTGTCCCATGAGGAACCATTCACGAGCCTTCTGTGTCTTGCGTTTCTCATGTTTGATGGTCTGTCGCAGGTAGGGCACAGCCTTCTCCAGTTCACCTGTCTTCAGATAGTAGTCGGCATAGGTCACATCCCAGTGCTTCTTAGCCAGATAATGAATGGAGTCGCGACTCATGTTGCGAATCACGTCCTCGGCATCGTATAGCCAGTCAAGTTCCACATAACAACGGGCCAGCCAGGCACGAGCGATGCCGTTCTGCATGGGCTGTGTCTGATAGAGACGCGACATATAGCTGAAGGTAGCGGCAGCCTCGTCGAAATCACCTTTCTGGAACTGTGCCATACCCATCATAAGCCATGCCTTCCACAGGAACGGGTTATATTCCTTACGTCCCAGCCATTCTTTATCGCGTGCTGTCTTGCGGCGTGACTTCTTCCATTCGGGCTTGGCCTTGATAGAGTGCTGTTTGATGGTCTTCTCCATCTTCTCTACCGTACGCTCAAAGTTTCCTTTGCCCAGTGTCAGGCTCTGTTTGTTGCCTACGGTATTCAGGGGTAGCATCTCGGTGAAGTTGTCCTTGTTGCCTTTCTCCTTCTCCAGAGCACCGTCGATATAGGCCAGCTGACCATTATAATAGGTATTGTATTTTGCCGTGAACGACTGCCAGAAACGGCTTCTGGCCGTGTTTTTATGCACAGAGCAGGCCGCCAGCAATATGCTGACGACGACAATAAATAATATGTAATAGTGCCTGTGCATCCTTTATAATGCTTAGTTCTTAATGCTTAATGCATAATTAAAGAACTCCTAAACTTCTGATTTATTGCCTTCTTTGCGCTTTTTCTCCTCCATCAGGCAGGCAATTTTACAGTCGCCGGAGGCTTTGCTGCTGCATGAGGCGCAGTCGTGAGCCTCCACAACGGGCTCGTCGGTGCCACCTTTCGTCAACATCGACGCCAGTGCCGCCACGATGCCCAGCGCCACCAAAGCTCCTATACATATCAATGCAAACTGCATGGCGTTACTCTTTTACCGTAAACCCTGCGTTCTCCAGATCCTCCCAGAAACGGGGATAGGACTTTGAAACAACTTCTGGGTTGTTGATGTTGATGGGACTAATGAGTGACAACGGGGCAAAGGCCAGTGCCATGCGGTGATCGTCGTAGGTGTCTATTGCGGGCTGAGAATCGGGATTTGTAGTCTGGGATTTGGTGCCGTCCCATTTCAGTTCGCGATCGTTGACGACCTCAAGGACATAGCCCAGCTTGCCCAGCTCTGTCTTCAGGGCAGCGATACGGTCAGTCTCCTTGATTTTCAACGTCTGCAGACCGGTAAAATGGAAGGGCACATCCATAGCGCAACAGGCACAGACGAAGGTCTGGGCCAGGTCGGGTGCATTCACAAAGTCATACTCCAAGCGCATCACCCTGTGTCCACTCTTCGTCAGTGTGATGGTGGTGGGCACGCCAGACTTCCTGGTGGCGAAGGTGGTCTTCACGCCCAACAGGCTGAAAATATAACGCACGCTGGAGTCGCCTTGCTTCGAACCATCCATCAGTCCTTCCAATCGTACTTCAGCATCGGGGTCATTACTCAGAGCCACCATCTCGTACCAGTAGCTGGCAGCGCTCCAGTCGTTTTCAATCAGATAGGGGCGCGGCGTATAGGGCTTGGGCTGGATGGTGATGGTGTCAACCGATGTCCATTCGGCATCGGCACCAAACTCTCGCATGGTCCATAGTGTCAGGTCAATGTAGGGACGGGAGATGATGTTGCCCAAGAGGCGCAGCGTCAGACCCTTGCGCAGCACGGGACCAATGAGCAGCAGTGCCGAGATAAACTGAGAACTGATGTTGCCAGCCACCTCCAGCGTGCCACCATCCAGCGTGGCACCCTTGATGCGCAGTGGGGGAAAGCCTTCTTCGTTCTCATATTGGATGTCGGCACCCAGCTGTCGCAGCGCGTCCACCAGAATCTTGATGGGACGATGCTTCATGCGTTCCGTACCAGTGATGACGTGTTCGCCGTGCTCTGTGGCAGCCAGAAAGGCCGTCATAAAGCGCATGGCGGTGCCTGCTGCCTTGATATTGATGACCTCGGGCATCTTTTTCAGGGCATTGACCACAACTTTCGTATCGTCGCAGTCGCTCAGGTTCTCGGGCAGTATATCGCCGCCAGCCAGTGCATAGATTATCAGTGCTCTGTTAGATATGCTTTTCGACGCGGGCAATTTGATGGTTGCCTGCAGTCGTTTAGGTTTTGTGATGTGATATGTTGTCATAATTGGGGCAAAGATACAAAATAAAACTGAAATACGAAAGCTATTTGGGAAGATTAACGTTGGAAAACGAAAAAACTTTCTGAAAAATTTGGCAGTCTCGGAAAAACTCTGTACCTTTGCACCCGCATTCGACGATAACGTCAGTGCTAAGCTTCAAAAAGGATCGGGATTTAGCGCAGTTGGTAGCGCACACGTCTGGGGGGCGCGAGGTCGCTGGTTCGAGTCCAGTAATCCCGACCAAAAGAAAATCCAAACAGCAGTTTTGCCGTTTGGATTTCTTTTTTTGTGTCCTCCGTTCAAACTGTGAGTTTCCTCCGTTCAAACTTAGAAGGTGAGTGAAATACCATAGCGTATGCCCCAGTGTGGAGCGGTAGGCAGGTCTTTATAAGTGAGACGCTTAACCCATTCTACACGGAAGAACTTGAAGATATTGTGCACACCCACCACCACTTCGGCATAGGGACGGCTGGGTGTCATGATATTGACACCTTCGGGGAAATACATCAGACGCGGATTGCCGGCATTCTCAGGCAGGTAGGGATTGTTCTTGTCAGTGAGCTCACCCCAGAGCATACGTAGTCCTAAGTACTCACGCCAGTAGAGTTTCTTGGCCAGAGGAATGCGGTTCAGGATCTTTCCGTTCATATCCCATGCCAGCATGAGTGACGCATAGCGGTCGTTGAGGAACTCCATTGTGTTGATGAGGCTGAAGGTGCGTGGCTGCTGGATGTATGAGGGGTTGGCAGCAGGCATGATAAGGAGGGGGTAGGGCACCTGGTCCCACTGTATGCCGCCCTTGATGTCGACATCGAACTTTCCCCAGCTGTTCAGCCAGAAGCGCTTGAAGATATGAGCCTCGGTGAGGTGGAAGTTATAGTCGCCACCCAGCACGCCGTTGAAGCCCATGGTATGGCGGATGCTGAACACAGGTGCATCGAGGTTGATGACACGTCGGCGCAGCTTATTATTAATATAGGTCTCACCAGGCGCATAGCGCAGGAAGATAGAGGCCTCGGTGGTGCGCAGGTATTCGTGGTTGCCCGTCTTGCTGAAGTTAGGCATGTAAGGCTTGTCGAGCGTCTGGAACGACATGTTGCCGAAGGCTTCGTTCTCCTCCATCTTCCCACTGACAATAGCCTTGAGGCCCCAGTTGGTCTCATATTCGAAGGCAGCCAGCTGTCGGTTGTACGACATCATCTTGTTGGTCTCTGCCCACTTCATAGCCACGAAGATATTATCCTTGTCGGACTCCATGAAGCGGTCGCCCGGCGAGAAGATGTCCTGTGTGGACTGCAAGGTGAGTGTACGCCGTGGGAACTCATGTGGCAGGTACTTCTTGGCGTTGAGCGAGTAGGTCATCTCGGCGTTGTAGTAGTTGCGATGACTGCCCCAGCCGTGGGCATAGTATCCAGAAAGGAATAGATGCTTGTTGAGGTTGGCGGTGGTCTTCGCACTCAGTCGTGAGCGCCAGCCGTCAACGTAGTTGCGGGTGATGAAGGTGTTGATAGGACAGATGTCGACGTAGTTGGGATTGCCTGTCTCCAGCGAGTTCTCGAACAGCGTCTTGAGACCGAAGAGCACATACTTGAAGCCCTTTGTGTTCTCAATGTTGTGCATGAACTTATCCATCGAGCTCTCGCTCTTGGTGAGCTCCACCTGGCGGTATTGCTCCCAGAACTCCTTGTCGCGCATCTGGGCGTCAGCCTCCGTTACCTCATCCTTCTTGCCCTTGAATATCTTGTTTGGCACCTCGTCGAAGGCATATTCCGAGTAACGGGTGATACGTGTGACGAGAGCGCCGGCACTGATGAAATCAAAGAGCTTGAGCTCAGTGGTCATATCATCCTGTGTGAGCACCCACTGGCCGTCGGGCAGCTTCTCGTATTCCTGCATCACCTGCATGTTCTCCACGAAGTTGACGCTGCTCTGCTTGGGGATGGTGAGCTGACAGCGACGCAGATGGAGTGTGGAGTCCTTCAGGATATAGAGCTCACCGCGGAATCCCATGTCCTGCATATTGTTGGGCAGAAACGTGAGGTGGATGCAGCTATCCATACCGATGGCCAACGTGTCTTCTATATAATAACGGTAGAAACCGATACCTGCCTCAGACATGGGTGAGGTGAAGGGACGCTGCAACAGGCGGATGTCGTCCTGGTAGAGGTCAACGTCGGTGAAGACGTCCTTTACCACCGTGTTGATGATGTCGCCCGTCTGGAAATAGTCGTTGATACCTGTCGAGGTCTGACCCTGAATGACGGTTTTCTCGTCATGGGGCGACTTACGATAGAACTTCTGAGAGACGGTCTCGTCAACGCTGACGGGCAGCACCAGCTTGTTGGTATAGGGACTCACCTCCACATGATTGAGCAGCCAGGGCGTCTTGGAGAAAGGCGGCTTCTCGAGTTGCTCTGGGGTGAGGTCGTTGAGCGCTACGGTGAGACGCTCGTATTTGTTGTAGCGATAATAGTCGTTGTTGGCCAGATTGGTCTTTTTCTTCGCTGCCACCACGCGTTTCATCAGTTCTACGGCGGGGTTGTCCTTACGACTGTAGCGACTACGCGAAGACTTGATAGTGACGCCCTCGAGCTGTTTATTGTCGGGCTTCAGTCGAATGTTCAGATGTTTTCTGGTGCGACCAATGACAGCGATGATGCGCGTCTTATAGCCCACAGCGCTGACGGTGATGTTCCAGCCTTCGTGGCGTTCAATCTTATAGCGTCCGAAGGCATCAGCCACAGCCGAGACGTTATGGCCTTTATATACAATGCTGGCAAACGATATGGAGTCGCCCGTCTCGTCGTCAATCACCGCTCCGTTGATGAATGACTGCTCTTGCTGCTGGGCACCAATGGCGATGCACCACAGCATGGTGTATAATATGATGATGATTCGACGGGGCATTTCTGAAGTTTATTCTCCTTCATAGTGGAACGCACCGCCCAGGTCGGGGTTCTCACCGAAATATTCCTCCTCGCCTCCAGGATTGGTGACGACGGGTTGGTTATAGTCTTTCCTGACCGGACCTATGCGCAGCAGGAAGTCATTGAAATTAGCAGTAGGAATCACCATGCCGAAGATGCCGACAGCACAGCGTACACCCTCGATGCGGTAGTTGTTATACAGACGGATGGTCGAGAACAACGTGTGGTCGTAATACTCCAGTCGGTTGTACTTCTTGAACTCGTTCATCATCTCGTTGGCAGTGGTGGTGTCGGTTGTTGTAAACATATAGCCGATATTGTTCACCATCTCGTCGAGACCATCCAGCGTTAAGCTGTCGTTTTCCTCGATACACTGGCGGATGTTGTCGTTGGTCTCGGCAAACATCGTTTCCTCTGAGGGTTTCGTAATGATGGCAAGAACCATCAGCACGATGAGGATACCGATAGTGATGAGGATACGTCCCAGACAGCTGTTTGTGAACGACGATAAAAGAGATTCTTTTTTGCGGTATGAACCGCGGCTAGTAGGATTCATAGTAGTTATGTGATTTTAGTTTGGTTTATTAAATATATTGGTGTGATATCAGGTTCATAAACTCCTGACGTGTCTTTGCCTGCTCAAAGGCTCCACTGAACTCACTGGTGGTGGTGATGCTGTTCTGCTTCTCCACACCACGCATCTGCATACACATATGCTTGGCTTCGACGACCACCATAACGCCCAGGGGATGGAGTGTCTCTTCGATGCACTGGCGTATCTGCATGGTCATACGTTCCTGGACCTGCAGACGGTGGCTGAAGATATCAACCACACGGGCAATCTTCGACAGACCGGTGATGTAGCCGTTGGGGATATAGGCCACATGTACCTTGCCGTACATGGGCAGCATGTGGTGCTCGCACAGCGAGAAGAAGTCAATGTCCTTGACAATGACCATGTGATTATAGTCCTCCTTGAATAATGCACCCATCAGCACCTCGCGGGCATCCATCTCATAGCCGCGGGTCAGCACTTGCATGGCTTTAGCCACACGTATGGGTGTCTTTTCCAGTCCCTCACGACTGGGGTCTTCGCCCAGCAGCTCGAGGATTCTCTTATAGTGTGAGGCCAACTCTTCGAGGCCTTCTCTGTATTCTGGTTCTGTAGTCATTATATATTATTGTGTGACGGTAATCTTTCCTTTCACGACAGTAGCCGATTCGTAGCCCATCTTACGTATCTCCAGCATCTTCTCGTGGGCTTCCTCGTAGGTGCGGTAGTTGCCCAGACGGCAGATCCATCGGGGCGAATAGAAATGTACATAGACCTCCTCGCCGGGATACAACTGCCTGAGGGCGTTGCCAGCCTGCTCGGCACGCTGTCTGTCGCGTCTGGTGTTACCGCCGGCAAACACCTGGATGCGATAGCCCGTGGTCTTGAACGTACGCTTTGACCCTGCGTTGTCAACAGAGTCGACGACAGCCGGCTCTGGCTGCTCCACCACGACGGCGGGAGTCTGTGGTTTGGGATTGGGGGTAGGGGTCTGAGTCTTTGGCGTCTGGTTCTGCGGTTTTGCTGCCGGTTTACTGTCCTTCTTGGGCGTAGCAGGTGTGGCAACACCGTTAACCAGTTCGTCGATAGCTTCATCCTGATGGATGGTCACAGTACCCTGACCCTGCGCAGTCTTCTGTATGCGCTGAGTATAAGTCTGTGCAGAAGTCGTGATAAACGATAAGTGATAAGTGATGAGCACCACTACCAGCTTGATAATCCATATGTTACTTTTAATCGTGTTGTACTTCATGTCTTACTTACTTGTTAGTTTTACTTCTCACTTATCACTTCTCATTTGTCATTTCTCACTTCTTACTTGAAGGCGTCGATGATGCCCTTGAAGTCAGCAGCCTTCAGAGAGGCGCCGCCAATCAGACCACCGTCGATGTCGGGCTTAGCAAACAGCTCAGGAGCGTTGCTGGCCTTGCAAGAACCGCCATAGAGGATGGTGGTGTCGTCGGCAACAGCCTGGCCGTACTTCTCAGCGATGATGCTACGGATGTAAGCGTGGATCTCCTCAGCCTGTTCAGCGGTAGCGGTCTTACCAGTACCGATGGCCCAGATGGGCTCGTAGGCGATGACGATCTTGCGGAAGTCCTCCTCAGAGAGGTTGAACACGCTGCCCTCGAGCTCGGCCTTTACAACTTCGTTCTGCTTGCCGGCCTCACGCTCTGCCAGGCTCTCGCCAATGCAGAAGATCACCTTCAGGTCGTTCTTCTGTGCCAACAGCACTTTCTCCTTCAGGATCTCGGGAGTCTCCTTGTAGTACTCACGACGCTCTGAGTGACCCAGGATCACATACTGAGCACCAGTGCTCTTTACCATCTCGGCAGATACCTCACCAGTGAAGGCACCCTTCTCCTTGTCAGCGCAGTTCTCAGCACCCAGACCGATGATGTTCTGGTCGAGGAACTGTGCAATGCTTGCGAGGTGGATAAACGGTGTGCAGATCACCACACCACAGTTGGGCTTCTCAGCCTTCAAAGTCTCGTTCAGCTCCTTTGCCAGAGCAATACCATCCTGGAGATTCATGTTCATCTTCCAGTTACCTGCAACAATTTTCTTTCTCATTTTTACTTCTTTTTTGTTGATAGAATTATAGTTGTCTTTACGTTTTCTTATCCATTTGGTCCAAGCCCAGAGGCGGTCGGCTATGCTGAGCAGCACCAGCGGCAGCACGAACCACATCAGCAGGCCCAGTATGCGTCGAGCTACGGAGTCGCCAGGCAGACGTCCCAGTTCCGACTCTTCCAGCGGCTTGTCCAGGTCGTACTCGTTTGGCAGCATGTTATGACTCCATTTGCCTATCACCACACCATCCTTCAGCAGCAGCAGACCTGGATTGCTGCGAATGATGGTCTTCAGCGTGGTGCCGTCGGTCTGACAGAACGGATAGTCGGCTCCTGTCAGGTCGCGCCATTGGCTCACGGCCTTCTCGCCGCTGGCTGTCAGTCCGTAGAACGGATAGCCATAGTCCTGAGCATACTCATACAACTGGTTAATCAGGTCCAGCTGCGAGTCGTCGGCCTTTTCCAGATAGGGCGCCACCAGCAGGAAGGTGTATCCCTCGCTGTTCAGCACCTGTTCGGTGATGTCCTCGCCGTCGTCCATCCGCTCTATGAAGAAGTCGGCAAAGGGCGACTCCTCGCCATCCATCATCTTATTCCACCCCGTGCGCAGGTCGCTGCCCACATGGTAGGGACGGAAGTCAAACTGCGGCCTGTCGTAGAGGCTCCAGCCTGAGATGGCCAGGATAAACACCGCCGAGTAGTTGATGACAATCCACTGGTTGGACTCGCTGATGAAGCGTACCATCTGCAAAGGCCATTTAGCCACCACGATGGCTGCTGCAAGCAGCACCACGTTCTTCCACAGCGTCTGCCAGTTGGTCAGCACGATAGCGTCGCCAAAGCATCCGCAGTCGCTGATGGGGTTGGCCAGCGCCAGCCATAATGTCAAAGGGGTCATCACCGCCATGATGACCAGTGCCAGACGGGAACTCAACCTGCGCCTGATGGCAAACAGCAGGAAGATGCCGATGCAAAACTCCACTGCTGCCAGCACTACTGCCACTGCCAGTGCTCCCCAGCTGCCCATGGGGCCTGTCAGACTTGTCAGGCCCAAGGCCTGCAGGTAGTCCTCTATCTTATATTGCGTGCCCAGCGGGTCGACGGCCTTGACGAATCCTGACAGGATAAACGTTACGGCCAGCACCAGCCGGCATATATTTACGGCAATTTGTTTCAACTTTTCACTTATCACTCATCACTTATCACTCAACTTGATGAGCCCGAAGACTGCATAGTTGATGATATCCATATAGTTGGCGTCAATACCCTCGCTCACCAGCAGCTCGCCGCTCAGGTCTTCAATCTCCTTGATGCGCTCTATCTTGGTGAGTATCAGGTCGGTATAGCTGCTCACACGCATGCCTCGCCATGCTTCGTCGTAGTCGTGGTTCTTTTTCTTCATCAGTTCCAGCGCCTCGTGGGCATAACGGTCGTAGAGGGCCATAGCCTCGTCGTTGTTGGTATCGACGGTGTCGGCAAAGCCCTTATCCAGCTGTATCAGTCCCACGATGCCGTAGTTGATCAGCGCCATAAACTCTGGTCTGATGCCCTCGCCCACCAGCGACTCTTTCTTGATTTCCAGCGAGCGGATGCGCTTGGCCTTGATGAACAACTGGTCAGTCAGCGATGACGGACGCAGTATGCGCCATGAAGCCCCATAGTCGTGCAACTTCTTCTGGAAGATGTCGCGACACTCGGCAATGGCGGCCTCAAATTCTGCGTTGGTCTTTTCAAACATATTCATAATGCGGGTGCAAAATTACTTAATTCTAACGAAATAGCCAAATTTCACTCCATTTCTTTTTGTTTCTGACGGATATACTTGATTTTTGCACCCAGCAT
>Ga0310690_10006849_pt1 | contig 14851 bp, 9 predicted proteins | sample AusTroGonzalo_MG_2_FD_207661 | JGI IMG/M metagenome (GOLD analysis project Ga0310690, IMG submission 207661) | Bovine rumen microbial communities from tropical cattle in Woodstock, Queensland, Australia - Gonzalo_04 (v2) (version 2) | ecosystem: Host-associated > Mammals > Digestive system >...
AGGAACACGGACAGCGAGATGCAGAACGTAGGAACGGTGGTGTAGAGCATGTAGCGGATATGGGTAAACAACGGGGTGCCCGACACGCTGGATGCCAGCACCGTCGTATCAGACAGAGGCGACAGCTTATCACCAAAGTAGGCGCCGGTAATGATGGAACCCGCTATCCAGCCGTCGTCAAAGCCGTGAGCCTTGCCAATACCCATCAGCGCAACGCCAATAGTGGCAACGGTGGTCCACGACGAGCCAATCATCAGGCTGACTAAGGCACAGAGCAGCGAACTGCTGACAAGGAATATCTCGGGACGGATAATCTGCATGCCGTAATAGATCATCGTGGGCACAATACCCGACACCATCCACGTGCCGCCAATGGCACCTATCAGCAGAAGGATAATGATGGCAGGAGCACAGCTGGAAATCTTGTCGCTGATCTCATGTTCCAGGTTTTCCCATGTCAACCGCTTGGAGAAATGACCGACAAGCACGCTGACAGCCGAGGCCACCAAGAGTGACACCTGACTGGCACCATCCAATGTTGCGTTACCAAAAACGGCAACGCAACACGTGATGAGTACTATCAGTACGATGAACGGAAAGAACGACAGCGCACCCAATTGTCAAATAGTCAGATAGTCCAATTGTCCAATCAGCAGACTTTTTCCAGGCGCTTCATGATAGAGAACATGAAGATAGCCGAGATGATGCAAAGGGCAATGAAGACGCTCCAGACGGCCCAAAGGGGAATGTTGCCCCACAGGTAACCACCAACGCCTACAAGCTTGTTACCGATAGCGGTAGCCACAAACCAGCCACCCATCATCAAGCCCTTGTACTTCGGGGGAGCCACCTTCGAGACAAACGAAATACCCATCGGCGAAAGCAGCAGCTCAGCAAACGTCAAAATAAGATAGGTGTAGATCAGCAACTGGGGCGTTACATCAGCCACATGGACAGCCACGGGTTCTCCGTCGGCACCAACAGCGGTCTGCGGCATCGGCAATCCGAAGGAAGCCACAGCCATGAGACAGTAGGCCAAGCCAGCCACCACCATACCGTAGGCAATCTTACGCGGTGCAGAAGGTTCCTTGCCCTTAGCCGACAAGGTACCAAAGATTGCCAATGACACAGGCGTCAGGGCAACCACATAGAAGGGATTGAACTGCTGGAAGATGGGAGCCGAGACAGCCACCTCACCGCTGAGCACATTGTATTTCCAAAGCAGGAATCCGACAGCGACCAGAATGACAAAAGCGGAAATAAGCTTGCCCTTCTGCGTCTTGCTCTGGAAGAATGAGAAGCCAGCGTACACAATGAAGATGATGGCGACGAGGTTCCACACGTCGAAGGCCATGCTCTCGACACCAGTCGAAGTCTTTGCCGTGAACTCGTCAGCGAAGTAGGTCAGCGACAGTCCGTTCTGGTGGAAAGCCATCCAGAAGAAGATCACCACGGCGAAGACGAGACAGAGAGCCACGATGCGGGCCTTGGTCTCTTCCTTCGACAGCTCCTCGACCTCTGTCTGCACACCAGCCTTCTTCGTGCCGCCCTCCACATGGCGGAAAGTACTGCGGAAGATGTAGTAGATGGCGATGGAAAGAATCAGCGAAGCGCAGGCCACGGCAAAGGCAAAGTGGTAAGAGTCGTTCACCGAGGTGCCGAGGTTCTGCTGTGCCCACTCCATGATCTTCACGGCAGCCGTCGGAGCAAAGAGCGCACCAATGTTGATAGCCATGTAGAAGATGGAGAAGCCAGAGTCGCGCTGTCCGGCATACTTCGGATCGTTGTAGAGGTCACCCACCATCACCTGGAGGTTGCCCTTGAACAATCCCGTTCCTAAGCCGATGAGCACCAGGGCAGCCAGCATCACGACGAGTGCCAAGGTATCGCCGCCAAGGGGAACGGAGAGCAGCAGGTAGCCGGCAAACATAATCAGGATGCCGATAGTCACCATGCGGCCGAAGCCGAACTTGTCTGCCAGCCAGCCGCCTACGATAGGCAGGAAGTAGACCAGCATGAGGAAATCACTATAGATCTCACCCGCCCAGCCGGCGTCGAGTCCGTAGTTAGCACGCAAAAACAATGCAAAGACGGCGAGCATCGTGTAGTAACCGAAGCGTTCGCCAGTGTTGGCCAATGCCAACGCATACAGTCCTTTAGGTTGGTTTTCGAACATTTTTATTTGATTTTAGGGTTTTTACTCTTGACGATGTCAAACAGGTAGGCAGCCTTGATGACGATGTTGTAGTAGTTGGACTTGGCAAAATAGTCGCGCTTGGAATTGCCGTAGATATTGCCTAATCCGAAGTAGTAGCGGCCTTCCACCAAGAAATGGCCCAGGCGGCGATGCGAGAACTCAAGTCCCAGCCCCGCAGCAATACCATAGTCGAGCTTGTTCTCCACAGACATGTGGTACATATTTGAGTAGTAGAACTTCTCACCATTCTGTTCCACATCGGGACCCGAGATGTGGGATACACGCTCAAAGACCATCGGGTGGTCTATATCGAAGTTGGCTTCAGTCTTCTCGCTGAGGTAGTAGCCTAACTGCGGACCTACCTGGAAGAACGCCTGAAAACCGCGGCGCTCACGTCCCCACCCTAACCTGGCAAACAGCGGCACCTGAATATAGTTGACAATTCGCTGATACTCCTCTGCCAGTCCTGTTTGGGAGTTGATGACCGGTTGGTCCTGACGATTCAGGATGCTCTCCTCCCAGCCTATCTCCGCATAGTTCACCTCAGCCACAAGGGCACAAACGCTTTTGAAATACTTCTCACCAGTATAGCGCAGCGTGAGGCCGAAGGTCTTACCCATCAGCTGATTCTGCGGAATCTCGGGCACAAAGCCCATTGAACTCATGGTTACACCACCATTCACGCCTACGGCAAACTCATTGCGGTATTCGCCTATCTGCGCAAAAAGCGATATAGGTAAGGCTATCAACAGGAAAAAGAGTGAAGACCGTTTTATCATCTTACTTTTTTCTTTTAGAAGTTAATGGTCTCCATGCGATGTTCCGGCATGTAATGGACGAAGACCAGACTCTCGTTGCGTAGTCCTCCGTTACCTATGCGGTCAAACTTCAGCGGCGTCTGCACCGGTTCATACACGACCAGGCCAGGGGCACCCGAAAAACCCTTTCCATACTTCTTGAATCCCTGCACGAAGTACATGGTGTGGTCGAAGCCCGTCAGCGCAAATCGTGGCTGGGCCACCATCATGTCCTGATGGAAATTCCAACGGTACTTCTGCTCCAGACGCATCGTCTTCGATGTCAGCGGGTTGTAATGGTAGGCTGCTGGTATGTAGGCATTGTACTTGTAGAAGTTATCGAGCTGGTACTTGGTATACATCATCCACTCCGTGTAGCCAAACAGCGTTATCTGAAGCCCCTTAACCGTTGTAGTCAGCCCGTTCAGCTTGGCCAGGGTCACATTCAGTTCTGGCGAACGACCTGTATTCAGGATGACAACGTTGGGCTTCGTCGTGCTGAACGACTTGGCAAAGTATGCCTCCGACGATTTCAGGTTGGTGATAGAGTACTCCACACCCTGCATCTCCAACTGACGGCGCAGCCCAAACGTGAAGATACCCTTCTGGCTGGTGGTGTCGTTACAGTCGATGAACACGGGATGATAGCCCTTGAACTGTTTAAGGAACTGCGAGATAACCCGCTCAATGAAAACGGATTGCGGCTGGTAAATCTGGAAGATATTGCGGTTGACCAGCAATTCGGGCGCATTGATAGAGAAGGGTATCACCAGGCGGATGTCGTTTTTCTGGACAAACTCCGACAACTGCGGCATCTGCTTGGAATAGAGAGGTCCGAGAATGAAGTCACACTTCTGGGCAGCTTTGTCCCGCAGCACAGGAGCTATGTCCTTGTCTTCGGGGGTGTTCCAGGCATGAACGTCGATGGAATAGCCTAATTTCTTCAAGCTGTCGCAGGCCATCAGCACGCCGCGATAGTATTCTATCATCCTTCGTCCATCGCCATTATTGTCATGCAGAGGCAGCATCACACCCAGGCGGATGGTGTTAGGGTCTTTCCTCTCCTCAACCTTCTTTTCAGGCTGGGCAGCAGCTGCCGGCTGTGCCGCAGGGGTAGCAGTCTTGGCGAATGGAATATTGATATAGGAATCCTTCTTCAGCTCATAGTCGGGCTTGTTCATGTCGGGGTTGGCTTCAATCAACTCCTGAATGGTTATCCCATACTGACGGGCTATGCCGAAGATGGTTTCCTTTTTCTTCACCTTGTGGATTTCACGCCAAACCTGTCCCTGCGCATAGGCTGTTTCTGCCACAAAGGCAAGGACTACAGCCACCATTATGTATCTTAGAATACGTGTCATTTTTCGTTTCTTTTCAGTTTTGCGCTACAAAAGTACGAAATATTTATGAATTATGCACCCGACAATGTCGCTTTTTTGTAAAAAGAATGACGAATTACGAATTATTTTGTATCTTTGCACCAAAATTCACACCACAATGAAAGCAAGACATATCCTAATTACCGCCATAACGACAGCATTTTCCTTGTCAGGCTATGCCCAGCGTGTAGTGCCTACTGCCACCTATACGGATGAAAACAAAAACATCGTCAACAGCACTATCGACTTCACGGCAGACGCTCCCCTCGACGTCACGTTTACTGCCAACCCTCAGAAGATCGGAGACCACACGGCAGCTTACGAATGGCATTTCCGCAAGGAAGGCGCGGATCAGGACTTACTGGTACGCTACGAGGAGGACACTCAGTACACCTTTGTTGAGTCAGGCACTTTCGTCGTGACACTCAAAGGACGGCTTACCGACATTGACCATGATATGGACTCCGTAACCATCAAGATCACTATCAGCGAGAGCAAGCTGGAGTTTCCCAATGCCTTCTCACCCAACGGCGACAAGATCAACGACTACTATGGGGCTAAAGGTATTAACGACCCCAACAGCACGTCCCACTACAAGAGCATCGTTGAGTTCCATGCCTACATCTTCAACCGCTGGGGCCAGAAGCTTTACGAGTGGACCGATGTGAGCAAGGGTTGGGACGGCACCTATAAGGGCAATCCCGTGAAAGAAGGCGTCTACTATGTATTGGTAAAGGCCAAGGGTGCCGATGGTCGCGAGTATAACATCCGCAAAGACGTGAACCTGTTACGAAGTTTTACAACAGCCGAGAAAAGCACTACACAAGAGTAGGATTCCATGGAAAAGATTCAAGTCTTCGGTGCCCGTGTACATAACCTGAAGAACATCGACGTAGAGATTCCCCGCCAGTCGCTCACAGTCATCACAGGCCTCAGCGGCAGCGGCAAGTCGTCGTTGGCTTTCGACACCATCTTTGCCGAAGGTCAGCGCCGCTATATCGAGACGTTTTCGGCCTATGCCCGCAATTTCCTTGGCGGCATGGAGCGCCCCGATGTTGACAAGATAACAGGCCTCTCGCCTGTCATCAGCATCGAGCAGAAAACCACCAACAGGAATCCCCGCTCCACAGTAGGAACCACCACTGAGATCTATGACTACATGCGACTGCTCTTTGCACGTGCCGGCCAGGCTTACAGCTACATGACGGGTGAGCCGATGGTGAAGTATACCGAGGAGCGGGTGGTGGAAATGATACAGCACGACTACGCTGGCCGGAGGATTCTCATCCTGGCGCCACTCGTTCGGAGTCGTAAGGGTCACTACCGCGAACTCTTCGAGGCCATGCGACGCAAGGGCTACCTCAACATCCGCATCGATGGTGTGATGCACGAGATCACCCAGGGCATGAAGGTGGACCGCTACAAGAACCACGACATTGAGGTGGTAATCGACAAGTTGGAGGTGAAAGATGAAGGGGCTTTAGACCGCCTCAAGAAGTCGGTGGCGCTGGCAATGAAACAGGGCGAGGGTCTCATCATGATTCTCGACAAAGACACCAACGAAGCCAAGTTTTTCTCCAAGCGTCTGATGTGTCCTACATCAGGCATAAGTTACAGTGACCCAGCACCTAACAACTTTTCGTTCAACTCTCCCCAAGGGGCTTGTCCGCATTGCAAGGGACTGGGCTACATCAACGAGATTGACCTGAAGAAGGTGATACCAAACCGCAAGCAGAGCATCCACGAAGGAGGCATTGCGCCCTTGGGAAAATACAAGAACCAGATGATATTCTGGCAGATTGACGCCATCCTCAAGAAGTATGAGCTGACACTCAAAACCCCCATCGAGGACATTCCCGACGAGGCGCTGCAGGAGGTGCTCTATGGCTCGTTGGAGAACGTTCGCATCGACAAGGAACTGGTACACACTTCCAGCGACTACTTCGTATCGTTCGACGGCATTATCAAGTACCTGCGGACTGTCATGGAGAACGACGATTCCACTGCCGGACAGAAATGGGCCGACCAGTTCCTGGCTGAAGCCCAGTGCCCAGAGTGCCATGGACAGCGGCTCAATCGCGAGGCATTGTCATACAAAATATGGGATAAGAACATTGCCGAGCTGGCCTCGATGGACATTGCGGAACTCCGCGAATGGCTCGACCAGGTGGAGGAACACCTCGACAACCAGCAACGCCAGATTGCCACAGAGATACTCAAGGAAATACGCACGCGACTGGACTTCCTCTTGGAGGTGGGCCTCGACTACCTGGCGCTGAACCGTCCCTCGGCCTCGCTGTCGGGTGGTGAGAGCCAGCGCATCCGCCTGGCCACTCAGATTGGCTCCCAGTTAGTCAATGTGCTCTACATCCTCGACGAACCCTCGATTGGATTGCACCAGCGCGACAATGAACGACTCATCCGTTCACTCAAGGAGCTGCGCGACTTAGGCAATACCGTCATCGTCGTTGAGCACGATCGCGACATGATGCTCGCTGCCGACTGGATTGTCGACATCGGCCCTCGTGCCGGACGAAAAGGTGGCGAGGTCGTGTTCCAGGGAACACCCAAAGACATGCTGAAGGCTGATACCTTAACGGCGAAATATTTAGCCCCCTCCAACCTCCCCCGACTGGGGGAGGCTATAGCCGACTCAGAAGCCTCCCCCAGTCGGGGGAGGTTGGAGGGGGCTTCGCTTCTTTTGCGCGGCTGCACTGGCAACAACCTGAAGAACGTCACAGTGGAGTTCCCCTTGGGCAAGCTCATCCTCATAACTGGAGTCTCAGGCTCTGGCAAGTCGACGCTTATCAACGAGACGCTGCAACCCATTCTCTCGCAGCACTTCTACCGTTCGCTGAAGCGCCCCATGCCCTACGAAAGCATCGAGGGTCTGAACCTCATCGACAAGGTGGTCGACGTCGACCAGTCTCCCCTGGGCCGCACCCCGCGTTCCAATCCTGCCACCTATACGGGTGTCTTCAGCGACATCCGCACGCTGTTCGTAGGACTGCCCGAAGCCAAGATTCGCGGCTACAAGCCTGGACGCTTCTCGTTCAATGTCAAGGGTGGACGCTGCGAGACCTGCGGCGGCAACGGCTACAAGACTATCGAGATGAACTTCCTGCCTGATATACAGGTACCCTGCGAGGAATGTCACGGCAAGCGCTATAACCGCGAGACCCTTGAGGTGCGCTACAAGGGCAAGTCCATTGCCGATGTCCTGGACATGACTATCAACCAGGCTGTGGAGTTCTTCGAGAACGTACCGGAAATCCTGCGCAAGATAAAGACTATTCAGGATGTAGGCCTCGGCTACATCAAGCTCGGACAGCCCTCCACTACCCTCAGCGGCGGCGAGAGCCAGCGCGTGAAGTTGGCTACTGAACTGTCGAAGCGCGATACGGGTAAGACTGTCTACATCCTCGACGAACCCACCACAGGCCTTCACTTCGAGGACATCCGCATCCTCATGCAGGTGCTCCGCCGCCTTGTGGATCGTGGCAATACCGTCATCGTCATCGAGCACAACCTCGACGTCATCCGCCAGGCCGACTGGATCATCGACATGGGTCCCGAGGGTGGTCGCCGAGGTGGCGAAGTCCTCACCGTAGGCACACCCGAACAGGTGGCTATGAGCCAAAAAGGCTACACTCCGCACTTCCTGAAACAGGAGCTTGGAATGTAGCACTTTCAACCATTATAACAATTTCATAGGGTAATCGGCACAACCACCTTGATGCCGACGTTGCGTCCCATGTTGTAGACGGGACCGCCCTCGGCATACTTCAACCGGCTGAGATGTGAGCAATAGAGGCGGTTGAAGAGGTTGGTGGCAGTGAGATAGACGGAGCAAAGACGGCGCCCATTCAGTCGGACATCGGTACCTGCCGACATATTGAACAAGGTATAGGAGGGCGTTGCCGTCTCTGTGTTATTAGCGGTATGCACGTGATCCTGCTTCAGATAGCACTCCAAGCCTACGGACACATAGGTGTTGTTGAGCCAGTGGTGTCCATCGCGGATGATATCGTAGCTCAGGTCGCTGGTCCAACGAGGAGCTGGCGTGAAGGGCAGCCAGCGGGCATCCTCCTTCTGGTGCAACTGGCGGGCGTTGACGTAGGAGAAGGTATTCTCGAAGTGCAGCGGCTCTATAGGATGGAGGTCGACCATCACTTCCCCACCCCACAGACGGGCATCGCCCTGGGTGAACTGGTATTGGTCGTCGACAATGCGCTGCAGGAAGATGAAGTCGTTGATGTGGTTGGCAAAGAACGACAGCTGTGCAGAGAACACCTCCGAGGAGTAGTCGAGGCCAAAGTCACCCTGCCAGCTGAACTCAGGCGACAGGTCGCTGTTGCCAATCTCATAGCGGAAGGTGCCCTCGTGCTCACCATTGCTACCCAGCTCACTGAGGTTGGGCGCACGGAAGCCACGCGAGAGGTTCAGGCGCAGGTTAACGCGTTCGTTCAGGTTGTAGATGGCACCTATGCTACCCGTCACCCCGTTGAAGTTACGGCTAAAGTCCTTGAAGCGCAGCTCTCCCTCATCCTCCAAGGCATAGCTGTGCAGGTGGCGGTTGTCATAGCGCAGGCCTCCACTCAGCGTCAGGCGGTCGAGGCTGTAGGTGGCTGAGGCAAAGGCGCCGATGTCGAACAGCTTATACGACGGAATCAGGAACTCTTCACCCAGGTTCTGGCTGTGCTGCCACATGCCAGAGAGACCTGCGGCATAGGTCAGGCGTCCGATGGCAGGCGACTGGTAGTGAACGTCGTAGTTGACGGTATGCAGGCGGAAATCGAGACCTGGCTCATCGCCGTCCTCAAACTCCTGGCGGCGGTTCTGCTGATAGCCCACAATAGCCTTCACGGAGCCGTCACCCACGAGGAATGAGTTGTCGAGGGCTGCCTTGTAGTGATAGATCTTCTGGAAGGGGTCGGAGGGTTCCAGCTCTCCTGTGTCTTCATCGCGTTCTCCTTCCACCAATCCTGGCTTGATGTGATAGGCCGACAGCTTCAGGTGGCTGTAACCCCACGAACGGTTCAGGCCAAGCATGCCCGTCAGGGCACGTTCATGGAACTGCGAGCCATAGACCTTGGAGTCGTGCTTGTTGCCATACTCCGAGGCGTCCTTCTGGCTCCATCGCCAGTTCCACACAAATCCCTGCTGGTTGCCGGCAAAGTCGACGGTATAATCCCACAGGTTGGCATTTGTCTGGTATTCGCCGCCCACGTTGGCTGCCATCTTTCCCAACGGCATCACGGGGTCTTCGTGCATCACCAGCACACCAGCCAGCGCATCGGAGCCGTACATCAGCGAGGCAGGGCCCTTCAGGATCTCCACACTGTGGACGGTCTGCGGGTCGATCTCGATACCATGTTCGTCGCCCCACTGCTGACCCTCCTGGCGGATGCCGTCGTTGACAACGACAATGCGGTTATAGCCCAGGCCGCGGATAACGGGTTTCGAGATGCCGCTACCCGTCGTAATCTGGCTCACACCTGGCTGACGGCTCACGGCATCGATGATATTTGACGACGGCGTGCGCTGCAGTTCAACAGGGGTTACCACCGACACTGGCGACGGCGACTTCTCTGCCAGCGCCGAGCCTGTCAGGCCTGTCACGACAACCTCGCCCAGCATGGCATTGTTCTCATGCATCACGAAGTCCAGCGTTGTGGTGGTATGCAGGTTAACGGTTTGTATAATGGTCTGGTGGCCTACGTAGCTCACCTGAATAGTTGTCTTGATGACAGGCAGGGACTTGAAGTTGTATTCACCCTGCGCATTGGTAATGGTTCCCTGCTTCAGGTCAGGGAAATAGACGCTTGCTCCCACGACGGGCTGTCCGTCGACGGCGTCGGTAATGATGCCCCGCAGCGTGGTCTTGCTGGCCAAGGGCTCAGCTGTCGCCGTCAGCACCACACTGAACAACGACAGAAGGAAATATAGTTGTTTCATTCTGATGAAGTTTAATGAAGTTAGATGAAGTTTAATGAAGTTAGATGAAGTTTAATGAAGTTAGATGAAGTTTAATGAAGTTAGATGAAGTCAGAATTCCTCTAACTTCTTCTTAATTCCTTTGAATTCCTCTTACTTCTTCTTAATTCCTTTGAATTCCTCTTACTTCACAACTGGAGGAGCCCGCGACGACTGATGGCCGACGGGAGTGGCAGCCACAAAGCGGGGACGCCAGGCTTCATCGGCACTTGACAAGGTGTTGATTGAGAAAAGAACGACGGCATCGGGCTGCACATACGTCAGCGACGTAAACTGGCAGATCACGCAATCGTCGTGCGATACCGTCTGGGAAGTGAAATGACCTGGATGCGGCTGATGGTGCTCACACTGCACACAGGTGTTCTCCGCATCGGACTCGACATGATGGCAGTGAATCGAAACGAGTGCCATCATCGGTACGAATACCGATAACAGCACCCATGATGCTACCCTGCTTTTCATATCCAATCTTTTCATTCCGGCTGCAAAGGTACAAAAAGAGAAGGGAACCCGCAACGGATTCCCTTCTCTTTTATATCTTTTTTTGGAATTTTAGAAGTTCACACCAATATTCAGATAGAATGCGTTGGCATGAGCCGTCTTATTGTCATCATCAGCAATGTTGACAAGACCTAACTGATAGCCTACTTCAGCATAGATCATGTTGTACTCAGCACCGCAACCTAACTTCAGGCCGATATCATTGCGGTTCAGGAACTTGTCGTAGACAGATTCCTTACCCTTGCCACCGCCATTGACAACGTCATTATATTCACGCTGGCCACCTACGCCATAGGCAAAATAGGGACCGAGGAATGGCAGCACGGCAATGTGCTCAGAAGCCTGGATACCATACTTAATCAACAGGGGAATTTCAATACAATTCAAATCTGCCTTGTACTTACCGTCCTTACCACCACGCTGGGTGAAGTAGAAACCAGTCTCGAGGAAAGCAGGAGCCGTCTGAGAAAGACGAAGACCGAGCACGCCACCAATAGTAAAGCCCGTCTTAAGTCCGGAATAATCCATGATATTGGTTCCGTCCTGTACCTCTGTATCACCAGAAATACTTCCAAAGGCCAAACCAAAGCGTACACCATAGTAAAGGTTGCTCTTGTCGAGTTCAAAACCACCGCTGGCAAACTGTGCAAACGAAGGCACGGCCAGCATCAATGCTACAATAGCTGTAAAAAACTTCTTCATAATTATAAATGTTAAGTTTGTATTACTATTCAATTTCAATTGCAAAATAACAACAATTTTCGCAGATTACCAAACATTTTAGTAAAAAAAACACAAATACCCGACATTTATTGCCCTATAATAAAGAATAATGTGTAATTTTGCAGCTCCAAACAACAAAGAGCGAACAACTTATGAAAAAACAGATTTTCGGCTTTATGGCGCTGCTGACCCTGGCTGTCACGCTGCAAAGCGCAGCACCGCAGGAGGAAAAAGTCATGACAAAAGAGGGCGACACATATATTGTCAACACCACCACGCTGGGCAAGGACGTCATCGGCTATATGGATACGACACCCGTCAAGGTCCATATTAAAAAGAATAAGGTAGAGAAGGTGGAGTTCCTGAAGAACCAGGAGACACCCAAGTACTTCAACCAGGTCAAGAAGTCCCTGCTCAACAAGTGGGACGGACTGAAAGTGAAGGATGCCGCCAAGATGAAAGTTGACGGCGTTACTGGCGCTACCCTTTCTTCGAACGCCGTTATCAAAAACGTTGAACTGGCCCTGGACTATTACCAGCAACACAAGTAGACGATGAAAAGCCGGCTGCTGCTTCCTCTATTGGCGCTGCTGGGTTTGGTCATGTCTGTCCGCTCGGCTGACTATACCAAACTGTCGACGCACGTCAGGGGCATCGTCATGGATCAGGAAGTGCAGGCTGCCCAATCGCGTTACACTCATAATTTCAAGATAGGTCGGCGGCCGCTTGCCCAACAGCAAGAACGGCTGCTGACTGCTTTTGTACGCATCGCCCCTGCCGACGGCACCCAGGTACTGTTGGACCAGGGATGCACGATCTATGCACAGCAGGGCGACGTGGTGATTGCCAGCATTCCTCTGAGCAACCTCGGCGCATTGTCCGACCATCCGTCCGTACACCGTATTGAGGCAAGTCCGTCGTCGCATCTCACGATGGACACCACCGTCACCATCACCGGCGTCGACAAAATCCAGAATCCCGACCTTAGGATTCCACATTCACCCTTTACCGGCAAAGGCGTTGTGGTAGGTGTGATGGATGTGGGGTTCGACCTCACGCATCCCAACTTCTACGACCCCGTGACCAAGCGCTGCCGCATCAGCGCCTTGTGGGACCAGTTGTCGCCCGACACCGTTGGCTCCACCTTCCCCGTGGGTCGCGACTTCGTAGGCCCCGACGCCGTCAGGAGCCAGCAGCGTTCCTACGACGGACTGATACAAGGCCACGGCACCCACACCTTAGGCATCGCTGCCGGCAGCGGCTACGACAGCCCTTACAGGGGCATTGCCTACGATGCCGACATCTGCCTGGTGAGCAATGCCATCAATGGCGACATCGACCTCATCGACTCCACCGACTACGACAAGTATACCACCGCTGTCGACGGACTGGGCTTCCAGTACATCTTCGACTATGCCGACAGTCTGGGCAAGCCCTGCGTCGCTTCTTTCAGCGAGGGCTACTCCCCTTTCCTCGACGAGGAAGACGTGCTCTTCGCCTACTTCCTGTACAACCTCATGGGACCGGGACACATCATCGTTGCCTCTGCAGGAAACCAGAGCTTGGTCAACACCTACATGAAAAAAGCCAGGGAACAGGCCGAAGCAGGAGCATTCATCAACACGCAAGGCGACTCCGCCTACTACAGGATCATGAGCAAAGACCCCGTTTCACTGTCGCTTTACGCCTTTAACGACGAAAACCACGTCGACGCCCTGCACATCCTTTCCTCTGCCTTTGGTGAAGAGGACCTGCTCAACGACACCCTGTTCATCAACAACCATAGCGACACCTGTGCCATCCTGATGGAACGCTATCCGTCGAAGTTCGGCACCGACACCATCTACGCCATACAGCTCATCGCCAGCAAGCCCTTCCCACAGATGCCTGACATCGCCTTGGTCTTGGACGGGGCCGACACTGAGGCCGAGCTCTATGGCAGCCTCTCCTATGCACTCAAGGGAAGCAGCTACGCCCCGAAATGGGTACAGGCCGAAATAGGCCATAACGTGCTGGCGCCAGGGTGTTTCCCCTCTGTCATCTGCGTCGGAGCCACTGCCCATCGGCTGGGATTCACCAACTACGAAGGCAACTATCAGGACAAATCCACCGGAACGACAGTAGGACGGCTCAGCAATTACTCCTCCTACGGCCCCTCCATGAACGGCTTGCAGAAACCCGAGGTGGTAGCGCCGGGCAATAACATCATCTCCTCCTTCAGCAGTTTCTACATTGAGGATCATCCCGACAGGCAGAAAAACGACGTGGCCCACTTCAACTACGAGGGACGCACCTATGCCTGGACTGCCGACACAGGAACATCCATGTCTACACCTGTCGTAGCTGGCATCATTGCCCTTTGGCTGCAGGCAAACCCAAACCTTAACGCCAACGACGTCAGGGACATCTTGGAACACACCTGCCGCCACCCCGTCGACACCCTTGACTTTCCCAACGATCAATACGGCTACGGCGAAATCGACGCCTATCGGGGACTGCTCTATATTCTCGGACTCGACACCGTCGACGGCATCAGTCACCACCAGCCTTCCAGCGTCACCCTCCGTCTGCAGGGCCAACAACTCTTTGTCAACGGTGCTACCCAAGGCTCCCTCGCCATCTACAGTACCAACGGACGGCAACTGCTCCGTCGCCCACTCACCGATAGTCCCATCGACCTCTCAATCCTCCCCCCCGGCGTCTATGCCGTTCAGGTCAACGCCATCAATCCTTCGGAATCCGGTTCTGTCCTAATACGGTTAACACCGTAAATCGTGGATGGTGAATAGCCCATCCACTATCCACCATCCACTATCCACAAAAAACACCATCCACTATCCACAAAACCTACTCCGCCTGCTTGATCAGAATCTGACGGATGGGAGTACGCTCCTGGTAGGTGACGTCCTTGCCGTCGATGGTCTTGTGCTTCACCTCCACGTAGTCGTTCATCTCGAACGTGGTGATGGCCTTCAGCGCCTTCTTGGTTAGCTTGTCGTCCTCGTCGCCAGCGCCCTCGGGCAGGAAGTTGATCTTCACGCCCTTGATCATCTCGTTGGGGTTGAAGCCAGCGATGGTGGCGGCGCCCTGACCGGTGATGCCGGGCGAGAAGGTGCCCAGTCCGTCGAGTTTCACGGGAACGCCCTGCGTCATCATCTCACGCAGACAGCTGATGATGTTCTGCAGCACCAGCACTGCCAGGTCGTACTTCACCAGCGAACCGTGCTCGGAGATGTGCTTGGCGAAACCCTTCAGGT
>Ga0310690_10006850_pt1 | contig 14850 bp, 10 predicted proteins | sample AusTroGonzalo_MG_2_FD_207661 | JGI IMG/M metagenome (GOLD analysis project Ga0310690, IMG submission 207661) | Bovine rumen microbial communities from tropical cattle in Woodstock, Queensland, Australia - Gonzalo_04 (v2) (version 2) | ecosystem: Host-associated > Mammals > Digestive system >...
GATTATGCCTGTTTTTCTGTCAGAACGGCTGATTTTTATCTGTTCCTGACAGATTATGCCTGTTTTTCTGTCAGAACAGCTGATTATTATCTGTTCCTGACAGATTTTGGCCGAATCTCTGCCCGCCGGACCAATAAAATGAAAGGAGACAGCTTCTTTCGAAACCGTCTCCTTGTGCGGTAGGTGAGACTCGAACTCACACAGGCCAATGCCCACTACCCCCTCAAAGTAGCGTGTCTACCATTTCACCACTACCGCAGTTATTTGGGACTGCAAAATTAAGCATATTTAGCAGAATCGCAAAAATTTTTTTGATAACTTTGTGAAAAATAGACGGAATGCTACATCTGGAGGTCCCTGGAGGCGGGTCTGAAGTCCTGCTGCACAGCTGCTGCGCCCCATGTTCAGGCGCGGTGCTGGAGTGCCTGCTGGCCAACGGAATCCGTCCTGTAGTCTTTTTCAGCAACTCTAATATAGTGCCCCGGGAGGAGTATGATTTGCGCCTCTCGGAGCTTAGGCGTTATTGCGATTCTCTGGGGGTGACGCTTGTTGAGGATGAATATGATCATGATGCTTGGCGCAATTTAGTGTTGGAAGTTCCTCCGGGTAGCGCCATGCCGGAACGGCAGCTCGCTCATGATACAAAACTGCTCCGCAGTTTCAAAATCACTCGCTGTCCGTCCCGGCCTGTCGCATCTACTCCGGAGGAACTTGCCGCTGCCCCGGAGCGCGGCCCCCGCTGCCTTAACTGCTTCAAATTCAGACTGAAGCGCGCAGCCGATTATGCTACGGCGCACGGCATGCCGGTGCTCACTACAACTCTGGCTTCATCCCGCTGGAAGAGCCTCGAGCAGGTAGAAGAAGCCGGCCTCTGGGCATGCAGGGAGATTGCCGGTCAGGCCGGAAAAGACATCATCTTCTGGTCCCAAAACTGGCGTAAAGGAGGTTTACAAGAGCGCCGCTCGCAGATAATTTGCGAGCAGAACTTCTATAACCAGAACTGGTGCGGCTGCGAATTCTCACACAGAAACGTATGATACTAAATAAAAAAATGAAGATGTCTGAGCTGGTGGAGGCTAATTTCCATCTGCTGGGCATCTTGTCGCGTCTTGGCATCCGCGGAAGCTTTTCGGACCATTCGGTAGAAGAGATTTGCTCCCGTTATTCCATTGATTCAGACACATTTATTCTCATCTGTTCGGTATATTCGGGGCGAGATGTCAAGCCGACCGAAGAGCAGCTTCGCCATGTTCGGCTGGAGGACTTGCTGCTGTATCTACACTCATCTCACGAGTACTACCTCAACTCTGCACTGGCCAAGCTTGCGCCGTCGATTGAAGAAATGATACGCCCTACCCAGCCGGTACGCCAGAAGGTTTTCCGCAAGTTCTTTGAGGACTATTGCGCCGAACTGGAGAAGCATTTCGCTTACGAGGAGAACACAGTAATTCCATACATCCGCCAGCTGCTGGACGATACTGCCCATTCCGGTTATTCCATCGCCAAGTTCCGCGAGGCTCACTCCAACATAGAAGAGTCGCTTTCCGATCTTAAGAACCTCATCATGCAGTCCATGCCGCCGGAGTGCGACGGAGAGCCTCGAATAGAAGTTCTGTCCAACATCTTCCACCTCCAGGAAGACCTCCGGCACCATACTTACATAGAGGATGACATCCTTGTACCGCTGGTCGAGCTCTATGAAAAAAGGACTCCCGGATTCGGCCGCCCGGCCAGGACGGAGGACTTGGAGGAAAACCGAAATGAACTAAGCGACAGGGAGAAAGAGGTGCTTGTGCTGGTGGCCCGAGGCTTCCTGAATAAAGAAATCGCCGACAAACTCAACATCTCCATCAATACCGTCATCACGCACCGCAAAAACATCACCCGTAAGATTGGCATCAAGACCACCCCGGGCCTAACCGTCTACGCCATCCTCAACGGCCTGGTGGATATCAATACGATAGAATAGATAATTGGCCCGTATGTGTTCGGGTGATGGGCACGGCGCGGGAAGGAGGTGCCGCTGCCGGAATATGCGACCTCCGGCGGCTACGGATCGCCGCTGCGGGTGGCTCTGGGGAAAGGCCATCCTCGCGGCGGCCGGCACCAACAGCTTTGGTCTCATTGCCGAGACCGCGAAACATAGCTTCTACGGCAATAATTGCTGTCTCGGCCCCTTCTAGAACCCCTCGAGCCAGCATTTCAGTCTTTCCAACGCCTGTTGTGCTGTCTCGCCTCCGCTGCCGGCGGCCTTTTTATCAGGCCGGCGGCAGCCAAGCCAGGATAGGGCCATACATAATTCTTGAATAGACGACACTGTTCGGGAGATCCGGCGGCGGCCGGCCGGGGAGGAGAGCCCTTTGGATGTTGCTCCCCGCACCCCGGCCGAGCCGCTGCCGCCTATTCTGGTGTCGCAACAATAATCCTCGCTGCACCTGACAGCAATCAGCAGTATTTCTATAAGGCGCCGCCAATTTTTGTTTACATTACCCCTTTCTTAATCTCATTTTTGGGCTATGACGTGATTCTGGCACCTTCCAGAGTCACGTCGCTGGCCATATTTAGCCGTTTGTCTTGGAAAACCGCCAGCGACGTGATGAAATGGGGTGCACGAGTCACTTCACATTGGCCTGTGTGAGTTTGAGTCTCTTATTGTTGTAAAATGCATATCTTTGCAATACATTAAACTCTAAATCAAATGAAACGAGCATTCCTGGTTTTCATGCTTCTCTGTGGCCTGTTTGCCGAGGCCGCCATGGCGCAGCCCAGAATCGTAGCGCACAGAGGTGGCCGGTTCGAGGCGGAAGAGAACACGTTGCCTGCATTCGCGTCAGCCCTTGAGTACGGTATTACCGGATATGAACTTGACGTTCACCGGACAGCAGACGGCAAATATGTTATTATGCACGATTCTTCCGTCTCCCGCATGGTAGATGCAGAAGGCATCCTGGAGAATATGAGTCTCAGCGACATACGCGCTCTTCGGACGAGGCAGGGAAACCTTATTCCAACGCTTGATGAGGTCCTGGCGCTATTCGGGCGGCAGCCGGGGCTTTATGTGGAGTTTGAAATGAAAACCACAGACGAGAAACTGTATCCTGAGGAGCAGCTCTCCATATATGCAGAAGAAGTGTATTCAGCTGTAACCAAGGCCTGCCCGGAGGGCTCTACCTATGTTTTGTCTTCTTTTGACACCCGAGTCCTCCGTTATCTTAAAGAACATCACCCTGACGCCACATTGATGCTCATAACGGCGCATGGCAATACGGAAGAATCGCGCGCCGTGGCATCAGCCCTTGGAATCAAGAGACTGGCCTGCTACAGGACACGTACCACGCAGGAGCAGATGCGCAAAGCCCACGAAGAAGGTTTTCTCATTAACTTGTGGCCCAACTCGGATGCAACGGACGCCGCCCTGTCCCTTGGCCTCGGTGCTGATTTCATCTGTACCGACAAGCCCCGCGAGCTATGCCGCTGCATTGATGACGGGCGCTTGGATATCAGGAAATAGGAAGCTAGAACGTCCAGCCGACGTTGAAGCAGACGGGCAGGCGGAAATCGTAGAGGGATATATCTACAGAGGCGGATATCCTCAGGTGGCGAAACAGTTCGATACCGATACGGGGGGATGCGATGACGGTAAAACAGGAATTGACGGAAGGGATCGGCTTGTATGAATAATAAGGCTTGTATTCTTCGGGGATGTCCTCCGTTTTAGAGGATGTCCAATGCTCGATAAGAATGCCGGGGCCAAAGCCAAGTCCCATAAACGGGTTTACAATGCCTCCCGGATTGAGGTTGAAGTCACCGACGGCCAGAAGTGCAATGTCGTGCCTCGTTCCGTAATATGAAGCATAGTAATCGTAAGCGGTGCTTATCGGAAACGTCTTGTAATCCAGTTTTGCTCCAAGGTCAAAAGACTTGTCAACTGTATTTTTCTCAAACTCGTATCTCCACTCGAAGTATGCATTGCATCTGTAAGGCGCGTTATAACCACCATCGGCAGTAAAAAAAGTAAATGGTGAATATCCAACACCCGCCTCAAACTTATGGCCCGCAGTCTGCCCGTACAGACCGGCAGACACAAAGGCGAACAAAAACAAAAGAATCAACTTGCGCATATAACAAAGATGCATCGGAGCCATTATCCGTTGCATCTTATCTTGTCTTTTGTCTGTTTTCTTCCTACCTTTGAAGTCCGGTTAACCAACACTAAAAATGACACCCGAAAATTCCATTTTCGTGCTTTGCACGAGGTTCCAGGACCTTGGCGACTGGACGGTTGAACAGCAGTTCGTACTTCAGATGGGATCCAGCTACCTGCTGGCCCACGGACTCGGAGAGCCCCTTAAGAAAAATCCAAAAACAACGATAGAAGTGCCCGAAAGCGGGAAATACCGCCTCTGGGTGCGTACGAAGAACTGGACCGCTTTCTGGTCCGAGGGCAAGACGCCCGGCATCTTCCAGGTCAAGATTGACGGCGCCGCAGACGAAGCGGAATTCGGCATCGGCTGCCCCGGCACAACGCGTCCCGAACGTGCCGCCTGGTACTGGCAGAAAGGCGGCAGCTACGAGCTGGCCAAAGGCAAGCACGAAATTGAGCTTCAGGACCTCAGCGGACTCGACGGCCGCTGCGACGCCATACTCCTCACCACCACCGACGAGATTCCCGGCGACAGCCTGGAGGCCTACAGGTCCCTCCGCAACGCGCTGATTCCCGAGCCCACGGTCGACAAGGGAGACTACGACTTCGTGATCGTCGGCGCCGGCATGTCCGGCCTCTGTGCCGCAATTGCCGCCGCCCGCAACGGCGCCCGCGTGGCCCTCATCCAGGACCGCTACATCCTCGGCGGCAACAACAGTTCCGAGGTGCGCGTGGGCCTCGGAGGCCAGATCAACGTGAACCCGTACCCGTCGCTCGGCTACATACTCAACGAAATCGGCCCCGACCGCATAGGAAACGCCCGCGGCGCCCACCACTACCAGGACTGGAAGAAGTGGGACGTCATCGCCGCCGAGCCCAACATCACCCTTTTCGCCGGCTACACGGTGGACAAGGTGGAGATGGACGGAAAAGCCATCAAGGCCGTGGAGGCAGTTGAGGCGACCCGTCAGGACCGCATACGCATCGGCGGATACGTCTTCTCCGACTGCACCGGCGACGCCCACCTGGCTGTGCTGGCCGGCGCCCGTACCATGATGGGACGCGAGGCCCGCAGCGAGTATGGCGAGTCGCTCGCCCCCGAAAAGGCCGACGGCTACACCATGGGCGTGAGCATCGAGTGGTACTGCGAAGACTGGAACACCCCTTCGACCTTCCCCGACAGCCTCGACTGGGGCCTCAAGCTCGACGAGGAGACGGTGGAGCCCGTGCACCGCGCCAACTGGTACTGGGAGGTGGGCATGAACGACGACCAGGTGGCCGATGCCGAAAAGATACGCGACTACGGTATGTACGTGGCCTACAGCACCTTCTCCTACTGCAAGAACCGCCTCGCCAAGAAAGAGGACTGGGAGTGCACGCACCTCACCTGGGTGTCGCACGTGAGCGGCAAGCGAGAGAGCCGCCGCATCGTGGGCGATCTCATCCTGCGCGAGCAGGACCTCACCCGCCCCATCCCTTACGAGGACGGTACCTGCACCACCACCTGGCGCATCGACCAGCACTATCCCGACCCGCGCAACGCCGGCAAGTACCCGGGAGCCGAGTGGATGAGCATAGGAAAACTTACCCCCATCGATCCGTACGCCATTCCGTACCGCTGCCTCTATAGCGCCGACGTGCCCAACATGTTTATGGCGGGCCGCGACATCAGCGTCACGCACATCGCCCTGGGTTCCGTGCGCGTCATGCGTACCTGCGCCATGATGGGCGAGGTCGTCGGACTGGCGGCGAGCGTCTGCGTGGGCAAGAAACTCCTGCCGAGGGACATCTACAAGACGAATTTCGCCGACCTGGTAGCCCTGATGAAGAAGGGCGCGGGCCGCACCGACGTGCCTTACACCCAGTTCTACCATCAGATCGACCGTACCGGCCATCAGGCGGAAGACAGATAGCCGATGGGGCACGACAAGCTTAGGAAGTTCGCGGAGAACGAGACGTTCGCCTGCTTGCTGCAGCCGTCAGCGGAGGAGCTGCTGCGGGACGGCTATTTCGCCTTGCGCGACCATGAGGTGAAGGGCCATTGGGGCGAGCGTTTTGCTGACCCGTCGGCGCCGCTGGTGCTGGAGCTCGGGTGCGGCAAGGGGGAGTACACCATAGACCTGGCGCAGCGCGACCCGTCGAAGAATTATGTGGGCGTGGATATCAAGGGGGCGCGCCTTTGGAAGGGGGCGAAATATGCCACCCGGCACAATCTTGGCAACGTCGGCTTCCTTCGCACCCGTATTGAGTTCATTTCCGCTTTCTTCGCCCCGGGGGAGGTTTCGGAGATATGGCTGACCTTCTCGGACCCGCAGGTCAAGAGCGAGAATTCGCGCCTCACGTCGCCGGTGTTCCTGGAGCGCTACGCCCGTTTCCTTGCGCCCGGCGGCCTCATTCACCTGAAGACAGACTCGCAGTTCCTGTACCAGTATACCCTGGCCGTCTGCCGTGCCAATAGCCTTCCGGTCCTGGCCGCCTCCGAAGACCTCTACGCCGAGGCCGACCGCTTCGCCCCCGCCCTCACAGAAGTCCAGACCTTCTACGAATCGATGTTCCGCGACCAGGGCTACCCCATCAAGTACCTCTGTTTCAAGCTTGACTCGAATGATTCGTTCGTAAGTCCGCAGGACTTCGATTCCGACTACTGGCGATCGGTCGAGGGCCACCGGACGCTGTTCGGCCGCGACACCGCGGAAACCCGCCGCCAGAAGCTCAAAGGCCACTGATTTTGCAACTTAATACAAAATTCTTAATTTTGTAGGCTATGAAGAAAACAGTACTCGTGTCCGGCGGAGCCGGATTTATCGGAAGCCACGTAACCGTGGAACTGAGCCAGGCCGGCTATGACGTCGTTATAGCCGACAATATGTCCAATTGCGACGAGACCAACTACAAAGGCGTCTGCGCCATACTTGGCACCAAGTTGCCTTTCGAGAAGATAGATTTCTGTGATGCCGCAGCCGCGAACGATCTTTTCAACAGGTATAAGATAGACGCCGTAATCCACTTCGCCGCCTTCAAGGCGGTAGGCGAGTCGGTGGAGCAGCCTCTGATGTACTACAAGAACAACCTGGATTCATTCCTGAACGTGCTGGAAGCCGCCCGCGTGCACGGTACCAACGTGCTGTTCTCCTCATCCGCAACGGTTTACGGAGAGCCCGACCAGACCCCTGTCACCGAAACCTCTCCCCGCAAGCCCGCCACATCCCCTTACGGCAACACCAAGCAGATGTGCGAAGACTTCCTGCGTGACTGCGTAACCGCCTACGGCATGCACGGAATCGCCCTCCGGTACTTCAACCCCATCGGAGCGCACCCGTCCGCACTCATCGGCGAACTCCCCCGCGGCATCCCCAACAACCTCGTCCCCTTCATCACCCAGACCGCCATCGGCAAACGTGAGTGCCTCAATATCTTCGGAGACGACTATCCCACGCCCGACGGCACCTGCCTGCGTGACTACATCGACATAACCGACCTCGCCAAGGCGCACGTATGCGCCGTCACACGCATGATCGAAGGCAAGATGGACGAGCCTTACGAGATATTCAACATCGGCACCGGCCGCCCCGTGTCCGTGCTTGAGCTCGTCAACTCCTTCGAGCGCGTAAACGGCATCAAGCTCAACTACCGTATAGCCCCCAGGCGCCCCGGAGACGTGACCGCAGTGTGGGCGGACCCCACCCTGGCCCGCAAGAAGCTCGGCTGGAAGGCAGTGCGTTCGGTGGATGAGACCCTCGCCTCCGCATGGGCCTGGGAGAAGCGTCTTGCAGAAGCCGCCGAATAATTGGAACAAGCTTTGCAAGCTAATCCAGACGCTTATGAAAATTTACATCAAAACAGCCATAGTGCTTATGCTGCTTGCCCTTCCGGTCGTGGCGTCGGCACAGAAGTACAAAGGCGTAGTGGACAAGTCCGTGGCCGTAGTCGGCAACGAACTCATAACCCTGTCGGAAGTTGAGCAGGAAGTGCAGATGATGAGCGCCAGAGGCTTTGCTTCGGACCGCAACATCCGCTGCGAAATCCTGGAGAGCATGATGCGCGCCAAGCTCTTCCTCATGCAGGCCCGCCTGGATTCGCTTACGGTCAACCAGGAAATGGTGGAGGCCCACCTTTCCCAGCAGATGGACCAGGCCCGCACCGCACTCGGCGGCGACGAGGCCATGGAGGCGTACTTCCACAAACCGGTCTACAAGCTCCGCCAGGAGTGGCGCAAGCAGATTGAAGACAATACGCTCGCCCAGCAGGAACAGCAGGAGATAGCCAAACGCATCCCGGAGGTGACGCCCTACGACGTCAAGATGTACATCGACACATCTTCCGTGGACAAGCTTCCGGTCGTCCCCATCAAGTACAAGCTCAGCCAGATATGCATTTATCCCGACAGGGAAGCGGCTGCGCTGGCCGTCAAGGAGCGCCTCCTGAACATACGTGAGCGCATCATCAACGGGGAGAAGTTCTCCACGCTCGCCCGCCTGTATTCGGAAGACCCCGGCAGCGCCCGCAAGGGTGGCGAACTCGGCCTGGCTTCCAAATCCATCTTCTGGCCGGCATTCTCGGACGCCGCCATGTCCCTCAAGCCTGGCGCCATATCCCAGATAGTGGAGACCCCCGACGGCTTCCATATCATCGAGGTGCTGGAGAAGAAGGGCGACATGTTCAACGCCCGCCACATCCTGCTCAAGCCTCATTACACCGTGGATGACAGGGAGAAGGCCTTCAGCAAGCTGGACAGTCTAAAGACGGCCATTACCGACTCCCTCATCACCTTCGAGCTGGCGGCACGCTTCTACTCCCAGGACCCTGCCACCCGCACCAACGGAGGACAGATGGCGGACCCCAACACCGGTTCGGCCTACTTCGAGATAGACCAGCTGAAGCCGCAGGATTACGCTGCAGCCAAGGACCTCCAGCCCGGGCAGATCTCCGACCCCATCGAGTCCCTGGACAACGAGGGACGCGACGGCAACCTGGTTTACAAGATCGTGCGCCTGGACAAGATCGTCCCCGCACATACCGCCACTTTCGAACATGACTATACGGAGCTGCTCGGTGACGTGCGCAACGTCAAGCAGGTGGAGGCCATAGATCAATTCACGAAAGAGAAGATTAAAGTCACATACATCAAGATCGATCCCCTGTTCCAGGATTGCGAATTCGAGCTCGACGGATGGAAATCCAAGTTCACAAACGACTGACGCTGCTGCTGGTACTGGCGGCCGTGCTGGCCGTGCAGCCCGCCTCCGCCCGTCCCCCCAAGAAGGAAAAGGCGGACAGTCTGGTGCGCCTGATGAAGGCTGAGAGCCTGGAACAGCTGATGATAAACGGGCAGCAGTACCGCAAGGCCATCTCTTCTACTTTTCTGCATAACGGAACCTATCTGATAAGCGATACGGCACTGTGGAACGTGGATACGAAGGTTATCAACGCCGTCGGCCACGTCAAGGTGATACAGGACGAGACCGTCCTGACCAGCGACAAGCTGGATTATCTGATTGACGACAACCTGGCACAGTTCCGCGGTACGCTGGTCCAGCTACAGAACAAGAAAAAGAACTTGCTCCGCACCAAGTTCCTGGATTACAACACCAGGGACAGCATGGCCGTGTTTTATAACGGAGCGTCCATGAGGGACGAGGACGGCCAGGTGATAGAAAGCCTTTCCGGAAAATACAGCACGGATGCCAAGATGTTCATCTTCGACGACCAGGTGAACATGTTCTCGGACTCCATGTTCGTGAAAACCAACAAGCTGTTTTATTATTCCGAGCTGGATAAAGCCGAATTCCCGGTTTTCATAGACTTCTGGAAGGGCGGAAACATGCTCTCCGCAGAGAAGGGCTGGTACGACAAGGGTCGGGAAACGGTTTTCTTCGAGCGCAACGTGCATGCGATGTCCAAGGACCAGGAGGCCTGGTCCGACAGCCTGTATTTCTACCGCGGTACCGGAGACCTGCTGATGCTGGGCCACGCCCAGGTGCAGGATCCCGGCAGGGACGTGACTGCCGTTGCCGAGCGCGTTCATTACAACGACACCCTCTCCCAGGTGAAGCTCCAGCGTAACGCGGCCGTAGTGCTCGAGACCGGCAAGGACGAGAAGCGCGACACCATTTACATGGGCGCCGATACGCTGATTTACAGGACGATACGCCGTTGCGACCTGTCCGACGGCACAGTTAAGGCGTGTGAAGGCCGCCTCGCAGACATATTGACGGACCCGGTTAACGAGTACCGCCGCAAGGCTGCCGAAGAGGCTGCCGCAGCTGCCGCCGCAGCCAGCCAGCCGCAGGGCGGTCCTCCCGCAAAGAAGACTAAAGAGGCCCCCGCCGACGAAAAGGTTGAAGGTGCCGACAAAGGTGGCGGTGCTCCTGCCAAGGGCGCCCCTTCAGAACCGCCGGCCGATAAGCCGCAGCCGCCGGTGGAGACCCCCGGGCCTCCTGCCGATACCTCAGCAGTATCTCTTCCGCCCGTTGACTCTTCCGGAGTGGCCCTGCCGCCCGTTGATTCTGCCGGAGTAGCGTTGCCGCCGGTGGACTCCCTTGCTGCCGCCCAGGCCAGGAAGGACAGCCTGTTTGCTCCGCTGAACAACGCCCTGGCCGCGATAGACAGCCTCGCCGCCGGAGCCGCCCTCCCCGACAGCCTTGCCGCAGTCGCGCCGCCGTCCGTCGTGGATATGCCTGTTCCGGCAGATACGTTGCCACTCAACACCGAAGATGTACTCGACAGCCTGCCGCAGGTCGATACCGTTCAGCTGGACACCACCAAAATAGGTTTCGTCTACGGCATACGTAACGTAAGGGTGTTCCGTGACGACATACAGATGCGCTGCGACTCAATGGTTTACTGCGACCTTGACTCCATAGCCCGCTTCTACATGGACCCCGTCGTGTGGAACGACGGCAGGCGTCAATATACCGCAGACAGTCTCTTTATCCTGGTTGGCGGAGGCGGCCCCCGCAAGGCCAGCCTTCAGTCAAACGCCTTCGTGGTAATTCAGGAAGACGAGGTCAGCTACGACCAGATAAAGGGTACGGAAATCCTTGCGTATTTCGACAGCCTGGACAGCTCCCTTAAGCGCTTCGATGCGCTGGGCGGCTCTTCTGCAATATTCTACCTCCGCGAAAACGAGGCATTCGCCACCGTTAACAAGGTCGAGAGCAAGATGCTTTCCGGCTTGCTGGTAGACGGCGACATAGACCACGTTTACTATTTCGAGAACCCCAAGAACAACGCATATCCAGTGGTGCAGCTGCCGGAGTCTGAACGCAAGATGAAGGGCTTCAGCTGGCGTCCGGAAGAAAGGCCGACCGGCCCGGAAGACATAACAAAGCTTACGGTCAAGAGTTCCAAGCGCAGTTACTATGAGTCCAAATCGAGGCCTGAGTTCCGTGAGACGGCGAAATACTTCCCCGGCTACATTTCCGGAATACTTAGGGAAATAGCCGTGCGCGACTCACTGGCCAAGCTGCCCAAGCCGAAGCTTGACGATATCGAGCTGCCTTCGGCTGACAGCCTTTCCTTGTCCGACAGTCTCATCCTGCCGGTCAGGGGCGACAGCCTGCTGGTACGCGACTCTTTGCTGATCCGGGACAGCCTTGTCGTCAGCGATTCCCTTGCGGTACGTGATACCCTTGCCGTCCGCGACAGCCTCGCCGCCGATGCTAAACCCGCCCCCAGGGATTCCATTTCCGTCAAGGAAGAAATCGACCCTCTTTCCATCCCCACAATAGATCCCAAGCAGAAGCGCAAGGAAGAAAGGGAACTGCGCCGCAAGCTCCGCATAGCTGCAAGGGACGCCCGCATCGCCGCCAGGGAGGCCCGCTGGGCGGAACTCGACCGTCAGGATTCCCTGAAGCTGGAAGCCAAGAAGCAGAAGGAACTGGAGAAGCAGCGCGCCAAGACTCTCAAGACCCTTAAGGCCATCCGGAAACAGGATGCCAAGGACGCAGCCAAGTTGCAGAAATACATAGAGATATACAGGAAAAAGTATGAAAGAGAGCAAAAACGTAAAGCTGCCAGAGAACGCTCACAGGCCACTGGCGGCGGGGGAGAAATACCAGCCCCTCCTGAGTCCGGAGAGCAAGCCCCTGGAGGTGACGCCATACTCGGTGACGATGGGCCTGTTGATGACGATACTGTTCTCGGCCGCGGCCGCTTACCTGGGGCTTAAGGTTGGACAGGTCTTCGAGGCTGCAATCCCCATCGCCATCATAGCAGTCGGCGTTACCGGCATACTCGGAAAGAAAGACGGACTCGCCCAGAATGTAATTATCCAGAGTATTGGAGCATGTTCCGGCGTGGTGGTGGCAGGTGCCATCTTCACTCTCCCGGCCATCTACATTCTCGGCCTGGACGTCAACTTCTGGCAGATGTTCCTCAGTTCCCTGCTGGGAGGCGCCCTCGGCATACTTTTCCTGATTCCGTTCAGAAAATACTTCGTGCAGGAGATGCACGGACAGTATCCCTTCCCTGAGGCGACTGCGACCACGCAGGTGCTGGTAAGCGGCGAGAGCGGCGGCGGCAGCGCCAAGACCCTCGTGCTGGCCGGCCTGATCGGCGGTCTCTACGACTTCGTGGTTGCTACCTTCGGCACCTGGGCGGAGACGCTCAGCACCACCGTGATGCATTGGGGACAGGTGGTCGCCGACAAGGCGAAAGTGGTCCTGAAGCTCAATACGGGTGCCGCAGTGCTCGGCCTGGGTTACATAATCGGCCTCAAGTACGCCTTCATCATCTGCTGCGGCTCGTTCCTGGTGTGGCTGCTCATCATTCCGCTCATCAACCTCATCTGGGGCGGACAGGTGATAGACCTCATGGGCACAGGCATCGCTACGACCGTCGGAGAGATGGCTCCTGAGCAGATTTTCAAGGAGTACGCACGCCATATAGGCATCGGCGGCATTGCTACCGCCGGTATTATCGGCATTATCAAGAGCGCCGGCGTCATCAAGAGCGCAGTCGGCCTTGCTGTCAGCGAGTTCAAGCGCAAGCCGGGCGCAGGAGAGGCGGCGGTGCCCCGTACGGAGCAGGATCTGCCCATGCGTACCGTCACCTTCGGCGTCATCCTTACCCTGCTCGCAATTTTCGCGTTCTTCGGATTCGGGGGCGTGGTCACCAGCATCTGGCAGGCGGTTGTCGCCCTGCTGATCGTGGCCGTTATCGCTTTCCTGTTTACTACCGTCGCAGCTAACGCTATCGCCATCGTGGGCACGAATCCGGTGAGCGGCATGACCATCATGACGCTGATTATCACCGCGCTGGTGCTTGTGGCGGTGGGCCTTAAGGGCAACGCCGGCATGGTTGCGGCCATGGTTATCGGAGGCGTGGTGTGTACGGCCCTGAGTACCGCCGGCGGCCTTATCACCGACTTCAAAATCGGTTACTGGATAGGCACGACGCCCCGCAAGCAGGAGGCCTGGAAGTTCGTGGGCGTGGCGGTCGCTGCGGCTACGGTGGGCGGTGTGATGCTGGTGCTCAACAAGACCTACGGCTTCACCGGCGAAGGCGCGCTCGTGGCCCCTCAGGCCAACGCAATGGCGGCGGTAATCCAGCCGATGATGAACGGCGGCAGCGCTCCCTGGCTGCTCTACGGCATAGGAGCGGTGATCGCTATCCTGTTGACTGTCTTCAAGGTACCCGCCCTGGCGTTCTGCCTCGGCATGTTCATCCCCATCGACCTCAACCTGCCGCTGCTGGTAGGTGGCGCCATATCGTGGTTCGTCAGTACCCGCAGCAAGGATGCGGCCGTCAACGCACGCCGTCAGGAGAAGGGCACGCTGATAGCCAGCGGCTTCATCGCCGGCGGTGCCCTCATGGGCGTCGTTTCCGCGATTCTCAAGTTCGCCGGCGTCGACTGGTACCTCAAGGCGTGGAACACCGCCGGCGCATCCGGTGCCGCTCCCGCCGAGGTTCTGGCCGTCGTGCCGTTCCTCTGTATTATTGGATACATGATTGTCTCGTCCTTAAAGCAAACAGAAAAACAATAACTTACGTCTTTTGACCTGGTGATTATTTACCAGGTCAGAAACGATAATGCCCTGATAATCAATATGGAGAAAATACTTGAAAAATTTTTGAGATACGTTGCCGTTGACACCCAGAGCAACGAGGAGTCCGAGAGCCAGCCGTCCGCCGTCAAGGAGCTGGTGCTGCTGCAGATGCTGCGCGACGAGCTGGTGGCCATGGGCGTAAAGGCCGAGCTTGACGAGTTCGGTTACGTAATGGCGACCATTCCTTCGAACATAGAGGCCAAGGTGCCTGCCGTAGGCTTCATCGCCCATGTGGATACGGCTCCCGATGCCAGCGGCAAGGATGTTAAGCCGCAGATAATCGAGAATTACGACGGTTCGCCCATCGCCCTGAAGGGCGTCGAGGGCCTCTACCTCGATCCTGCGGCCTTCCCTGAGCTCCTGGCCCATAAGGGCGAGACTATCGTTACCACCGACGGCACCACCCTGCTGGGCGCGGACGACAAGGCCGGCGTGGCGGAGATCATGAATGCGGTGGAGTACATCGTGTCGCATCCCGAGTTCAAGCACGGTGAGATAAAGATAGGTTTCACTCCCGACGAGGAGATAGGCGGCGGCGTGGATTTCTTCGACGTGAAGAGATTCGGGGCCGACTACGCATACACCATGGACGGCGGTGCCGTAGGCGAACTGGAGTACGAAAACTTCAACGCCGCATCCGCCAAGGTCCATATCCAG
>Ga0310690_10006852_pt1 | contig 14845 bp, 12 predicted proteins | sample AusTroGonzalo_MG_2_FD_207661 | JGI IMG/M metagenome (GOLD analysis project Ga0310690, IMG submission 207661) | Bovine rumen microbial communities from tropical cattle in Woodstock, Queensland, Australia - Gonzalo_04 (v2) (version 2) | ecosystem: Host-associated > Mammals > Digestive system >...
TAGTCCTCGTTGTAGCCCTCGGCCTTGGCGGCCTGCCATTGGGCGTCGTATTTATCGGGGCAGAAGCCCAGTTGGAACTTCTTGATGAGATCGTCGCGGAAGCCACGCTGACGGAAATAGGCCAGACCCACGGCACGTCCATCGACGGTGTCGTACATCTGCTTCTGGAACCAGTCGTTGGCCCATTCGTTGACCACGAACAGGCTCTCGCGCTCGCTCTGCTCCGCCTTTTCCTCCTCGGTCTGTTCGCGTTCCTTGATCTCGATATGGTATTTCTTGGCCAGATAGCGCAGGGCGTCGGGGTAGGTGAGTTGCTCGTGCTTCATGATGAAGTGCACGGGCGTGCCGCCTTCACCGCAGGCGAAACACTTGCAGATGTTCTTGGACGGAGACACCATGAACGAGGGTGTCCTGTCGTCGTGGAACGGACACAGTCCCTTCAAGTTCGCACCTGCTCGCTTGAGGGTCACGAAGTCCGAGACGACATCCACGATGTTCGCCGCATCCAAAATCCTATCGACGGTCGCGCGATCGATCATTTCTTACTTCACAGCTTCGCCTTTTCCGTCCTCGGTGAGGTAGAAGAGGGGAGCGGGGTTAGTTTGTTCCTGTTCGTAGTAGTGGAGACCGCTGTCGTTGGTGCGGGGATACCACTCGCACAGCAGGTTAATCATCTCCGCGGCAGCCCAGATAACGGGACCATAGCCATGAGCGGCAGCAGCGCTGACAGGACGATAGTAGTAGAAGGCGGGGTCGAAGGCCATACCCGTGCCTACGCAGGTGCCGGTGACCTTGCCTTCCTCCGTGATCTTCGTGCTGATGGCGTGCCAGGCCAGTTGTGCCACGCCGCCGTAGGTGATGCCCTCCAGCCAACCCTTGCGGATGGCGTGGGCGATGCTGTAGCAGTAGATGGCGGTGGCAGAGGTCTCGAGGTAGCTGTCGTTGCGGTCAAGGAGCTGGTGCCAGAAACCTTCGCTCGACTGCAGGGCACAGAGGCCTGCGACATGTTCCTGCAATTGGTTGATGATGAAGGGACGGTCGGGGTGGTTCTCAGGCAACATATCGAGGATTTCCACGGTGGTGAGCAATGCCCAGCCGTTGGCGCGCGCCCAGTGGTAAGTGGGTTGCTGTGCCAGTCCTTCGACATAGCCATGACGATAGATCTTCTTCTCAGGCACCCACATCCGCTTCACGAAATTCTTATACATCGTCGCTGCCTCGTCGAAGTACTTCGGGTCGTTGAAATAAATGCCAGCGTAGGCGATAGTCGGGATGCCCATATACATATCGTCGAGCCACACGGTGTTGTGCTGCGGACGATGACGTGCAAAGAGGCCGTCTTCAAGTCGGTACTGACCGTGCTCCACGAACTGGAAGTAGTTGTTGATGAGCGTGTCTATAGAAACGACGATGCCCTTAGCTCCAATCCGACCATCTTGACGACTGTCCTCTAAGCCTTTGGCATATTTCATCATGGCCGTACACATCGTGCCGCAATCGTCCAGCGCACGTGGGTGGATGACCTGCTCCATCTGTGCGTCCTCCACCTCTGCCTTGGTAGCATCGCGCTGCTTGAACAGTGGATAGGCCGTGCGCAGGGTGCCCATAGCTCGCTCGACATACACAGCGTAGCGCTGGTCGCCTGTTGCCTCCTTGGCGGCAAGCAGTGCCTGATAGGTGATACCCCATTCGTAGCTGCCGATGCGGAAGTCACCTCGTTGCAGGGTTACCCCTTCGGGCAGCGGCGTCAAATCTTCCTCGGTGAGCTCTTTGCCGTCCTTGTCTATAAATGTGGGCTTAAGTTCACTGTCGATGTATGCGAAGATGCGGTCGAGGCAATCTTTGACGGTGTCTGCCGATAGTTCGCCGTATGGCACCTTATAGTCGGGCTTCAGCAGGTGAAGCGGTGTGTTGGAGTCGTTGACCTCCTCGGTCTGTGAAGTAGGTGCAGAGGTGCAGGCAGTGATGGGCATCGCGGCAAGAAACAGGAAATGACTGACTTTCATTGTTGAAATAGAATCATTAAGTGAGAATTTGCCAACAAAAGTACAGCGAATCTCGCGAATGACCAAACATTTTGTGGTGAAACGTGCTCTCGATGTTGTATTTCTAAGTGTATTATATCAAAAAAAGTGCAGAACGCATTTGCCTTTACAAATTATTTTGTACTTTTGTCGCAAAATCCATTTAATCATCTTTTAAACGAACATGAAGAAATCTCTTATCCTCTCCGCAGTGGCCGCTGTGCTGCTCTGCGCCTGTAACTCTGACAAACCCGTTGAAAACTACATCTCCAAGAATACGGTGGAGTTCGCTGGTAACGCCTTTTCCTCCTTCAGTCTGGGCGCTGATGTTAGACTGTTCACAGTCCAAAACCCGTCTAACACCTCCGAGTGGACACTGCAGGCGGTCGTGCCCGTTCGCAAGGAAGTCGACACGCCTCTCACCGACCTGTCCATCAACCTTGTTCCGCTGGACGAGCGGGGGGTACGTCTCCGCGATGGTCTCGTGCTTCAAGGTGAAGACCTGCAGAACCTGATTCCCGTGTTTAACGCAGATAATAATGTGGAGCGCAACATCGTCTTCTCCATCATGGATGAGGACAAGAAGTACATGACTGCCAGCGAGGCCACCCGTATGGTGGAGAGCGCCAAGGGCGTGCGAATGGACTTCAACGTTGCCGAACCTGTTGTTGAGGCTGCTCCGGATACGACGGTTGCTGATACCACAGTGACTGCAGCTCCCGCAGAGCCTGTGGCTGAGGCTGCTCCTGCCGCCAACAAACCTAAAGAATACCCGATGACGCTGGACGGTCAGTTGCGTAGGTTCGGTATCTATGGTCTGCTGGCTCAGTACGACAAGTACCTGCGTTATGACAACGAGGATGCTGCCAAGCGCATCGAGGATCAGCTCTGGAGTATTGAGAAACGCGTGAAGGCCGACAGGTCCATTCCTTCATGGCTCCGCGATCAGTTCGTAGATTACATTGAAGATAAGGAAGATGAAATCGAAGACCGCTACTAAAATAGGTTTTGCTGTGATGCTTCTGGCGCTTCCCGTCAGAAGCATCGCTGTTGAGATACCTGCCCGTCTGCATTGGATTGGCAAAACACCCGAGGCTGCCAAGCCCGTGAGCTTTGGCATCCCTTTTTCGAAGGGCGAGTTCAAACCCTCCGATGCCTTCACCCTCACGACAGATAAGGGCGAGGTCATCCCTGCCGACTTCTGGCCCACGGCCTATTGGCCCGATGGCTCGGTGAAATGGGGCGGTTTTGCGGCTGTGGTGCCAGGGAATACAGAGGAAGTAAGCCTCACCGCTAACCCCGGCCTCACTCCCAACCCCTCTCCAAAGGGCGAGGGGAGTAAGGCTGGCGCATTGAAGATTCGAGAGACGGGCAATCAGATTTGTGTCAATACGGGCTCATTGCAGGCGTATATATCCAAGTCTGGCACCGCCATCCTGGATAGCCTGGTGCTTGGAGGGACGCGGGTGGCTGGACGTGGGCAGTTGGTTTGCACCACGCAGGACCAACCGTTTGCAGAGGACCTTAGCGGTATTCATTTTTCTCATTTCACCTCTGAGATTGAGAAGGTGGAGGTGGAGCGCGCCGGCAATGTGCGAGCTGTGGTGAAGATAGAGGGAAAGAACGGAGCTGGTCTTTTCACCCTCCGACTCTACTTCTACGCAGGTTCGGAGCAGGTGCGGATGGTACACACCTTTATCTATAACGGAGACCAGAACCGTGACTTCATCCGTAGCCTCGGTGTCCGCTTCGAGGTGCCGATGCGCGAGCAGGCTTACAACCGCCATGTGGCCTTCGCCACGCAGGACGGCGGCGTGTGGAGCGAGAGCGTACAGCCGTTGAGCGGACGTCGCATCCTCGAGAACCCGAACCCCGACCCGGCCCACGAAGGTGCAGCCTCCTCGATGGAGATGCAGCAGGTGGCTGGAAAACGCATCCCTGAGCCTGAAGCCTTCGATGCCAAGGGGCAGGATCTGTTGCGCCATTGGGCGAAGTGGAACACCTACCGTCTCTCGCAACCCAACGACCAAGGCTATACCATTACGAAGCGGGCCCACGCCAACAACCAATGGATCGGCACTCACGCCGGTCATCGTGCTGCAGGCTATGCCTTTGCAGGCGATGTCAGCGGTGGCCTTGGCATCTGCGTCAAAGACTTCTGGGAGAGCTATCCCGCTTCGTTGCAGGTGGACAGCGCCACGCACGACACGGCCTACCTGACGGCTTACCTTTGGAGCCCCGATGCCGGAGCGATGGACCTACGCCACTATGACAACGTGGCCCATGACCTGAACGCCAGCTATGAGGATGTGCAGGAAGGGATGTCCACGCCCTACGGCATCGCTCGCACCAGCGTCCTGACCCTGATGCCCGAACGGGCCTATCCCGGCAAGGCCGCCGTGGCACAGTGCGCTCAGCAGCAGGCCGAGGATGCACCGCTCGTGTGTACGCCGGAGTACCTTCATTCGCGTCGTGCCTTCGGCATCTGGAGTTTGCCCGACCGCTCGAATGCGCAGCGTGCTCAGGTGGAGGATTTGCTGAAGGACTACCTCGACTTCTACGTGAAAGCCATCGACGAACGCCACTGGTACGGCTTTTGGAACTACGGCGACGTGATGCACCAGTACGACGCTGCTCGCCATGAATGGAAATACGACGTGGGCGGCTTCGCGTGGGACAATACGGAGCTGGGCAGCATCTCATGGCTGTGGTACAGCTTCCTGCGCACGGCGCGTGCCGATGTATGGCGGATGGCAGAGGCGATGGCGCGCCACGTCTCGGAGGTCGATGTCTATCACCTCGGACCTTTTGCGGGTCTCGGCAGCCGCCACAACGTGAGCCACTGGGGCTGCGGCGCCAAGGAGGCTCGCATCTCGCAGGCCGCTTGGAACCGTTTCTACTACTACCTGACGACCGATGAGCGCACGGGCGACCTGATGACGGCTGTCAAGGATGCCGACCAGATGCTCTACACCATCGACCCGATGCGTCTGGCCCTGCCGCGCGAGAAATATCCCTGCACGGCACCTGCCCGTCTGCGTATTGGACCGGACTGGGTGGCCTATGCCGGCAACTGGATGACGGAATATGAACGCACGCGCGACACCAAGTACCTCAAGAAGATTGAGGCGGGCATGAAGAGCATTGCGGCTCTTCCGCAAGGGATGTTCACGGGTCCCGGTGTCCTCGGCTATGATCCCGCCACGGGCATCCTCTCGTGGGAGGGCGACCCGAAAATGACGCACACCAACCACCTAAAGCTCATCATGGGCGGTTTCGAGCTGCTGCATGAGATGATGGAGATGGTACCGAACAAGAAGTTCGCCCAGGTCTATCTCGACCATAACGCGCGTTACCACAAAGTCACCAACAACCGTTTCCGCATCAGCCGTCTGAAGGGCTATGCGGCAGCCAAGACGGGTGACAAGGCGTTGGCCAAGGCGGCGTGGACGGAGATGTGGCAGTACAGCCGCACGGCCCAGCACTACCGCTTCGAGGCCCACGAGGTGTTGCCGCCCGAGGTCCCACAGCCGCTCACGGAGAGCGTGGAGACGACCACCAACGACTGTGCCCTCTGGAGTCTGGATGCGATCTATTTGCAGGAGGTGGTACCGGAGTGAGACTCACCCCTGCCCCCTCTCTTCAAATCTATTTAGAAGTCCCAATCTATGAAGAATTTATTATTATCTTTTATCTGTTTCGTTTGCATTATACCCGCTTCTGGAAAGGGTCCTACTCCCCTCGCCAATTCTCCCCTCTTTGAAAGAGAGGGGTTGGGGGGTGAGTCTAAGGCGCAGACCATAAAGGTTCAGGTGACGAATTCTTCTGGTACAGACCGCAAGGATGTGCCGGTGGTTGTTGACCTCAAGAAAGCGTTTGGAAAGAATGCGGCTGGCGTCCTTTCTGCAATGGTGACCACTCCTTCTCTCATAGGGAGGGCGGGGGTAGAGTCTGTTCCTTCCCAACTTGATGACCTCGATGGCGACCTTATCTTTGATGAATTGGCTTTTGTGGCAGATGTCCCTGCGCAAAACACAGTAACGTTCCAGGTTGCATTTTCCTCGATTTCACCGCAGAAGTCCTATCCGCCCCGCACGGCTGCTTTCATGAAAGTGTGGGACAGGAAGTACCGCTATCCCTACATCAACAGCATCGAATACCAGGGTCGCAACGAACCTTTGGCCACCTACGATGCTATCTATGGCCACGGCGCCCAGTGGGAGTCGGAGCTCGTGGGCTTCCGCGTGTATATGGACCACCGTCAGAGCATCGATATCTATGGCAAGCCTACGCCGCAGCTTGTGTTGGACAAGACCAATTTCTATAGCACGCGTGAGGACATTGCCAATGGTCTCGGCTGTGACATCCTCTTCGCTGGCGCCAGCGTGGGTGCTGGCTCTTTCCGTGGCTTCATTGAAGGTAAGCCCACCTACGTGGATAGCGTGGAGGCACGCGGACAGCGCGTCATCGCCAGCGGTCCTGTACGGGCTATCGTCGAGGTATGGGACAAGAACTGGTGGTACAACGGCAAGACCCTGCAGATGCGTCAGCGCTACACTATCTATGCCGGTCACCGCGACGTGCAGGTGGATATCCAGCTGGCGGGCTCCGATATCGACAATGAACAGTTCTGCACGGGCGTACAGAAGATAGAGACGGACAACGAGGGCTTCATAGATGAACTCCTCCCCGCTTCCAACGGGAAAAAGGGTAGGGATGCGGCCAGTGCATTGGCCGGCTCCTGGGGTAAGAACATCCCAGACAAAGCCGCTGAGGATCTTGTGGAAGGCGTGGGCCTGGGGGTGTATGCGCCAGCTCCCTACCTGAATGCCATCATGGAAGATTCCATCAACTACCTCACCATCCTCCGTCCCCGCGATGGTCACATCCGTTACCATCTGGCCATCTGTGCCCTCATGGAGAAGGATGGCTTCAAGGATGCAAAAAGCTGGTTCCGCTGGCTGCATCAATGGCAAACCGAGCTGAACCAGCCCTGTACCGTTCATATCCTCTAAACGTGAATATAAACATAAAATAAAACATGAAACCTTGGATTTGGGCAGTCCTACTGTTCGCTTTCGCGTGTGAGAGCACTGCACAGAACCATGCAAAGGAACTGATAGGCGAAATCGATAGCACGCTTGCTGCGCGTTACTACCGCAACAAGGGCAATATCGACACAGCCTATGTCATGCGGCCGAAGACGAAGTGGACCATCATGGGACGCCTGAATGTGTCGGGATCGAATATTAAGACTGACGGCAAGCGGGACGGCGTACCTTTCACATCGGAGATGAAAGCCGAGCGGAAGGCGACGCTCAGTTTGGGTGTGAGCTACTTGGGCCTTTCGCTCAGTGCCTCGCTGAACCCTGCCAAGCTAGCTGGCAAGTACAGTGACTATGAGCTGAGCTTCATGTCCTACGGCAAACGCTTCGGCTTCGATATCACCTATCAGTCCGCCAAGAACTTCACGGGCTCGTATTCCACCGGTGGCCAGGAACGCGTGGAGTTACCGGCTGACATCCTCTCGCTGAAGACGTTGAACGTGAATGCTTTCTATGTCTTCAACAGCCGCAAGTTCTCCTACCCAGCCGCTTTCTCGCAAAGTTATATCCAGCGCCGTTCCGCAGGCAGTTTCTTAGTGGCCCTCTCGGCTCAGGGACAGCTCGCCGATGTGACTGGAGATTATGCGATGAAGCTCAAGACGTCGAACATCGGCGTCGGCGCTGGCTACGGCTACAATTTCGTGCCTGGGCGTGGGTGGCTCCTGCATCTTTCCGCACTGCCCACATTCATCGTCTATAGCTATGCCAAGTTGTCCTACTACGACACTGAAGTCCGCATGAAATACCACTTCCCCGAGGCCATCATCACGGGTCGCGGTGCTGCGGCCTATGAGTGGAAGAATATGTTCCTCAGCTTGTCGATGATCTTCAACTTCACTGGTATCGGCCACGCGGAGACGATGTCCGTGCAGAACACCCGCTGGCGCGTGCGCGCTACTTACGGCCTGCGGTTAGGGAAAAGGAAAGAGTGAAGATTAGCTTTTATCGTCCCCAGACATCCTGAGGGGAGTCGTTGATGTTGATATCATCCTCGTTGCCGAGGTTGGTGTCGGTAGTGAGTGATTGTATGGTGAGCTTTTTCACGATGTCAGCCGTCTGCTCGGCATTGGCCTTGACAAGCGTACCGGAATAGCTCTCGTTGTTCATCGTCACTCTATCGGTGGCGTAGATCAGGTTGGTGCTGGAGACATTGCGCATCTGAGAGGGTATCAGTGAAGGCACTGCAGTGAAAATGCGAATGCACCGTGGTGCGTTTGCCGATACACCGCAGTGCGTTTGTTAATGCACCACGGTGGTTCACCTGAAAGGATGCATCCTTATCGTCGTAAGGACGCGTCCTTCTTGCCATAGGGATGCATCCTTATAGCCATATGGATGCTTCCTCATGATTAATTCTGTGTATTTTGAATGAAATATCTCCACCTAATAATTACATTATCCACCTTTGTATTTTATTGGATAAAAGTATAATAACTATAAATAGGTGGAGAAATGTGTAAAACACATAACTATAGAAAACATAAATGGATATATTACTCGTTTGGTGCTTAACGAAAATCGTTTACGAGGGCGAGGGGAGTTTTTTGTGATTTATCAGAAAAACTTTTGCGGAAAACCCTACGAACCCTCCGGAAAGGATGAGTAATTTCGGGGAGGGTTCGTAGGGCTTTCCGCAAAAATAATTTTGAGAGGCGAACTTTGATAAGACCGCGGTCTTATCAAAGTAAGACCACGGTCTTCATGCGAGAGGACCGCGGTCTTCAGGGTTGTTCCACCAGTGGAGGTCGGTGGAGAGATTGCCGATGAGATGGGGATTAGAAGCGGTAGCCGATACCTACTTGAAGGATGCCGCGACCGAAGTCCTTCACATACTGGTAGCGCATCTCAAGGTTGCAGTAGAGGTTGGGGGTGATATCGTACTGCATACCTGCACCGGCGTTGAGGCCGAAGCGGCCAGTGTTTTCTGTGGTCGTCTTACCTGTGAGTACACCATCTACAATTTCGGGGATGTCCGTCACATGCGTGTGCTGGAAGGTGGCACCCAGGATGGGGTAGATGTAGATGCCATACTTCATGTGGAAGAGGTAGTGAAGGTTGATGTTGATATCCCAGACGCTGAGGTGATCCTTCTGGATGAAGTAGTCAAAGGATACTTCCGGACGGAAGGCATCTGTGACATAGTACTGCACCTTTGGCATCAGACCGAAGTTCACGTAGCTGTCGCCGAAGCCCATGCCGAGATCCAAGCCGATGGCCCAGTCGCCGGCCTGTGCGCCTTCGTACTCTTCTTCATAATACTCCTGTGCGGATGCGCCAGCGCTCATGAGTGCGACGCAGAAAAGCATCATCAGTTTTTTCATAGTTGCTTGTTGGATTTAGAGTTTGTATTTGTTGTTACTTCATTTCTTGCTTTACGGGTGCAAAGATAGGTAAATATTGTAAAAAGCGTTGTTTTTCTTGCGAAATAATTACGGGAAAGACCGATATTCTCATAAAAAACCTCTATTTTTGTCGCGAAATAACCCCGTAAAACGTATTTATCATGCATTTTGGACTTCCAGAAATTGTACTTATCGCCCTCGTGGTGCTGTTGTTGTTTGGAGGTAAAAAGATTCCTGAGCTGATGCGCGGCCTCGGCAAGGGTGTCAAGAGCTTCAAGGACGGCATGAACGGCCTCGACGATGAGGCTAAACCGCAAGAGAAGACTGCCGACGGCGCTGAGACTACGAAGTGAGGATGGACGAGGCGATGACCTTCTGGGACCATCTGGATGTGTTGCGCGCCGACATCATCCGCATCCTCGTGGCAGCCGTTGTCATGGGGATTGGTGCGTTCTGCCTGAAGGACTTCCTCTTTGATGTGGTGTTGTGGCCGCGCTCTGCGGACTTCCCCACGTATCAGCTGCTGGGCGCTGAGCCTTTTCAGCTGAAGCTCATCAATACGGAGCTGACGGAACAGTTCATGATCCACATGAAGGTGGCGCTGATCGTAGGCCTTCTGGTGGCATCGCCCTACATCATCTATGTGCTGTTTCGCTTCATTTCACCGGCATTATACGAGGGTGAACGGCGCATCTCCATCCGCGTGGGCGGTGCAGCGTACCTGATGTTCATGGTGGGGCTGGTGGTCAACTACTTCCTCATCTTCCCTCTCACCGTCCGCTTCTTGGGCACGTATAGCGTTAGCCCTGATGTGCAGACGATGTTGACGCTCTCCAGCTATGTGGATACGCTGTTGATGATGTCGCTGGTCTTCGGCATCATCTTTGAGATTCCCGTGGTGGCCTGGCTGCTGGCTAAGTTCGGGGTGCTGAAGGCCAGCTGGATGTCACAGTACCGCAGGCATGCCATCGTGGCCATCCTCATCGTTGCGGCAGTCATCACGCCTACGGCCGATGTGATGACGCTGCTCATCGTCTCTCTCCCCATCTGGCTCCTCTATGAGGTCAGCATCGGCATTGTTCGTTTAACCAACACAGAATAAAACTAATTACTATTCATCTTTTATGCTTCGAAAAATCCGTATTGCCCTTGCCACGGTCACGTTCCTGCTCATTACGTGGCTCTTTGTGGACTTCACCGGAACGGCAGCTCCCATCGCGGGGTGGCTGGCAAAGGTGCAGTTCTTGCCTGCCGTGCTGGCATTGAATGTGTGGGTGGTGCTGGGTCTGGTCCTGCTCACCCTGATTTTTGGGCGTATCTACTGTTCAGTCATCTGCCCGCTGGGCATCCTGCAGGACTTGCTCGCGCACCTGCGCCCGCGTAAGAACAAGAAGGTGGGGCGCTACAGCTTCTCGCCGGAAGTGAAATGGTTGCGCTACCCCGTGCTGGTGCTATTCATCGTGGCACTGGTGGCAGGCGTGGGCTCCTTCGTGGCGCTGCTGGCACCTTACAGCAGCTTCGGACGCATCGCCGCGAACCTGTTGCAGCCCGTTTATGAATGGTGCAACAACGGCCTCGCCACCATCGCTGAAAAGCATGACAGCTACGCTTTCTACCATGTCGATATATGGATGCGCAGCCTGCCCACGTTCATCGTGGCGGTGGTCAGCTTGCTGGTGCTTGTCGTCTTGGCATGGATCGGCGGTCGCACGTATTGCAACACTATCTGCCCTGTGGGCACCTTCCTGAGCTTCCTGTCGCGCTTCTCATTCTTGAAAATCAACTTCGATGCCGAGAAGTGCAAGGCATGCTCGGCGTGCTCCAAGGCATGCAAGGCCTCCTGCATCGACTACAAGAACCACACGGTGGATTACTCCCGCTGTGTTGTCTGCGGTAACTGCATCGACAGCTGTAAGTTCGGGGCATTGAAGTATGACGCTCCCTTCGTTCACCGCAGCGCGGTGAACGAAGGGAGGCGTTCCTTCTTGGTTGGCGCAGCGTTGGCTGGCACCACCGCTACCTACGCACAAGTGAAGACCAAGATGGATGGCGGGTTGGCGGAGATTGAGGATAAGGTGGCGCCTGAGCGCAAGACACCGCTGACGCCTCCGGGCTCCCTCTCTGCGCGCCACTTCCAGCAGCATTGCACGGGTTGTCAGCTGTGTGTGGCACAATGCCCGAATCAGGTGCTACGTCCCAGCACAGGGCTCCTCACGCTGATGCAGCCCACAATGAGCTACGAGAGTGGCTACTGCCGACCGGAGTGTAACCGCTGCTCCGAGGTATGCCCCACGGGGGCTATCAAGCCTATCCCGTTGGAGGAGAAGACGAGCACGCAGATTGGTCATGCCGTGTGGGTGAAGAAAAACTGTGTGGTCATCACCGATGAGGTGGAGTGCGGCCATTGTGCCCGCGTATGTCCCACGGGTGCCATACAGATGGTGCTTCTCGACCCCGAGGATGAGTGGAGCCCGCAGGTGCCTGCCGTCAACGAAACCGTCTGCATCGGCTGCGGTGCCTGTGAGAACCTCTGTCCTGCCCGTCCCTTCTCGGCTATTTATGTGGAAGGGCACGAGGTGCATAAGGAGGTGTAAGGGTCTCCCCCAGAGGGGAGGAGATGGGCGAAAAGTGACAAATATAGATTTCCTGTTGCAAAATAAAGGCTTTGATATGATAAACAGAAATATATCTCGTCGTAATTTCATTAAATATTTGGCTGGCGGTACTGCGGCTGTTGTTCCTGGTGCTGCTTTGCTCAGCGGCTGCAAACGTGGAGGCGGGCTCGATGAGTCAGCCGATGGTTCTCTGATGACCATGCGTGTCAATCCCAATACAGGCGACAAGGTTAGCCTGCTTGGTTATGGCATGATGCGTCTGCCGATGTTGCCTGATGGTTCTGAGGAGGACCCGCAGACCGGCCTCTTTGATCAGGAGATGATCAACCGTCAGGTGGATTACGCGCTGGCACACGGCGTCAACTACTTCGACACCAGCCCCGTTTATTGTCGTGGTCTCTCGGAACGCTGCACGGGCATCGCCCTGAAGCGCCATCCGCGTGACAAATATTTCATCGCCACGAAACTCTCCAATTTCGACAACCGTCTGTGGCCGTTAGAAGAGTCGCAGAAGATGTTTGAGAACTCGCTGAAGGAACTACAAACCGATTATATCGACTATCTGTTGCTGCACAGCACGGGAGGTGGCGGTCGCGATCCTGAGACGGACGAAGACCTGAGCGGTTTGGAGGTGTGCAAGCGTCGCTTCTTGGATAACGGCCTCGCGGACTGGCTCGTGGAACAGAAGGAGAAGGGTCGCATCCGCAACCTCGGCTTCTCGTGGCACGGCGACTATAGGGCTTTCAAGCTGCTGTTACAACTCCACGATGAAGGCCGTTACCATTGGGACTTCGTGCAGATAGAGCTGAACTATCTGGATTGGTTCTATGCCAATGAGATCAACGGCGGCAATGTCGATGCTGTCATCCTCTATGGAGAGCTGAAGAAACGAGGTATCCCGGCGGTCATCATGGAGCCGCTGCTGGGAGGCCGTCTGGCAAAAGTCAACGACCAAATAGCTGCGGAGTTGAAGCAGCGCGACCCTGAGGCCAGCATCGCCTCGTGGGCCTTCCGCTTTGCCGGAACGCCCGAGGGTGTCCTGACGGTTCTCAGCGGAATGACCTTCATGGAGCATCTGGAAGAGAATGTCAAGACCTACTCGCCGCTGCGGCCTATCAGCCATGAAGACCATGAGTTCCTCATACATATTGCCGAGTTGATATACGGACAGAAGGAAGTGCCCTGTACCGCTTGTCAATACTGTATGCCGTGTCCCTATGGTATTGATATTCCTTCCATCTTTGCCCATTACAATAAATGCATCCGCGAGGGCAATCTGCCTCAGAGCAGCGGCAGTCCTACGTACCGCAAGCAGCGTCGCGCGTTCCTTGTGGGCTATGACCGCAGTGTGCCGCGCTTGCGACAAGCTGACCATTGCATCGGTTGTGGACAGTGCACATCGCATTGCCCGCAGCAGATTCAGATACCCGGGGAGTTGCATCGCATCCACGAGTATGTGGAGCAACTGAAAAGGGATGATGGGGGGAACGCTTAGAGAACCACCTGTTCAGCTTCCACGTCGTGCCCCAGAAAGAGGGCGGCGGAAGGTGAGAAGGTGTCGGGGTGCTCTGTGGTGAGAAAACGGATGCTGCCGCCTTGTGTGAGGCGGGCATCCATGTCGGCATGGCGATGCAGGTAGTCTTGCAGGCTGTGTGCTACAAAATCTCCCTGAGAGATGAGCTGTATGTGCGCGGGCGTGTATGCGCGTACCTTATCTAATAATAAAGGGAAGTGTGTGCAGCCGAGGATGAGGGTGTCGATGTCGGGGTCGCGCTGGAGGAGCGCATTGATGTCGCGCTGCACGAAATAGTCGGCACCGGGGCTATTGAATTCATTGTTTTCCACGAGGGGCACCCACATGGGGCAGGCCTGACCTGTGACAATGATGTCGGGGTACAACTTTGCCATCTCCAGCTCATATGTGCGGCTGTTGATGGTTCCTTGTGTAGCTACGATGCCCACGTGTCTGCTGCGGGTGATGTCACCCACAGCTTCCACGGTAGGACGTATGACGCCGAGAACGCGACGGGAAGGGTCGGACATCTGTGGGAGGTCATGCTGCTGAATGGTGCGCAGGGCCTTGGCAGATGCGGTGTTACAGGCCAGGATGACGAGGGGGCAGCCCATGTCGAAGAGCTTTCGCACGGCCTGTAAGGTAAATTCATAAACGCGTTCAAAGCTTCGTGTGCCGTAAGGTGCACGTGCATTGTCCCCCAAGTAGAGGTAGTCATACTGGGGCATCAGGGCACGAATCTCGCGCAGAATGGTGAGACCGCCGTAGCCGCTGTCAAAGATGCCGAGGGGGGACAAGGTTTTCGTAATTAAAAGTGAAAAATGAAAAAGTGAAGAGTGAAAAATGAAGGGTGAGAAGATTATTGGGGCTGAGCGACAATACCGAGGCGGATGAGGACAGCATCGGTGATGTCAACACCTGCCTGCGGATGGATGAAGGGCACAGCGTTATCGTCCGTGTTTAGGACGAAGAAGAGGCCGCGCTCGCCGGCAACAGCCTGAATGGCCTCGGAGAGCTTGGCGGCACAGGGTGCCTGCAGCTCGATTTCGGCTTGCTTGAGAAGGCGCTGCGACTCCTGGCGGAAGGCCACGCTCTTGTTCATGAGGTCCTGCAGCTCCAACTGGCGCTTCTGCATGATGCTGGGCGGGAAGTCCTTCTGTCCCTGTAGGAACTCGGCAAACTTGCGCTGGAACTCTTCCTCAGAATGTTTGGCTTCAGCATCGTACTTGGCTTTCAACTCTTCGAA